>ERZ795053.1998-NODE-1998-length-25211-cov-12.010375_pt1 | contig 25211 bp, 19 predicted proteins | sample MGYA00375137_ERZ795053 | MGnify/ENA primary metagenome ERZ795053 (study PRJEB30182, sample SAMN05720284) | activated sludge metagenome | isolation source: Anaerobic digester | place: Hong Kong | collected 2014-12-17 ...
AGGCTGCGGCCGGCGCGCAGCACGCGGGCGTGCACCAGCGCGTCCTGGCCCGTCAGCGGGCGCAGGAAGCTGGTGTTCATCTGCACCGTGGTGCAGGGGCGGAACTCGCCGAACTGCCGCATCAGCGCCAGCACCATGGCGGTGTCGGCGGCCGCCATCATGGCCTGGCCGCACAGCGTGCCGCCTTCGCGCGCCAGCTGGTCGCTGGCGGGCAGGCGCAGGGTGACCTCGGCATCGCCGGCCTGCTCGACGCGCAGGCCGAGCGCCTGCACCCAGGGCGCGAACAGCCCGGCCAGGGCCGCCTGCAGCGCCGGCGGCTCGGCCGCGGCGGGGGCGCCGCTCAAGGCTGGCCGTCCCGCGGGCCGGTCTTGTCGTCGGTGCAGAAGCGGTCGAGCCAGCGCGACATCAGCCGCCCCGCCGCCTCGCGCCCGCCCAGCCCGAAGGACAGCGCCACCGCCACCGCCACCGCGCCCAGCGTCAGGCCGAAGGCCAGGTTGACGATGTCGTCGGCAATGCCCATGGCGCGCAGGCCCATGGCCACCACGATGCCCAGGATGGCGAAGCGCGCCACGCGGGCCAGCGTGGTCGAGCCGCTGCCGCTGGCGCGCACGATGGCTTCGTAGGTCACGTTGGCCAGCATGAAGCCGACCACCAGGATTACCGAGCCCAGCAGCACGTCGCCGGCGAACTCGATGAAGGTGGTGATGACGTCCGAGAAGCGTCCGAAGCCGAGCTGGTTGCCGGCCTCGACCGCGGCGAACAGCATGGCGAACACCAGCGCCACCCGGCCGATCAGCGTGGACAGCGGCGTCTTCTGGAACGCCTGCGCCATGTTCAGCTTGGCCGGCACGGTGTCCAGCCCCACGCCGGCCAGCAGGCTGGCCAGCAGGCGCGAGGCGAAGGTGGCCACCATCCAGGTGATCACCAGGATCAGGCCGGCCGCCACGATGCGCGGCACCGAATCCATCAGCAGCGCCAGCATGTCGGTGGCGGGGCGGGAGATGGCCTCGATCTTCAGCGCGTCCAGCGCGGCGATCAGCGAAGGCACGAACACCGCGATGAACACCAGCAGCCCGGCCAGGCGCGAGATCTGCACCGTCTCGGCCAGGCCGGCGCGCGCGCCCACCTGGTCGGCCCCGGCCGAGCGCAGCAGGTTGGTGGTCAGGTTGCGCAGCACGGTGGCCACGATCCAGCCCACGCCGCCGATCACCAGCGCCGCCAGCAGGTTGGGCAGCATGTCGACGGCCTTGGCGGTCATCTCGCGCAGCGGCGTGAGCAGCCCCTCCATCTGCAGCGCGCCCAGCACGGCCGGCACGAACAGCAGGATGATGAGCCAGTACACCGCCTGCGACAGGCTCTCGCTCATCGGCGACATGTTGGCCTGTTCGGACAGCTTCTCGTCCAGCGAGGTCTTGTCGAGCACCTTCTGGATCGCGCCGCGTGCCAGCGTGGCCACCAGCCAGGCCACCAGCGCCAGCAGGCCGGCGGCCAGCAGCTTGGGCGCGTAGTCGAAGATCTGCGTGGTCAGCGCCGCGAAGGAGCCCGACACCATCGACAGGTTCAGCGCGTTGAACACCGCCGCCAGCGTCAGCAGCAGCACCAGCCAGAACAGCACCAGGCCGACCACGCCCTCGATGTCCACGCGCTGACCCGTGTTGCCGGAAAAGCGCTCGTTGATCTTCAGGGCGCCCAGGCCCCGGCGTGCCCCGGCGCGCACCAGCATGGCGACGATCCAGCCGACGATGAAGATCGCCAGCGCGCCGAGCAGCTGGGGAATGTGCACGCCCATGGAGCCTTGCAGCGATTCCCACATGGTGGCCATGTCGTTCATTCGGATACTCCTCACACGGGTTGAAACCAGGCCCATGATGGCAGACATGGGGTGTGGGCGCAAACTCGCTGCCCCTGATGCTGGGGGCCGTCGCCGGCATCGCCGCGGCCGGCGTGGCATACCTGGGGCAGGATGGGCCGGGGCCGCGAGCGTGAAATGCTTGTTGTATTTCGATTAGGCCCAGCTGTCTAAGCCGCATCGGATGTCTTCCAAGCGCCCGTGCTTTCCGTTATGGTGAAACACGTTCGCCGCGCGTTTCGCGGGCGCGTCCACCTGCACGGGGAGGTTGTTGGAATGGCCAAACGCAGCGTTTCCTTTCGCGAGCCGGCGGGCATGATCGCCGCGCCGGGGCTGGTCGGCGCCCCGGTGCTGGACCTGATGTGCTCGCAGTTCGTGCTCACGCTGGCCAGCCAGCAGGGCGCGCGCTTCAACGTGCGGCGCGACATCAACGGCATGATGGCCCTCACCGGCCGGCACCTGATGTGGCCCGAGGCCGTGCTGGTGCGCGTGCGCGAATTCCTGGTCCGTCGCTGCAGGGACAACGATTCCTGGCGCGGCCACGAGCAGCTGTCCAACGCCGAATTCCTCGAGCGCCACGGCACCTGGCGCGGCCCGTATGAAGAAGGCACGCTGTTCTTCTACCTGGACGAATACGCCAAGGACGCCCCCAAGGATCTGCTGGCGCTGCTCAACGCCACCGGGCAGGCGCTCATGCATGCGCTCAAGAAGCAGTCCACGCTGGTCGAGAAGAACATCGACGAGCTGTCCAACCTGCTGCAGCTCAACAAGGCCGAGCGCGCGCTGCTGCTGTACGGCACCCTCACCCGCTACCAGCGCGACCTGCGCAGCCTGCTGGTGGAGTTCAAGGTCAACAACGCCCCTGAGGCCTACGCCGCCATCGGCGAGCTGGCGGGCGTGCCCGCCAGCGAGGTGGGCGAGGCACTGCGCGCCGGCGGCCGGCTGGAGCGCATCGGCCTGGTCGAAAACCTGATTTCCGAGCACAGCATCACCGACCTGGCCGACCTGATGAAGGTCAGCGAAAAGCTCCCGCCGGTGCTGATGCGCGAGTACCGCGACCGCGCCGAGCTGATGGCCGTGTTCACCCGCCCGGCCAGCAAGAGCGGGCTCAAGGTGAGCGATTTTGAGTTCGTCGGCGACGACGTGCAGGTGCTCGTCCACCTGCTGCGCAAGGCCATGAAGACCCGCGCGCCCGGCGTCAACGTGCTGCTCTACGGCCCGCCCGGCACCGGCAAGACCGAGCTGGCCAAGGTGGTGGCACGCGAGGCCGGGCTCGATCTGTTCGAGGTCGAGTACGCCGACCGCGACGGCAACAGCCTGTCCGGCCGCGACCGCTACCGCTCCATGCAGATCGCCCAGGTGTTCCTGAAGGGCGCCGAGGCCGCAGCGCTGCTGTTCGACGAGGTGGAAGACGTGTTCCCGCCCATCAGCGTCGACGCCGCCGGCCTGATGGCGCGCCAGGACCAGCAGGCGCTCGCCAGCGCCGTGGGCCACAGCGTCAACGGCAAGGCCTGGGTCAACCAGATCCTGGAAAGCAACCCGGTACCGACCATCTGGGTCACCAACAGCATCGAGCAGATCGACCCGGCCTTCCGCCGCCGCTTCGCCTACCACCTGGAGCTGAAATCGCCCCCGCCCGGCGCGCGCGAACAGCTGGTGCGCCGCACGCTCGACGGCGTCGCGGTGAGCGAGCCCTTCATCGCCAAGCTCACCGAGCGCAAGGGCCTCACGCCGGCGCAGATCCGCACCGCCGTGCGCTTCGCCGAACTCGCGCACCACGATGAAACGCCCGGCGGCGAGGCCTTCGAGGCGCTGATCGAGCGCCAGCTGAAGAACGCCGACGCTGCGCTCGGCCGCCGCGACACCGATTCGGTGAAGAAGGGCCGCCGCCAGGTCACCACCTACGACCTCGGCATGCTCAACGTCGAGAGCCGTTTCGAGATCCCGCGCATCGTCGAGGCGCTGAAGGCGCGCGGCCACGGCGCGCTGTGCTTCTACGGCGCACCCGGCACCGGCAAGACCGCGCTGGGCGAATACATCGCCGAGCACCTGGGCCAGCCGCTGATCATCAAGCAGGCCTCCGATCTGGTGAGCAAGTACGTCGGCGAGACCGAGCAGAACATGGCCGCCATGTTCCGCGAGGCGTCGGACGAAAAAGCCGTGCTGCTGCTGGACGAGGCCGACAGCTTCCTGCTGGATCGCCGCGGCGCCCAGCGCAGCTACGAGGTCACCGAGGTCAACGAGATGCTGCAGCAGATGGAGCGCCACAACGGCGTGTTCATCTGCACCACCAACCTGCTCGACCGCATCGACCAGGCGGCGCTGCGGCGCTTCACCTTCAAGATCAAGTTCATGCCGCTCACGCCGGAGCAGCGCGAGAAGATGTTCGTCACCGAGGCGCTGGGCGGCAACGCCGAGCTGTTCACGCCCGAGGCGCGCCGCCGGCTGGCCCGGCTGGAGCAGCTGTGCCCTGGCGACTTCGCCGCCGTGAAGCGCCAGACCGACATCCTGGCCGCCGAGTTCTCGGTGGAGGAATTCCTCGAGCAGCTCGAAGCCGAGCACCGCATCAAGCCGGAGGTGCGGGAGCAGCGGTCGATCGGGTTTGCGCCATAGTTCGGCGCACCCCCCTGAGTCGCTGACGCGCCTTCCCCCCTCTTACTTCGTGAGGGGGGACACCGCCAGTGGCCGGTACAAGCCCGGCCACGGCGGTCGCTGGCATGGCCTGCTCCGCGGCCATCGGGGTCAAGTTTCTTCACCCTTGGAACCCGGTAATGGCAAGACTCGAATTTCAAGTCTTTTATGCCTCCAGCCCTTGTCTGGCGGGCGCAGGCAGCTTCTGAAACGATAGCAATGGGCGATGCCGGCCGCAGACCTCAGCGCAGCGCGGCGGCGAGCACGGGCTTGGCCCAGTCGGGGGTGCGGCGCAGCTGGGCCAGGTTGTCGGCCGTGGGCCAGACGAGTTCACCGTGGCGGAAATGGGCCACGGGCAGCGGGTCGGGCACGGGCTCGCCAAGGGCGACGCTGGCGCTGTTGTCGAACAGGCGCGCCTCGGCCAAGTGCGGCAGCAGGGCGATCAGGTTGGCGATGGAGGCCTGCCAGCGCTCGCGGATCTTGGCTTCCGGGATGTCGTGGCCGCCGACGGCCACGCGGGCCTGCACGCGGGCCAGGTGCAGCTCGGGCGTGGCCAGGCCGCAGAACCACATCAGCACGTCGTGCGTGCGCGCGGCCTGCGCCAGCCGAGCGGGCACGCTGCGGCCGCCCAGCGTGGTCTCGAACGCGTAGCTGCCGCCACCGGCCAGCGCGGCGTCGAGCCGGCGCATGCCCTCGCGCCAGGCGGCGCCGTTGGCTTTTTCAACGCTGCCGCCGGCGGCGGCGCGCAGCTCGCGCGCGAACGCATCGGGGTTGAACCAGGCCAGCCCGGCGCGCGTGAGCAGGTGGCCGCCCACCGAGCTCTTGCCGGCGCCGTTGACGCCGGCCAGCACGTAGATCACCGGCCTCGGCTTCATGGTTCAGGAAATATGAATCAAACAGGGCTACAGCCCTTTGGTGGCGGGCGCAGGCAGCTATTGAAAAAATAGTCCTGGATGCGGTTGCTCACGGCACCGCCCGGTCGCCGGACGCAGCCGGATGCCTCATGCCGAATCGCGTTCATTCTGCAAGAACCGTTCGGGCTGAGCCCTTCGACATGCTCAGGACAGGCTTGCCTGCGCCTCACGCGGCGCGCAGGCAGGCTCAGCGTGAACGGTTTGATATTTTTGAAGGCAAGTCGGTATCAGTGGCCGGCGCCGGCGCGCACCTGGCCCTGCAAGGCGGGGGGCTGGCCGAAGACGTCGCGCAGCTGGGTGGCGGCATCGGCGCCTTCCAGCGCGGCCAGGCGCTCGTCGAAGCGCTGGCGCAGGCTGTCGAGCGCCGATTGCTGCTGCGCCTGGGCCGCCTGCGCGGCGGCGGCGAGGTCGCGGTAGGCATCCAGCGAGAGGATCACCGCCTCGGGCTGGTCGTGGTTGGTCACCAGCAGGCGGCCCTCGCGCCCCACGGTGCGCATCACGCCGCGCCAGCCGAGCTTCTTGACGTCGGACGCCGGCGCGCGCGCCAACTCGGACAGGCTCTGGGTGGAAAGGGTTGCGGCGGACATCGGCACGGCCATGGTTGGTTCCTTGTCTGGTACCAGAAAGGCCATTTTATCCATTTTGGCCGCTGACGTCGTGTGCGAAGGCGTGCTGCGCGCATCGGGTGCGGCGCGGTGGTTCGTACCCCTGGCAGGCGATTCCCATGCCCGCGTCGCGGCGCACGATCGCGAGCGTGGCATTCGAGGAGGACCGCCATGCGCCATCTGTCTAGATCTGCAGGCAAGCGTGCAATCACTTTTTTGGTGATGCACGTGATGTTCGGGGTTCAGGCCAGCCAGGAGCCGCTGCGCGAGCCGCCCGTGCGAGCGTCCGCCGGGCCCAGCGTGAGCGTCACGCTGACGGCCAGCAACGGCTCGGCCACCGTGCCTGGCATCGGCCGGATCGACGGGCTGTACCTGTACGGCGCCAGCCCGCAGACGCCGGGGCTGCTGCCGGCGCTGTGGCGCGTGCGGGCCGGCCAGCACGTGCGGCTGACGCTCAAGAACCGCCTGACCTGCGGGCTGTCGGCCGGCGAGGGCCGCGCGCCACCCGACGAGACCAACATCCACACCCACGGTCTGATCGTTTCGCCCCACACGAAGAACGCGCAGGGCCGCTATGGCGACTTCGCCTTCGTCATCGTCGAGTCGCAGGCGGCGGGCTGCACCGGCACGATGGCATCGGGCCACGCCGGCCACATGGCCATGCTGCCGACCGAGCAGGGCCAGGCGCAGTACGACATCGCCGTGCCGGCGGATCACCCCTCGGGCCTGTACTGGTACCACCCGCACGTGCACTCGGTCTCCGGCGCGCAGGTGGGCGGCGGCATGAGCGGGTTGATCACCGTCGGCGACATCTGGGACTACGCCTACCTCACCTGCAGCCTCGATCCCGCCAGCCCCGGGCACTGCGGCTCGGCGGTGACGCGCCAGCGCGAAGCGCAGGCCCGCGCCCGCACCGATTTGCACCACCTGATGCTGAAGGATCTGCAGCTCGCGCGCGGCACGACTCCCGGGCGCTGGAGCTACAACCCGATCTTCGACCCCGGGCTGTGCGACGGCTCGACCACGGCGCCTTCGCAGGGCTTCTGCGACGCCACCGATGGCAGCCGGCGCTGGCTGTTCACCGTCAACGGCCAGCACCTGCCGCGCATCGACCTGGGCGCCGGCCGGGGCGCCGTGCTGCGCATTGCCAACGTGAGCGCCAACGTCACCCACATCCTGCGGTTGCGGGCGGACCGCCAGGGCGGCACGCCGCTCTATCTGCCGTTCCAGGTGATGGCGGTGGACGGCGTGGCCAAGTCCACCGCCACCCAGCGGCCGGCCACCAGCCGCCAGGTGCTGATGATGCCGGCTTCGCGTGCCGAGCTGTACGTGTCGGCCGCCACCCTGTGCAAGGACCTGGCGGCACACGGCGCGGCGCAGCTGTGCAGCAGCGGCCCGCTGCACCTGGTGCTGGAGCAGAAGGGGCTCGCGCAGCCCGATGCCGACACCTGGCCGCCCATGGATCTGGCCACGCTCCAGGTGGCCACCGGTGCCGGCGATTTTGCCGACGAGGTGCTCAACATCGCCGCCACGCGCCCCGACACGACGGCGCCCCCGGCACCTGCCTCAGCGCTCGTGCGCGGCGCGGCGGCGGCCACCGCGCCGGCCTGCGACGATGGCAGCACGCCCACCACGCTCGATGCCGCCGCCGGGCAGTACCGCCTCATCGCGCTGAAGAACGGGGCCTGCATCAACGGCACGGCGGGCGGCTGCGACCCGGCCACCGCGCCCGAGGTGTTCGGCATGGTCACGGAGGGGCCGCGCACCTGGAGCGGCGCGCCCGGCGACGTGGTGCCGACCCAGCCTTACCGCGAGTTCGCGCACGACCGGGTGGACATGTGCGTGGGCGCGCCCATCGGCACCCACGACTACGCTGAATCCTGGGTGATCGCCAACCAGTCGGGCGAGCTGCACAACTTCCACGTGCACCAGTCGAAGTTCGAGGTGCTGGCCACCAGCCGCGGCGCGGCGCCGGACGTGGCGGCCCTGCCGCCGACCAAGGAAGGGGCGTTCCACGACACCTACCCGATCGATCCGGGCGGCTGGATCAAGCTGCGCATCCGCTTCGACCGGCCGGAGCAGGTGGGCCGCTTCGTCTACCACTGCCACATCCTCGAGCACGAGGACAAGGGCATGATGTCGGTGATCCAGGTGGTCGACACCACGCACTGATCCGGCGTTCAGGCCGGTGGCGCGCCTTTCGCCCGCACCGGCGGGCAGGTGGTCGATCAGGCCGCGATGGCCTGGCCGGCGCCCACGCGCCGGGAGGCCAGGGGCTCGGTCGGCAGGAAGTCGCGGCGCAGCTGCAGGGCGTCGTCGGGCCGCAGGGTGGGGATGCGGTTGGCCAGTGCCGCGCCTTGCGCCAGCTGGGCGCGGTCGGCGTCGGCCATGGGTTCGGTGGGCAGGAAATCGCGCCGCGCCGGCCTGGCGTAGTCGTCCAGCATCAGGGCTTCGCGGGGCGTCAGCATGGGCGGCACGGTGGGGCAGAAGGGGTTGATTTCCTCCTTGGCCAGGGGTTCGGTGGGCTGAAAGCCACGCAGCACGCGCACCTCGCGGTCCGGGCGCAGCACCGGCACCTTGGCCGGCACGTGCCGGGCGAATTCAGAGGGGCGCGGGGCCGGCTCGCGCTGGGCAGACGGCGAAGGGGCCTTGACGGGCGGTGCATCGGCGCGGGGTTTGGCATGCAACTGCGACGGGTCGAGCAACAGCACGCCGTGCTGCCGTGCCAGCTGGTGTGCCGCGGGGGTAAAGGCATCGCTGGCGCACAGCAGGATGCCGCCAGCGCCGTTGCGGCGCTCGACCTCGCGGGCCAGCAGGCGCACCGCCGGCGCGTCCACCCTCACCGACTGCCACAGGCTGGCGTGGACCAGGTAGGAGCGACCGCTCTTGCGCAGCGTGAGGTCTTCCCCTTCCATCCACGGTTGGCTGGGCGCCATGCTGACCAGGCCGCGTTCGTCGAAGAAGCGGGTGGCCAGCTGCGACAGTCGGGCCCAGTTCATCACGGCCGGCTGGATGTTGGCGCTGGCGGGCGCCTTGACGCTGGCTGGCCAGGCACGCATGGCGAATGCCACCGCCAGCAGCAGCAGCCCCGGCACCAGCATCATCGGGTCCGGCAGGCTGTGGGCCGCCGCGTAACGGGGCGCCGTGGCGCTCAGGTAGGCCAGGCAACCGCTCAGGGCAACGGCGCCCAGGCCGGCCAGCGCCCAGGGCATGCGCGACTTGCGCACCTGGGGCAGGGTGGGCAGGCGGTTCGACCGACGGATGGGCAGGCTGGTTTTTTTCATGGTTCTCCCTGGCGGGCATCGGAGGCCCATCGGCATTGTGGGGGAGGTATGTCCGCACCGGGTGTGTGGGTTTTCACGCCCGGGCAGGGTTCTTGGCCCCGGGCGGGGCTGCCATACCTCCGATGTGTGTTTTGGGCAACGTGCCGCACCCGCCCGAATCGGGGGGGTGGGCTTCAGGCCGCGCTGTCGCGCACCAGGCGCAGCACCTCGTCGCCGTACTTCTCGAGCTTGGCGGCGCCGATGCCGCTGATGCCCTGCAGGTCGGCGGGCGTCTGCGGGGCACGCGCGGCGATGGCCGCCAGCGTGGCGTCGTGGAAGATCACGTAGGCCGGCAGGTCGTGGGCGCGCGCCACCTCGGCGCGCCAGGCCTTGAGCGCGGCGAAGCGCACCTGGCCCGCGGCGTCGAGCTCGGCCACGGCGGGCGGCGGCGCGGCACTGCGCGTGCGCCGGCTGCGTGTGGCGGGGCCAGGGGCGCTGGCCGCGCGCAGGCGCACGGCTTGCTCGCCCTTGAGGATGGGCCGCGCGGCTTCGAGCAGCTTCAGGGTGTTGAAGGCCTGCGCGTCCACCTGCACCGCGCCCACGGCGATCAGCTGCCGCAGCACGCTGCGCAGCTGCGCCTCGCTGAGGTCGGCGCCGATGCCAAAGGTGGACAGCTGCTGGTGCCCGTACTGCGCCACCTTGTCGGTGGCCTTGCCGCGCACGATGTCCATCAGGTGCCCGGCGCCGAAACCGATGCCGCTCATCTGCTGCACGCGGAAGATGGTGGAGAGCAGCTTGCGCGCGGCGTCGGTGGCGTCCCAGACCTCGGGCGGCTGCAGGCAGTTGTCGCAGTTGCCGCAGAAGCCCCGGCGGTAGCGCTGGGCCGCGGATTCATGTTCAAAAGTGCCTGCAGACGGCTCGTGGCGGGCGCAGGCAGCTCCTGAATCAGGAGCATCGACGATGCCCGCCATGTCCTCGCCGAAGTAGCCCAGCAGCCGCTCGCGCCGGCAGCCGGTGGCTTCGGCCAGCGCCAGCAGGGCATCCAGCTTGCCGCGCATGACCTGCTTGAAGTCCTCGCCGGCCGGGCTTTCGTCGATCATGCGGCGCTGGTTCACCACGTCCTGCAGGCCGTAGGCCATCCAGGCGTCGGCGGGCGCGCCGTCACGGCCGGCGCGGCCGGTCTCCTGGTAGTAGCCCTCGATGTTCTTGGGCATGTCCAGGTGGGCGACGAAGCGCACGTCCGGCTTGTCGATGCCCATGCCGAAGGCGATGGTGGCCACCATCACCACACCGTCCTCGCGCAGGAAGCGGTCCTGGTTCTGCTGGCGCACGGCGGCGTCGAGCCCGGCGTGGTAGGGCAGCGCGTCGAGCCCGTGCGCGCACAGCGTGGCGGCCAGCTCTTCCACCCGCTTGCGCGACTGGCAGTAGACGATGCCGGCCTCGCCCTCGTGCTGCTGCTCGATGAACTGCAGCAGCTGGCGCGTCGGCTCCTTCTTCTCGACGATCGTGTAGCGGATGTTCGGCCGGTCGAAACTGCTGACGAACTGTGCCGCGTCCTGCAGCTGCAGGCGCTCCACGATGTCGGCGCGCGTGGTGGCGTCGGCGGTGGCGGTGAGCGCGATGCGCGGCACGTCGGCCCAGCGCTCGTGCAGCACGGTGAGCTGCCGGTACTCGGGCCGGAAGTCGTGGCCCCACTGGCTCACGCAATGCGCCTCGTCGATGGCGAACAGGCTCAATGCCCCATGCGCGTGCAGCGTGTCCAGCAGGCCCAGAAAGCGCGGCGTGGCCACGCGCTCCGGCGCCGCGTACAGCAGCGTCAGCTGGCCGGCCAGCAGCCGGCGCTCGATCTCCTCCGCCTGCTCCCAATCGAGTGTGGAATTGAGAAAGGCGGCCGGCACGCCGGCCTCGTGTAGCGCCCCCACCTGGTCGTGCATCAGCGCGATCAGCGGCGACACCACCAGCGTCACCCCGCGTCCGGCGCGCTGGCGCGCGATGGCCGGGATCTGGTAGCACAGGCTCTTGCCGCCGCCGGTGGGCATCAGCACCAGCGCGTCGCCGCCGGCGATCACCTGCTCGACGACAGGCTGCTGCTGGCCGCGGAAGGCTTCGTAGCCGAAGACTTCCTGCAGGATGGTCTGGGGATCGGTGGGGAGCGGGGAATCGAGGCGGGCGTTCACGGGCACGGGCGGGGGAGGCAGGCGGCGGGTCGTCGGCAGACGCTGGCACCCAGGGCACCATGTGCCGGACGGCACATGCACACCGGCATTGTGCGCGATGCACCAGCACAGCGCTTCACGCAGCCAGGGCCGGCCGCCGACGCTGGCCCGCATCTTGCAAGTCAGCCGGCGGTCAGTTGCGCCGGGCTTTCCTGTCTAGACAAGTGGCCCGCGATGCTGTCATCATCTGCACCTTCGCCCTGCCGCCACCGGCGTGTCGGGCGCGGGCGGTTTCTTTCTTCATGCTCTTTCAGGAGGCACTGTGGCCCAATCCCTCGTCAAGCTCGTTTCGGTGTTCGCCCTGTCTGCCAGCGCGGTTGGTGTGGCGCAGGCGCAGGACACCAAGATCGCCCTCGGCATGTCCGGCTGGACCGGCTTCGCTCCCCTCACCCTGGCCGACAAGGCCGGCATCTTCAAGAAGAACGGCCTGGACGTTGAACTGAAGATGATCCCGCAGAAGGACCGGCACCTGGCGCTGGCCTCCGGCTCGATCCAGTGCGCCGCCACCACGGTAGAGACCCATGTGGCCTGGAACGCCAACGGCGTGCCCATCACGCAGATCTTCCAGATGGACAAGTCCTATGGCGCCGATGGCATCGCGGTGCGCAACGACGTCAAGAGCTTTGCCGACCTGAAAGGCAAGACCGTGGCCGTGAGTGCGCCCGGCACCGCCCCCTACTTCGGTCTGGCCTGGATGCTGAGCAAGAATGGCATGAGCATGAAGGACGTCAAGCTCGTCTCGCTGGAGCCTCAACCGGCCGCGCAGGCCTTTGTGGCCGGCCAGAACGATGCCGCCATGACCTACGAGCCCTACCTGTCCACCGTGCGTGCCAACCCCCAGGCGGGCAAGATCCTGGCCACCACGCTGGACTACCCGATGGTGATGGACACCGTGGGCTGCGATCCCAAGTGGCTCAAGGCCAACCCCAAGGCCGCCGCGGCCCTGACCAAGAGCTATTTCGACGCCCTGGAGATGGTCAAGGCCGAGCCGGCCAAGGCCAACGAGCTCATGGGCAGCGCCGTCAAGCAGAGCGGCGAGGCCTTCGCCAAGTCGTCCGCCTACCTGCGCTGGCAGGACCACGCCGCCAACCAGAAGTTCTTCGCCGGCGAGATCCAGGACTTCATGAAGCAGGCCGCGGCCATCCTGCTGGAGGCTGGTGTGATCCGCAAGCTGCCGGACGACTACTCGGCCATGGTGGACACGCAGTTCATCAAGTAAGCAGCACATCCTGACCCGCCCGCGCCGCGTGCGCTGGCGGGCTGCCTGCGGTCATTCATGGTGCGGGCGCCCTGCATGGGCGCCCCTGCATTCCAACCAACCCCCGGATTGTCCTCGTGCGTCCCCTCGAGCCCGTTTCACCTTCCGCACGCGCCGTGCTCGGCATCGGCTTCTTCGTGCTGTTCGTCGCCGTCTGGGCCTTCTTCACGCTGGGCGGCTTCGTCTCGCCCACCTTCCTGGCCAGCCCGGTCACGATGCTCGAAGAAGGCATCAGGCTGTTCACCGAATTCGGCTTCGCCAAGGACGTGGGCATGACGGTCTGGCGCGTGGTCGGTGGCTTCGTGCTGGCGGCGGTGATCGGCGTGCCCATGGGTATCGCCATGGGCGCATGGAAGCCGGTGGAGGCGTTCCTGGAGCCCTTCGTCAGCTTCTGCCGCTACCTGCCGGCTTCGGCCTTCATCCCGCTGCTGATCCTGTGGGCCGGCATCGGCGAGATGCAGAAGATCCTGGTGATCTTCATCGGCTCCTTCTTCCAGATCGTGCTGATGGTCGCCGTCACCGTAGGCGGCGCCCGCAAGGACCTGGTGGAGGCTGCCTACACGCTGGGTGCCACCGGCCGCGGCATCGTGCGGCGGGTGCTGATCCCCGGCGCCGCGCCGCAGATCGCCGAGACGCTGCGCCTGGTGCTGGGCTGGGCCTGGACCTACATCATCGTGGCCGAACTGATTGGCGCCTCCAGCGGCATCGGCCACATGATTGTCGACAGCCAGGCATTGCTCAACACCGGCCAGATCATCTTCGGCATCATCATCATCGGGCTGATCGGGCTGGTGTCCGACTTCGCCTTCAAGGCGCTCAACCGCCGGCTGTTCGCCTGGGCCACGCTATGAGCCCCACGCAGCTTCGCATCCAGGGCGTCAGCCGCACCTTCGCGGGCGCGCGCGGCAAGCCGCCGACCCAGGCCCTGCTGCCGGTTGATTTCGAGGTGCGCGAGAACGATTTCGTCACCATCCTCGGGCCTTCGGGCTGCGGCAAGTCCACGCTGCTGCGCATCGTGGCCGGGCTCGACTTCCCCACCACCGGGCAGGTGCTGCTGGATGGCGCGCCGGTCACCGGCCCGGGCGCCGACCGCGGCTTCGTGTTCCAGAGCTACACGCTGTTTCCCTGGCTGACGGTGGAGCAGAACATCCGCTTCGGTCCACGCGAACGCGGGCTGCCGGAAACCGAGCAGAAGGAACGCAGCGACTTCTTCATCGCCAAGGTTGGCCTGCGCGGCTTCGAGCACCACTACCCCAAGCAGCTCTCCGGCGGCATGCAGCAGCGCACCGCCATCGCGCGGGCGCTGGCCAACGACCCGAAAATATTGCTGCTGGACGAGCCTTTCGGCGCGCTCGACAACCAGACCCGTGTGCTGATGCAGGAGCTGCTGCTCGGCATCTGGGAGCAGGCCCGCAAGACCGTGCTGTTCGTCACCCACGACATCGACGAAGCCATCTTCATGGCCAACCGGGTGGCGGTGTTCAGCGCCCGGCCCGGCCGCATCAAGAGCGAGATCGCGGTGCCGTTCGAACATCCGCGCCATTACACCCTCAAGACCACGCCCGAGTTCATGGCGATCAAGGCGCGACTGACCGAGGAGATCCGCGCCGAAGCCATGGCGGCGGACGCGCACTGAGCATGGCCAGAGCCGCTGTCAGCCCTCAGGCGCCCTACCAGCGCATCCGCCAGCACCTGCTGGCGCCGATCCAGTCCGGCGCCTGGCCGCCCGGGCACAGGCTGCCGTCCGAGAGCGAGCTGGTGGCACGCTTCGGCGTGGCGCGGATGACCGTGGGTCGCGCGCTGCGCGAGCTGCAGAACGAGGGTCACATTACCCGCGTGGCCGGCGTCGGCAGCTTCGTGGCCGAGCCCAGGCCGCAATCCACGCTGCTGCAGATCGCCAGCATCGCCAGCGAGATCCGCGAACGCGGCCACGAGCACCGCTGCGACGTGCTGGTGCAGCGCCGCGAGCGTGCCGAGCCCGAGGTGGCGCATGCGCTTGGCCTGCGCGCCGGCGCCTCGGTGTTCCACGCGCGCTGCCTACATCACGAGAACGGCGTGCCGGTGCAGCTGGAAGAGCGCTGGGTCAACCCCAAGGCGGCGCCGCAGTTCCTGAAACAGGACTTCGGCGTGCTCACGCCTTCCGAATACCTGGTGCGCCACGTGGCCTTCGACGAAATCGAGCACGTGGTCGATGCCGTGCGTCCCACGTCCGAGCAGGCGCGCCTGCTGGCGATGGCGGCCGACGACCCGTGCCTGCTGCTCACGCGCCGCACCTGGCACCAGGGCACACCCGTGACCTGGGTGCGCTGCCTGCACCCGGGGGCGCGCTACAGGCTCGGCAGCCGCTTCACACCGCGCGGCAAGCCGAACACCGACTAAAGCCTGCACCGGCAGGTTGACATCCACCCCCATCAGGCGTTCAATCCACCCTCGACCTGTCTAGACAGGTGCCCGTTTCCCCGCCATGACCGACTCCCTGTTGCTTCAACCCGCCCATGCCGACCTTGCCTGGCTGCGCCACGTCCACGGCGGCGGCGTGCGGCTGGCGCTCGATCCTGCCGCGCGGCCGGCCCTGCTGGCTGCCGAGCAGGCGGTGCAGGCCATCGTGGCGCATGGCGATGTGGTCTACGGCATCAACACCGGCTTCGGCAAGCTGGCGCAGACGGTGATCCCGCCCGGGCGCCTGGCCGAGCTGCAGCGCAACCTGGTGCGCTCGCACGCCGTCGGCACCGGCGAGCCGCTGCCGGCGCCGGTGGTGCGGCTGGTGCTGGCCACCAAGGCGCTCAGCCTGGCGCGCGGGCATTCCGGCGTGCGCCCGGCCGTGGTGGAGGCGCTGCTGGCCCTGTTCAACGCCGGGCTGCTGCCGCGCATCCCGGCCAAGGGTTCGGTCGGCGCTTCGGGCGATCTGGCGCCGCTGGCGCACCTGGCGCTGGTGCTGATCGGCGAAGGCATGTGCGACACGCCCGACGGCGACACGGTGGACGGCGCCGAAGCCCTGCGCCGTTGCGGTCTGGCGTCGCTGGTGCTGGGTCCCAAGGAAGGGCTGGCGTTGCTGAACGGCACGCAGGTCAGCACCGCGCTGGCGCTGCACGGCCTGTTCGGCGCCGAAAGCGTGTTTGTGGCCGGCCTGATGGCAGGCGCGCTGTCGCTGGAAGCGATCCAGGGCTCGGTCAGGCCGCTGGAGCCACGCATCCACGCGGCGCGCGGCCAGCCCGGCCAGATGGCGGTGGCGGCGGCGCTGCGCACGCTGCTGGCGGGCAGTGCCATCGTGCAGTCGCACGAGCACTGCGGCCGCGTGCAGGATCCGTACTCGATCCGCTGCGTGCCGCAGGTCATGGGCGCCTGCCTGGACAACCTGGCGCACGCGGCGCGCGTGCTGGTCACCGAGGCCAACGCCGCCTCCGACAACCCCTTGGTCTTCACCGACACCGGCGAGGTCATCTCCGGTGGCAACTTCCACGCCGAGCCGGTGGCCTTCGCGGCCGACATCATCGCGCTGGCGGTGGCCGAGATCGGCGCCATCAGCGAACGCCGCACCGCGCTGCTGCTGGATTCCGGCCTGTCGGGCCTGCCGCCCTTCCTGGTGCGCGATGGCGGTGTCAACTCCGGCTTCATGATCGCGCAGGTCACCGCGGCGGCGCTGGCGTCGGAGAACAAATCCCTGGCGCACCCGGCCAGCGTCGACAGTCTGCCCACCTCCGCCAACCAGGAAGACCATGTCTCCATGGCCACCTTCGCCGCGCGCCGGCTGGCGGAGATGGTGCAGAACACCGCCACCGTGGTCGGCATCGAGGCCATGGCGGCCTGCCAGGGCATCGAGCTCAAGCGCGACCATGCGCGGCCGGTGCGCTCGTCCGGCATGGTGGAAGCCGAGTGGCAGCACATCCGCTCCCAGGTGGCCTTCATCGAGGAAGACCGCTATCTCGCGCCGGATATCGAAAGCATGCGCCAATGGGCGCTGCGCCCGCCGGCGGCCTGGCCCGCGCCGCTGCGCCAGTGCCTGGCGAACGAGGTGCCGGTTTGAGGATCCAATTGGCCTCCAGCCCTTGTCTGGCAGCCGTAGATAGCTATTGAATCAATAGTATTTTCCGAGCCCAAGGAGAACCCATGAACGCTCCCGACCAACTACCCTCTGCTACCCTGACCGACCCCCGCTACGACGCCACGCGCGAAGTCCGCGCGCCACATGGCGCTGAACTGCACTGCAAGAGCTGGCTGACCGAGGCGCCGTTCCGCATGCTGCAGAACAACCTCGACCCGGACGTGGCCGAGAACCCCAAGGCGCTGGTGGTGTACGGCGGCATTGGCCGTGCGGCACGCAACTGGGCCTGCTTCGACGCCATCCTGGCAGCGCTGAAGGACCTGGGCGACGACGAGACGCTGCTCATCCAGTCCGGCAAACCGGTCGGGGTGTTCCGCACCCACGCCGATGCGCCGCGCGTGCTGCTGGCCAACAGCAACCTGGTGCCCAAGTGGGCCGACTGGGAGCACTTCAACGAACTCGACCGCAAGGGCCTGTTCATGTACGGCCAGATGACTGCCGGCAGCTGGATCTACATCGGCAGCCAGGGCATCGTGCAGGGCACCTTCGAGACCTTCGTCGAAGCGGGACGCCAGCATTACGCCGGCAGCTGGAAGGGCAAATGGATCCTCACGGCCGGCCTGGGCGGCATGGGCGGCGCGCAGCCGCTGGCGGCCACGCTGGCCGGCGCCTGCTCGCTGACGGTGGAATGCCAGCAGAGCAGCATCGACTTTCGCCTGCGCACCCGCTACGTCGATCAACAGGCCACCGACATCGACGACGCGCTGGCGCGCCTGAAGCGGCACACCGAAGCCGGCGAGGCGGTCTCGATCGCGCTGCTTGGCAACGCCGCCGAGGTGTTGCCCGAGCTGGTCAAGCGCGCGCAGGCCGGCGGCATGCGGCCCGACCTGGTGACCGACCAGACCAGCGCGCACGACCTCATCAATGGCTACCTGCCGGCCGGCTGGCGGGTGGAAGACTGGCGCGCCGCTGCGGCCGACCCGGCGCGCCATGTGGCACTCAAGGCGGCGGCGGCGCAAAGCTGCGCCATGCACGTGCAGGCCATGCTCGATTTCCAGGCCCTGGGCATCCCGGTGGTGGACTACGGCAACAACATCCGCCAGGTGGCTTTCGACACCGGCGTCAGGAACGCCTTCGATTTCCCCGGCTTCGTGCCGGCCTACATCCGCCCGCTGTTCTGCGAAGGCAAGGGCCCGTTCCGCTGGGTGGCGCTGTCGGGCGATCCGGAAGACATCTACAGGACCGACGCCAAGATCAAGGAGCTGTTCCCAGACAACACGCATACCCACCGCTGGCTCGACATGGCGCGCGAGCGCATCAGCTTCCAGGGCCTGCCGGCGCGCATCTGCTGGCTGGGTCTGGGCGAGCGTCATCGCGCCGGCCTGGCCTTCAACGAGATGGTGCGCAAGGGCGAGCTGAAGGCGCCCATCGTCATCGGCCGCGACCACCTCGACACCGGCAGCGTGGCCAGCCCCAACCGCGAGACCGAAGCCATGAAAGACGGTACCGACGCCGTCAGCGACTGGCCGCTGCTGAACGCCCTGCTCAACACCGCCGGCGGCGCCACCTGGGTCAGTCTGCACCACGGCGGCGGCGTGGGCATGGGCTACAGCCAGCACGCCGGCGTGGTGATCGTCTGCGACGGCACCGAAGCGGCCGACCGCCGTATCGAACGCGTGCTCTGGAACGACCCCGCCACCGGCGTCATGCGCCACGCCGACGCCGGTTACGAGGCCGCGCAGGCAGCAGCCCGGCGCCACGGCCTGAAGCTGCCGATGCTTTGAGGCTCTGGGCCGGACGCAATCCGCGCCCACGTGTCCCGCATGGTGGGACTCGAGTTCTAGGTTGTGGGACTCAGTAGGCCCATACTGGCGCCATGAGCGCTGCCGCCACCGCCGTTCCCGCCGCCGACCGCGTGCTGCACGTGCTGGCGGCACTGGCGCGACAGGGGCGCGCCATGGCGGTGGGCGAGCTGATGGCGCAGACCGGGCTGGCGCGCAGCACGCTGTACCGCCAGCTGGCCCGCCTGCGGCAGTGGGGCTTCGTGCTGGAGCACGGTGGCCTGTACGCTCCCGGGCCCATGAGCCTGCAGCTGGCCGCGGGGTTCGATCTGGCCTCGCACCTAATGCAGGCCGCGCGACCGGTGATGCAGGAGCTGGCCGCGCAATCGCAGGAAAGCGTGGGCCTGCTGGTGGCCGTGAACGGCCACGCGGTCTGCCTGGACATGGTGGAAAGCTCGCATTCGCTGCGCTGCTCCTTCGACCGTGGCCGCAGCGTGCCGCTGCGCGCCGGCGCCTCGGCGCTTTGCCTGCTGGCGCATCTGCCGGCCGCGCAGCGCGAGGCGCTGCTGAACGAACAGGACATCGACTCCGCCGCCCGTGCCGCGCTCGACCAGCGTCTGGAGGCGATCGCCAAGGCCGGCTACGCGGTCAGCGAGGGCGAGGTGGATGCCGGCGTGTGGGGCTGCAGCGTGCCGCTGTTCAGCGCGCCGCGCCGCATGGCCGGCGTCATCACGTTGATGGCCCCGACTTCGCGGGCACGCGGCCACGAGGACGCCCTGATCCGCAAGACCGCGGTGGCGGCGGCGCGCATCGCGCAGTCGCTCGGCCGCCCGTGAACTGGCACACGATGTGCAGACCGTTTGTTTTTCAAGCCAAGCAAGGAGCCTTTTCATGACGATTCGCCGCCAACTTCTCATCGCCGGCCTGGGCACCGTGATCGCCAGCGCCGCCGGTCTGGCCCATGCGCAGGCAGGGACGCCCCTCAAGGTGGGCACCGACGCGACCTTTCCGCCGATGGAGTTCGTCGAGAGCAACAAACGCACCGGATTCGACATCGAGCTGGTGGAAGCCATGGGCAAGGCCATGGGCCGCCCGATCGAGTGGGTGGACATCGACTTCAAGGGCCTGATTCCCGGTCTGGTGTCGCGCCGCTTCGATATGGCGGTGTCGGCCATCTACATCACCGACGAACGCAAGAAGGTGGTCGATTTCACCGAGCCGTATTACGCCGGCGGCCTGGTGGTGATGGTCAAGGACGGCAACGGTGCCATCGCCAAGCCGGCCGATCTGGCGGGCAAGAAGGTCAGCGTGCAGGTGGGCACCAAGTCGGTGAACTTCCTGAAGGAGAAATACCCGCAGGCGCAGCTGGTGGAGGTCGAGAAGAACCAGGAGATGTTCAACCTGGTGGACATTGGCCGCGCCGATGCCTGCGTGACCGGCAAGCCGGCGGCCTACCAGTACGCGCGCACCAAGGGCGGCCTGAAGGTGCTGCCCGAGCAGCTCACCACCGAGGAATACGGCATGGCCGTGCGCAAGGACCTGCCCGAGCTGACCAAGGCCGCCAACGAGGCGCTGGCCAGGCTCAAGGCCGACGGCACCTACGCGAAGATCGTGGCGAAGTGGTTTCCGAGCAAGTAGGCTCCCCCTGTGGCGCTGGCGCGCCTTCCCCCTGAGGGGGACAACGCTGGTGGCCTGGGGGACCCCGGCCACGGCGTTCGCGCTTGGCCTGCTCCGCGGCCGCCTGAAGGGGCTTACTGCGCAGCCCCGGGCGCGAGGGGTGTCATGACCGGCGGCGCCCGCCCGGCCGATGACTTGATTGCCATGCATTCACGCAACGAAACGCCATGAACTTCGACTTTTCTCCCGTCTGGGAAGGCTGGCAGGCGCTGGCGCGCGGCACCGGGGTCACGGTGGGCATTACCGCCTGCGCGCTGCTGGTGGGCTGCACGGTTGGCCTGCTGGTCGGCATCGGCCGGCTGCATCCGCAGCGGCGCGCGCTGTACGCGCTGTGCACGGCTTACGTGGCGGTGTTCCGGGGCACGCCGCTGCTGGTGCAGCTGTTCATCTGGTTCTTCGGCCTGCCGCAGTTCGGCATCATGCTGCCGGCCTTCGTGTGCGGGGTGATCGGGCTGGGGCTGTACTCGGGCGCCTACGTGTCGGAGATCGTGCGCGGGGCCATCCAGTCGATCGCGCATGGCCAGACCATGGCGGCGCAGTCGCTGGGCATGACGCCGGCGCAGGCGATGTGGAACATCATCCTGCCGCAGGCGGTGGTGCGCATGATCCCGCCGCTGGGCAACGAGTTCATCGCGCTGATCAAGAACTCCGCGCTGGTGTCACTGCTCACCATCCACGACCTGATGCACGAAGGGCAGAAGATCATCAGCGTGTCCTACCGCTCGCTCGAGGTGTACCTGGCGATCGCCGTGGTGTACTTCGTGCTCACCGGCACGGTGACGCTGATCCTGCGCCATTTCGAGAAGCGCCTGGGCGCGGGCGGCCTGGTGCGATGAGCGGCCTGCAGCCGTTCGCCCTGGCCGACCTCCCCGCCGAACCCTGGAAGAACGGCGGCGGCCGCACCCGCACGGTGGCCACCTGGCCGGCTGGCGCAGGGCTGAGCGATTTCGACGCGCGGGTCAGCGTGGCCACCATCGCGGCCAGCGGGCCGTTCTCGCGCTTTCCGGGCATCGACCGGCAGATCGTGCTGCTGTCGGGCGGCGGCGTGCGGCTGAGTGGCCCGGGCATCGACCACCACCTGGACATGCCGCTGGCGCCGTTCGCCTTCGCCGGCGAAGCCGAGGTCGAGGCCACGGTGCTCGGCGGCCCGTCGGAAGACTTCAACGTGATGGTGCGGCGCGGCCGCTGGCGCGCCCGCGTGGAGGTGCTGCGCACGGCACGCCACTGGCCAGGCGGCGCGGGCGGCGTGCTGCTGGCCTGGCGCGGCGACTGGACGGTGCTGGGCGATGCAGCCGACGCCGCCCCCGTGCGGCTGACACCGGGCGAAGGCGTGTGGTGGCAGAACGGCGGCCAGGCGCTGGCCTGTGCACCTGCGGGCGATGCCGGGGCGCTTCTGGCCGTGGCCTTCGATTCGGTATGAAAATGGGCTCTGGCCCTTTTGCATCGGGCGCAGGCAGCTATTGTTTTGGAAGCAAATCACCATGAACACCCAGTTTTCCGCCGACGGTCTCTGGCACCGGCTGCGCCTGCTCGACATGCAGGCCTTGCTGGCCGGTGAACTGTGCACCTCTCCCGGCGTGATCGCGGTGCAGGGCGGCCGCATCACCTATGCCGGCCCGGCCGAGGTGCTGCCCGCCGGCTTGGCCGCGGCCGGCCCGCGGCACGACGGCGGCGACGCGCTGGTCACGCCCGGCCTGGTCGATTGCCACACGCACCTGGTCTACGGTGGCCAGCGCGCGGGCGAGTTCGCCCAGCGGCTGGCCGGCGCCAGCTACGAGGAGATCGCGCGTGCCGGTGGCGGCATCGTCAGCACCGTTCGGGCCACGCGCGAGGCCAGCGAAGAAGAGCTGCTGGCCGCCGCCGCGCCCAGGCTCGAACAACTGCTGGCCGACGGCGTGACCGCCATCGAGATCAAGAGCGGCTATGGGCTGGAGCTGGCGGCCGAGCGCCGGCAGCTGCGGGTGGCGCGCGCGCTGGGCGAGCGTTACGGCGTCACGGTGAGAACCACCTTCCTCGGCGCGCACGCGCTGCCGCCCGAGTTCGCCGGCCGCGCCGACGACTACATCGCCCAGGTCTGCGACCACATGCTGCCCGCGCTGGCCGACGAAGGGCTGGTGGACGCGGTGGACGCGTTCTGCGAACGCATCGGCTTCACGCTGGCGCAGACCGAGCGCGTGTTCCAGGCCGCCGAGCGGCTGGGCCTGCCCGTCAAGCTGCATGCCGAGCAACTGTCCGACATGGACGGCGCGGCGCTGGCTGCGCGCTACGGCGCGCTTTCCTGCGACCACGTGGAGCACCTGAGCCCGCGCGGCATCGCCGCCATGCGCGATGCAGGCAGCGTGGCCGTGCTGCTGCCCGGCGCCTACTACGCGCTGCGCGACACGCACCTGCCCCCTGTGGAGGCGCTGCGCGAAGCGGGCGTGCCCTTGGCCGTCAGCACCGACCACAACCCCGGCACCTCCCCCGCGCTCAGCCTGCTGCTGATGCTCAACATGGCCTGCACGCTGTTCCGCCTGACGGTGGCCGAGGCGCTGGCCGGCGTCACCGTGCACGCGGCGCGTGCGCTCGGCCTGCAGGCCACGCACGGGCGCATCGCCACCGGCGTGCCGGCCAACTTCGTGCTCTGGCAGCTGCAGGAGCCGGCCGAACTGGCCTACTGGTTCGGCCAGCGGCCGGCCTGCCGCGTGGTGCGCCAGGGCCGCATCGTGGAGGGCGGACGATGAGCAGCGCGGCCCAGGCTCTGTTCGCCCCGCACGCGCTGCTGCCGCAGGGCTGGGCGCAGGACGTGCTGCTGCCCTGGGACGGCACCGGCCGGCTGGCCGAGGTGACCACCGGCGTGCCGCCGCCGGCCGGCACGCCGCGCGCCGCCGGCCCGCTGCTGCCGGCCATGCCCAACCTGCATTCGCACGCCTTCCAGCGCGGCTTCGCCGGCCTGACGGAGCGCCGCAGCGGCGCGGCCGGCGCCGCCGAAGACAGCTTCTGGAGCTGGCGCGAGCTGATGTACCGTTTTGCCGGCCGCATCGGCCCCGAGTCGCTGCAGGCGGTGGCCACCTGGCTGTACGTGGAGATGCTGGAAGCCGGCTACACCCAGGTGTGCGAATTCCAGTATGTGCACCACCAGCCCGACGGCACGCCCTACGCCGACGACGCCGCGCTGTGCCGCGCCGTGCTGCGCGCCGCGCAGGCCGCGGGCATCGGCATCACGCTGCTGCCGGTGCTCTACCAGACCAGTGGCTTTGGCGGCCAGGCACCCGGCGCGGGGCAGCGGCGCTTCCTCCGTGCCACCGACGACATGCTCTCTTTATGGGAGCTGCTTGCGGCCGACGTGCAAGGCATGGAGGCCTATTCGGTCCAGAAACCCATGCCGGGCGCGCGGCTCGGCCTGGCCCCGCATTCGCTGCGTGCCGTGCCGCCCGAGGCGCTGCGCGAGGCCGTGGCCGGCGTGCAGGCGCTGGACGCCGGTGCGCCGATCCACATCCACATCGCCGAACAGGTGAAGGAGGTGGAGGACTGCCTGGCCTGGAGCGGCCAGCGCCCGGTGGCCTGGCTGCTGGACCATGCGCCGGTGGACACCCGCTGGTGCCTGGTGCACGCCACCCACATGGATGCCGATGAGTACCGGCGCGCGGCCGCCAGCGGCGCCGTAGCCGGCCTGTGCCCCAGCACCGAAGCCAACCTCGGCGATGGCGTGTTCGACCTGCCGCGCTGGCTGGGCGGCGGTGGCGCCTGGGGCATCGGCTCCGACAGCCACGTGTGCGTGGACGCCGCTGAGGAACTGATGCTGCTCGAATACAGCCAGCGTCTGACCCGGCGCCAGCGCAACGTGGGCGCCACTGCAGATCAGCCCGACGTCGCCAGTGCGCTCTGGCTGCAGGCCGTCGCCGGCGGCGCGCAGGCCAGCGGCGTGGCGCTGGGCGGGCTGGCGCCCGGCCAGCGGGCCGACTTCGTGGTGCTTGACGCTACCCATCCCGCGCTGGCCGGCCTGCCGCCGGCGCAGCAGCTGGCGGCGCACGTGTTCGCCAGCTCGCGCAGCCGCGCCATCGACCAGGTGTGGGTGGCCGGCCGCCCCGCTGTGCGGGCCGGCCGCCACCCGGCGCGCGACGTGGCCTTCCAGGCCTTCCGCCAGGCGCGCGCCGCGCTGCTCGATGTTTGAAAGACGCCTCATGACCGCCTTTGCCACCACCCAGCCCCCGTTCCTGTTCCACGCCGGCACGGCGCCGCTGCTGATCTCCTTTCCGCACGCCGGCACCCATGTGCCCGAGGCGCTGGCGGCGCGCCTCACCCCCAAGGCGCGCCAGGTGCCGGACACCGACTGGCACCTCCCCGTCCTGTACGGCTTTGCGCGGGCGATGGGTGCCTCGCTGCTCGTCGCCACCCACTCGCGCTACGTGATCGACCTGAACCGCCCGCCCGACGGTGCCAGCCTCTACCCCGGCCGCAGCGTCACCGCGCTGTGCCCGGTGGACGATTTCGACGGCGAGCGCATCTACCTGCAGGCGGCCGACGAACCCGCCGAGGCCGAGATCGCCGCCCGCCGCGAAGCCGTCTGGCAGCCCTACCACGCCAAGCTGGCCGAGGAGCTGGCGCGCATTCGCGCCGCGCACGGCGTGGCCATGCTGTGGGACGCGCACTCGATCCGCTCGGTGCTGCCGCGCTTCTTCGAAGGCCGGCTGCCCGATTTGAACCTGGGCACCGCCGACGGCGCCAGCTGCGCGCCGGCGCTGGCCGGCGAGCTGCTGGACATCGCCCGCGAGGCGCCGGGCTTTTCCGCCGTGCTGAACGGCCGCTTCAAGGGTGGCCACATCACCCGCGCCCACGGCTGCCCGGCCGAAGGCGTGCACGCCGTGCAGCTGGAGATGACGCAGTGCAGCTACATGCAGGAAGCGCTGCCCTTCGACTACCTGCCCGAGCGCGCCGCGCGGATCCAGCCCACGCTGGAGCGGCTGCTGCGCGCCACGCTGGATTTTGCCGGGCG
>ERZ795053.2000-NODE-2000-length-25200-cov-5.214914_pt1 | contig 25200 bp, 20 predicted proteins | sample MGYA00375137_ERZ795053 | MGnify/ENA primary metagenome ERZ795053 (study PRJEB30182, sample SAMN05720284) | activated sludge metagenome | isolation source: Anaerobic digester | place: Hong Kong | collected 2014-12-17 ...
TCAAAGTCGATGATGCCCAGCGCCTCGCCCCTGCCCACCTCGAAGCACACGTCGGAAAGCGCCCAGAAGCACTCCGGCGCCGGCCGCGGCCCACGCCCGGGCAGCAGACGGCGCGCGCCGCCGGCGATCAGCGCCCGCAGCGACTCGTGCAGCTCTCCCCGCCGAAACTGCTTGCTCACGTGCTCGAAGCGGACAGCCGCCGACATCAGATGTACTCCGCAAACTTGTACGAGGTCCGCCGGAACGCCCACCAGCCCAGCACGCACGTCGCCGCCGAAACCGCGCCCGCAACCCAGAACGCCGGCGTGTGCGGCAACCGGCCCGAGATGATGCAGTCGCGGTACGCCTGGATGATCGGCGTCATCGGGTTGAGCATCGCCAGCGTTCCAATCCACGTGCCGTCGTTCTTGATCGGGTACACGACGCAGGTGAGGAACATCCAGAGCTGGATGATCGCGCCGATCATCTGCCGCACGTCGCGGTAGAACAGGTTGGCCATGGCCAGCAGCATCGCCAGCCCGCAGGTCAGCAGCAGTTGGAAGAGCAGCACGACCGGCAGAAACAGCAGCGCGGCGGTCGGGTAGTAGTGCCAATCCGTCGCGATGTGAAAATACCCGATCAGCGCGACGAGCACCGACGCCGCGATCACGAAGTCCGCCAGGGCCGAGCCGATGCTCGCCAGTGGGAAAACCTCGCGCGGGAAGTAGACCTTGGTCACCAGGTTCTGGTTCTTCACCACCGAGTTGACCGCCTGGTTCAGACTCGACGCGAAGAACGCCCACGGCACCAGGCCGATATACGCGAAGATCGGGTAGGGCATGTCCAGGCCGAGGCCCGCGACCACGTTGACCGCCCGCGTAAAGACGAACGTGAAGATGAACATCATGGCCAGAGGCAGCAGCACCGCCCAGGCCATCCCCAGCACCGATTGCTTGTACCGGACGCGGATGTCGCGCCAGATCAGGCAACCCAGGAGCTGACGGTAGCGCAGGAGCTCGCCGAATGCTGTGGGTACGGTAATGGTGTCGCTCACGCGCAGACCGCCTCCTTCGGGGCCGAGCCGGATGGACCGACAAATCGGGTCCGTCGCATGTATTTTCGGACTTCTACGCCCGGTTCTTTGCAGCAGAATCGGCGACTCGCGGGCTGGCAGGGCCGATAACCGCGCCGTCCTGTTTCGTCCGCAACGTAGGGCGGCAAATGTCCGATAAAGCCTCAGAATGCGCTGAAATCGCTTCGGGATCAGGTGGAGTCCCCGTGTCCGGGCTGACGGTCGCAACAGGTGGGTCTGAAACGGCGACGCGGGCAGTGCCCGCGGCGCACCGGGTTTCCGCATGCGCGGCGTGCCGGGCGCTGGGCTGGCTGGCGGCGGTCGTTGTGGTGAGCGCTGCGCTGTTTGCGGTCCCGCAGCGGGCGGCTCTGGCGCCGGTGGTCGAGGCCGACAATGCCTACATCTTCCTGGCGGCTGACCGGATGTACGCCGGCGAGGGGCCGACGTCGATTCCGCCACGGGCACCGCTTCAACCGTGGGAGTGGCGCGCCGACTGGGTTTTCCTGACGCAGTGGCCGGTCGGATACCCGGCGCTGATCTGCGCGACCCGCTGGCTGACTGGCCTGGCGACGGTGGCTGCGGCCGGCGCGTTGAGCGTGGTTGGCTGTGCCGTCGCGCTCGTGGCCTGGTTCGCCTGGGTCCGGAGGTGCCTCCCGCGCGGGGTCGCGTCCAAGCTGCTGGCGCTGGTGGCTGCCGCGTCCACCTTCTCCATGGACAATCTCGTCAATCCCGCGTCCGACACGATCCTGCTCGCAGCCACCCCGCTCGTACTGCTGCTCGCCATGTGGGCCCTACGCGTACCGGCTGGGATAGACATTCAGTCGCCGCCACGCACCGCCCGCTCGTCGGCGCTTCCTTTAGTGCTGCTCGGCCTGTTCGCCGGCGCCCTCGTGTGGGTGCGCTACGCAGCCGTGTTCGTGCCGGTGGCCGTTGGGGCGTATCTGGTTGTCGAGTGGTGCGTGCTGCGTCGGTTGCGCCTGCGATTAGTGGCTGCGTACGCCGTGGGGGCTGTGCTGCCCGTCCTGGCGCTCTTTCTGCTGAACCGGGCGTTCGGACCGGATGTCTCTGCTCAGCAGCAGTTCAACTTGGGCAAGGACGTTTCGTGGCACCTTCCGTCGGGCGTGTTGTCGACCGCCTGGATGAAGTTCACGCAACAGACGCCGTACGCATACCGCCCAGAGGCGTGGTGGCTGTACGCTTGGATTCTCCCCGCCGCAGGACTGACGGTTCCACTGGTGCTGCGCTCAGCGCGGCAGCGGTTGACCGGGCTGCTGGCCTCCCCCCCGATGGTACTGAGTGCGGCTTGTGTGATCGTGCTGCTCGGAATGCTGGTGACCGCCAGCGTGCTGTTCCAGGGCAAGTTCAACTACGTCGGTTTGGCCCGGTACTATCAGCCAGTCCGGCCTTTGTATTTCGTGCTGTTCCTTGGCCCACTGCTGTTGCTGCCCGCACGCTGGTGGCGCGCCGCGCTCTGCGTCCCGCTGATCATGGCAGGCGTTTGGTTCGTGAAGCAGGATGCCTGGCACGCCCACACGCGCATGCTGGCTGCCCAGGGCGGAGCCGAGATCACCGACTACAGCCGCTGGGCCCGACACTTCACGCCGGGCGCCCGGAACCTCTTCGCCTGGCTCAAGACCCAGGCCGGCCCGGACTTGGTGGTCTTCAGCAACTTCCACGAGGAGATCGCCCTGGAGACGGGGATCCCCGCGTGCCCGGTCCCGAGGAACATCTCCCAGTTGGACGCGTGGTTGGCGGACATCCGAGCGCAGCGCCAACAGGCGGCGCTGCGCGTCCTTTTCGTGCTCAATCCCGACAACGACTATCGCGACTACTACCTCGAGTCGCCGGAGTCGGTCGTTTCGCACTTCCGCCTGAGGCATATCACCAGGACGAATAAGCCGCTGCACGACTACATCTACGTGTCGGCCGCAGGTCAAGGGTAGCGCCTGCAATCGAGCAGCGTGTAAATGAAAACGGCCCAGGCGGATATCCACCCGGGCCGCTTCTCATTCTTGGTCTCGACACAACATGTCGAGCGGAACTGCAATTAACGACGGCGACGGCGCAGGACCGCAAGGCCGCCGAGGCCCAGCAGCGCGAGGCTGGCGGGTTCGGGCGCGACGGTGATCGTCGCGGCGTCGTTGCTCACCTCGACATACAGGTCATCGACGAAGTAGTCGGTGTGATTCGGATCGCTCGTCGACGGATCGCTGTAGAGACGCAGTTCGATGACGAGCGCGTCGCGGGTGCCGCCGGAGCTGTCGAACGTCCAGCTATGCGCCACCTGGTTCCAGCCAGTGTCGACGGTGTAGGTCGAGTTGCCGCCGGCCGAGCCGTTGTAGCTGTCCACGTCGCCGGACGTAGCATAGTGCCCCCAGATGCGCATCGACGGGCCACCGGACGTATCATCGTAGCCATAGAAGCTGGCGTTGATGATGTCACCGTCGGTCAGACCTTCGATGAAGGCCACGTACGCCTGGGGCGTACTGTCATGCGGATCCTCGGCCACGTGGAGGTACCGGTTGCCGCTGTTGGGTCCAGGTACGTCCGACACCGCCAAGCCACCTTCGATGCGTGGCTGGACGCCCGAGACATTCGTGGGATCGACCAGATTGCCGAACGAACTGAGGATCGTACCGGTCCCGTCCTCCCAGCCATAGCTGACCGAGATGGTCGCGTTGGCCGCTGGGACGGCGATCAGGCCGGCCAGCGCGAACGCTGCAAAGCACTTTGCCAACTTCATGATTTCTTTTCCTCCTAAAAGAGAGAGCCCTAATGTCTTCGCCTTACGGCTACGCGCAAGCACGCGCAACCTGTCTGCGCTCCGCAGTCACTCTCTCTCGCGAGGAACCCCCCGGTGCGGAAGCACCTGAAGTGTCGCCGTCCCCTCCCAAAGGACACCTCCAAATATACTGGTCGCGGCGATGTGAAACTACCCCAAATGATCGGAAATGGCCGTTTTTCATGGATTCTTAACCACAACGTCCGATCACTGTGTACTTGGCGGCGAGGCGTAAGCTCATGCGCCGCATCGGTTTATGGGTCTAGGTCGACGATTCCGGCCCGGATGTGCCGTGAGTGAACTCTTGCGGCGCTGGCCGTTTGGCCGGAAAGCCGGCAGCCGGAGCCCAAGTGGGAGGCGCATGAAAACAGTGCCCCGCCGGGCCTTGCGCCGCGTGCGGGGCACTGCTGATGACATCAACCTGACTTCGCGGATTCGTCGATACGACGAATTCTCAGCTGAGACCTAACGCCGGCGGCGAACGCAAGCGAGCGCGCCGAAGGCCACCAGCACCAGCGTTGCCGGCTCGGGGACCGTGTGGGCGCTCAGCGCGAAATTGTCGATCGCCAGCCCGTGGTCGCTGCCCGAGTCATTGACCTCAACCCAACGGACCCACAGGGTGTCGCCGTCCGCCCAGCTCAACGAGCCGACGGTGCCGCCGATGCCGGCGACGCGGTTGGCGGGATCATTGCCGTCGAGCGCGGCAGCAGTCGCGGTCGCGATCGGCGACGTGAAGTCGAACCCGGCGCCTGCGGCAGTCCAGGTGGGGACGTCGACGAAGTTGGCGGCGAAGCCGTACTCCATGACCATCGTCTGGGCAGTCGTGTTGCCACCGTTGCGCCACTGCTCGCCGTCGTACGACAGATCGAACGAATCGATCATCAGACCGGTGCCGTTGGTCAGCCCGACCGCGATCCAGCCAGCGATACCTCCGGTAGGCGGGCTGCCGAAATAGGCGCCGCCCGAACCCACGCCACCCAGTGCGCGCTCTGCGACGCTGTCGGCGCCGAAGCTGTAGAACGACCCCGAGTTCGACGTGCCGGTGCCCGCGTTGATTGTGGTGATGGCGGTGCCGGGTGATGGCTGGCGATACAGCTCCCAGCCGCTAAGCGTCGAGTTGTTGGTCCACGGTTGGCTCGTGCCGGTGTTGACGAGCGTGTCGAAGTTCTCGGATACCGACGGTGTCGGGCCGGTGAGCGTGATCGTCGCACGGGCCTGCATTGCAGACACACCGAACGCCGCCACGATTGCTGCACCGAGCAGCAGTCTGCGAACTTTCATGTTTGCTTTCCTCCTGGTGAGTGCCGTGAGTGCTTCCACTCGGCGCAAGAACACTTGCGCCTGCTTCATGTCGTGGACTTCGACTCTCTCTCGGAGGAAACTGGTGGCGCGACTTCGCCGGGCGAGTTTCTTCATCCCGCTGCTCCCCCTGCGGGACGCCTGCAGTATAGCGATTGCTTTTTGGCAATTCCATACCCTTGTGCCACGCCGTGTCAGTCTTCGCCCAAACTTAACAGGGGTGCGTCTTGGCGGGAGCTTCGCGGCGCATAATATATTGTGGCGCCTAGAGTTACGTGCAGGCGTGGCGCCGCCGCCGGCGCCGCGACCTCGGCCGCCGGGCGGTGGGCGAACGGCGGGTGCCCCTCGCGCGCCCACGGTGTTATACTGGCTGGTCGTTCGGGTAGTCAGGAGCCGGAGGATCCACCCAAGTTCCGCCGCAGGCAATCAGCAGGAGGACTTGCCGACATGTCGACCAACCAGGGTATCGAATCCGTTCTGCAGGAGAACAGGTCGTTTCCGCCCCCGGCGGAGTTTGCCGCCCAAGCCCACCTTCGGGACCTCGCCGAATACGAGGCGATGTACAAGCGGTCGATCGACGATCCAGCCGGCTTCTGGGGCGAGGTCGCCCAGGACTTCCACTGGTTCAAACCCCATGAGAAGGTAGTCGAATGGTCGGCGCCCGACGCCAAGTGGTTCGTCGGGGCGCAGACCAACGTCTGTTACAATTGCCTGGACCTGCAGATCGAACGCGGCCGCGGCAACCACCCTGCCATCGTTTGGGAGGGGGAGCCCGGGGAGAGCCGGACGCTGACGTTTACCGAGCTGCGCGACGAGGTCTGCCGCTTCGCCAACGTCCTGAAGTCGCTCGGCGTGAAGAAGGGCGACCGCGTCACGCTCTACATGCCGATGGTTCCGGAACTGGCGATCGCCATGCTCGCTTGTGCCCGGATCGGCGCCCCGCACAGCATCATCTTCGGCGGCTTCAGCGCCACGGCGATCTCCGACCGCGTCGAGGACGCTGACTCGAAGATCGTCATCACGGCTGACGGCGGCTGGCGGCGCGGCACGGTCGTCCCGCTGAAGAAGAACGTGGACGAGGCTGCCGACCTGTCCGGCCTCATCGAGAAGATGGTTGTCGTGAAGCGGACCGGCAACGACGTGGCGATGCAGTCCGGCCGCGACGTCTGGTGGCACGAGCTGATGGCCAAGGCTTCGACCGAGTGCCCGGCTGAGCCCTGCGACAGCGAGGACCTGCTCTTCATCCTGTACACGTCGGGCACCACCGGCAAGCCCAAGGGGATCATGCACACGACTGCGGGGTACATGGTCTACACCGCGCTGACCTCGAAGTACGTCTTCGACCTCCACCCGGATGATGTGTACTGGTGCACGGCTGACATTGGCTGGATCACGGGCCACAGCTACGTCGTGTACGGTATCCTCCAGAATGGGGTGACGTCGCTGATGTACGAAGGCGCTCCGAACCACCCGGACTGGGACCGGTTCTGGCGGATGGTCGAGCGGCACAAGGTCACGAAGTTCTACACGGCTCCGACCGCGATTCGGGCGTTCATGAAGCAGGGGCGCAAGTTCCCTGACCAGTGCGACCTGTCGTCGCTGAAGCTGCTCGGCACCGTCGGGGAGCCGATCAACCCGGAGGCGTGGATGTGGTACCACGAGGTCATCGGGCGGACGAAGTGCCCCATCGTGGACACGTACTGGCAGACGGAGACCGGCGGGATCATCATCACACCGTTGCCCGGCCTGACCTCCACCAAGCCGGGCAGCGCGACGCGGCCGTTTTTCGGCATCGACGCAGCCGTGCTGGACGAGAAGGGCCAGGAGTGCAGACCCGGGCAGGGCGGGTTCCTCGCCGTCCGCAAGCCGTGGCCGGGGATGCTGCGCGGTATCTACGGCGACCCGGAGCGGTTCAAGAATCAGTACTGGTCGACGTACCCGGGCACGTACTTCACCGCGGACGCGTCGCAGCGTGACGCGGACGGGTACTTCTGGCTCATGGGTCGGGTGGACGACGTGATCAACGTGTCGGGCCATCGTCTGGGGACGATGGAGGTCGAGTCGGCCATCGTGTCGCACCCGCAGGTGGCGGAGGCGGCGGTGGTGGGCATGCCACACGAGATCAAGGGGCAGGGGCTGGCGGCGTTTATCACGCTGCGCGCGGGCAACGCGCCGACCGAGGAGCTGAAGAAGTCGATCGTCGATCACGTGGCCAACGAGATCGGGGCGATCGCCAAGCCCGACCAGGTCCGCTTCACGGACGCCTTGCCGAAAACGCGGAGCGGCAAGATCATGCGGCGGTTGCTCAAGGAACTCGCGACGTCCGGCGACGTGAAGGGGGACACGACGACGCTGGAGGACTTCAGCGTGATCGCCAACCTGCGCGCCTCGGACGAAGGATGAAAGGAAATGATGAATGATGAATGATGAATGATGAATGGGGAGCTACTCAATTCGTCATTCGTCATTCGTCATTCGTCATTCATCACGTTTGCTTTCGCTTGCCGTCAAACGGTTCACCATTTATCCGTTGGCGCTCCGGATGCGCCGCAAGGTGTCGCACGCCGCTTCGCAGCGGGCGGTGAGCGAGCCGATTGTGGTGGCTGTCGAGCTGCTCAACGGTACTGTCGGATACGGCGAGACCCTGCCGCGTCCCTACGTCACCGGGGAAACCAATGAGAGCGTGATCGCCCTGCTGCGCGGGGAGTTCGTCAGCCAGCTCCTGGCATTTCGTGCCGAAACGCTGGGCGAGGCGCTCGAGCACATCGATGCGCTGCCGTTCATCAGCGAGGACGGGCACCGCTGTCCAGCCGCCCGGGCGGCTGTCGAGCTGGCGCTGCTCGATGCGACGCTGCGGGCCTTGGGGAAATCATTCGATACCGTTCCGGGCTGGCTGGGGCTGCCGGGTTTCGGCTCGCCGGGGAGCCTGCGGCAGGCGCGCTACGCGCTCGTGCTGGCGTCGGAATCGGTGCGGTCCGTGCGGCGGATGCTGGGCTGGGCCTGGTGGCTCGGGATGCGCAACTTCAAGCTCAAGGTCGGGTTCGCGGACGATGACGCGCGGATGGCTGCCGTGCAGGCGGTGCTGGGCCGGCAACTGGCGAAGGGGCGGGCGACGCTGCGGCTCGACGCGAACGCCGCGTGGACGCTCGAGGAGGCCGCCGCGGCGCTGACGCGCTGGCGGGATATTCCGATCGCCGGGGTGGAGCAGCCACTCGCTGCCGACGCGGACGAGGATCTGGTGGAGCTGCGCCGGCGGACCGGTGCGAAGATCATTCACGACGAGTCACTGGCGTTGATGGAGGACGCGGAGCGGCTGCACGCGCTGGACATCGCGGACATCTTCAACGTGCGGATCAGCAAGTGCGGCGGTGTGCTCGCGGCGTTGAAGCTCGCGGCGTTCGCGCGCCAGCGGGGGATTCAGACGCAGCTCGGATGCATGGTTGGCGAAACCAGTATTCTCTCGTCCGCCGGCGTACGTTTTCTCGAGCAGACCCCCGGCGTGACGTACTGCGAGGGCGCCTACGGGAAGCTGCTGATGGGCGAGGACGTCAGCCGGCGCAGCGTGCACTTCGGCCTGGGCGGCCGCCCGCCGCGCCTGCGAACAGCCGGGCTGGTGGCGGACGTGAACCCGGCGCTGCTCCGCGCCCATTGCATCGAGGAGCCGATCGTCGTGGAGCTGTAGCGTACAGCAACCACTCGGTTGAACCGCTCAGTTCGCCGAGGGTGGGTCGAGGTCCGTCCGGTTCGCGGCGTCACGCGCGGCATGACGCAGGTGCAGGATGACTACCGTTTGCTCCTGGATGGTGAAGAGTATCCGGTAATTACCGTAAACGAGCTGCCGGATTTCGAACTCGACAGTATCCGCCTCGAGGGCAAGCGGGCACCGTTCCGGGAACAGTTCCAGTGATCGGCCAGCTTCAAGAAAACCCTCTCGCCAGCGAACAGCGTTCGTGGGTGAGTTGCGGTGTATGTAGCGATAGGCCGCCCGAAGGTCGCGGTGGGCGGCGGCGGTCACCCGCACATGGAAGCGTTTCATGAAGTTTGCGGTGGTTCGAACTCGTCGCGAAGGTCGCCAACCACCTCCTCCAGTGGTCGCGTGTCACCACGTTTCATGTCATCGATACCGCGTTGGATGGCGGCAATCGTCTCCAGGCGATCGAGGTCGTCAAGGAGCCGCTGGTAGGACGCGGCGTCCTGGACGACGAGCGCGGCCTTGCCGTTGATGGTGAGCACCTGGGGTTTGCCGGTGCGGTTCATGCGCTCGATGTGGTCCTTCGCGTTGCGCTGGAACTCGGTGAGCGAGTAGACTTCGTTGAGGTCGATCATGACATTATTTTAGCAGCGAATTCGCTGCGAAACAAATATTCCGTTATAAGTCTAGTTTTCGCAAGCATTTATGTTGATGGGATCAGGCGGCGGTGCCTGTATCAAACAGGCCTTCGCCGGGTTGCGACGCGCTGCGCCGTCGGCGTCGCGGCCTTGCGGACCCGTCAGCGGCTTGCGTCTGGACATCTTCGAGCCGGCGGCCGGCGGCGGTCGCCGGCGCGCTGGTGCGCGGGTCTTCCGGGCCGTCGAGGGGGTCGCCGGCGCTCACCTTGTCGAGGCGCTTGCGGGCGGCGGCTGCATACTCTTTGGAAAACTCAAACCCGAGCCAGCGGCGTCCAAGCTTCTTGGCGGTGATGAGCGTGCTGCCGCTGCCGCCGAACGGGTCGAGCACCAGTTCGCCGGCGTTGCTCGAGACCTTGATGATGCGGCCGAGCAGTTGTTCGGGCATCTGGCAGCCGTGGAAGCCGGCGCGCTCCTTGAAGGTCCCCGCCACGCGCGCGTAGTACCACGTGTCGTCGCAGGGCTGGAAACCCTCGGGCAGATCCTGCGGACGCAGCACCCAGGTGTCGTCGGGCAGCCGGCCGCCGGCCTGGGCGCGCTTGTCGCCGTAGACGAGCTGTCGTGCCGAGGGCACCTTGATGTCGGAAGCGTTGAACGTGAAGTTCTTCGGATCCTTCACGAAATGGAAGAGGTGCGTGTGCGAGCGGGTGAACTTGCGCTTGCAGTTCACGCCGAAGGTGTAGTACCAGATTACCCAACTGCGGCAGTGGAAGCCGACTTCGCGCGTGGCGAGCACCTTGAGTTCGGCGGCGTAGTCGTCGCCGATCGCGAGCCAGAACGTGCCGTCGTCCTTGAGTACGCGGTGCACCTGGCCGATCCAGGACCGGCTGAAGTCCATGTAGTCCTCATCGGCCTTCTTGTCTTCGTAGACGTCGTACTTGTAGCCGATGTTGAAGGGCGGGTCGGCGAAGACGAGGTCGGCGCACCCGGCGTCGAGTTTCGCCATCCCTGCGACGCAGTCGCCCTGCTGGATTCCGTTCCGCGGCCTCACGAGTGCGCCTCCGGGAATGTGTCGGGTGATGGAGCCAAGTCTACAACGAAACTGCGCAACCCGGTGTTACGGGGCGGCGCGACGGAAATATGCTAGCGGCCGGGGGGCGCGATGTCATGCCGATGTTATCGGGCGGCGCGCAAGGCCTGTGAGTTTTTGTTGGTAGCGGCTCGCGAAGGTTGAACCCGACTGTGCGCAAAGGGTATATTGAACCGCTCGGGGCCCGCGGCGTTGTCGTCGGGCGCCCGAAGAGATTGTGCGCAGCCGTTCAGGCGGCGCACAAAACGGAGAGAGGGAGAGTCCGGCGCCCGCAGGGCGCGACGGCTCTCCCGTCTTATTGCGCGGAAGCATCGAGAGGTGATTGGGCATTATGCGCCCACTTTCTTTCCATGCGCCCGCGTTCATGCCCGATTGTCCCCCCACGCATGTCACGAGGCGGTGCGCGCCGGAATCTTCAACGACTCGGGGGGGCAAGGAGCCACAATCGTGAAACTTCTCGGAGGTTGTTTGCTGCTGGCGGCACTGTGTGTCGCAGCGCCCGCACTTGCGGACGATCTGAACGACCCGCCGTGGCAGGGAACCGGCGGGCTGGAGACGCAGCAGGGTTGGGAATTCGCTACGGACCTGGACCCGACGTACGTGAACAACGGCTACGGCACTCCGACGCTGACGTCGGATTACGGGTCGGAGCAGTGGATGAACACGTACGAAGGCCGCCAGGGCGTAATGTACTTCGACGGCGCGTCCGACGACTGGATCTACCTGGACATTCCCAACGCGGACAACGGCAACCCGCGGAAGGAAATCTGGATGCAGATTACCTACTTCGCGCACGACGGGTTCCCCGGCCTGGACTACTACATCGACGGTGCCGGTGGCGAATCCACCAGCTTCGGCAGCGGGGGCATCGGCCCGAACGTGCTCGAGTCGACGGCGAATGGCGACTGGGTGTACGAGGCCATTCACTGGGTGATCGAACCGAATCCGACGGGCGAGACCATCACGCTGGCGTCGTCCTTCTATGAGCCGATGTACATCGATCAGGTTCACGTCGACACGATCTGCATCCCGGAGCCGGCTTCGCTGGCGCTGCTCGGGTTGGGTGCGGTCATGATGCTGCGTCGACGCCGGTAGCGTTCTTTGGGGGTGGATCGGCTGACGCCGGGCAGCCGATCCGCGCCATCGATCGGTCATGAGCCCGGCTGAGCAGCAGCACGGCTGAGATCGCGCCCAGCAGGGCCATGAGCATATCCTGGTGGGCGTCCCAGGGGTCGCCCTGCATGCCGAGCCAAGCGGGACCCTCGTGGGGATAGCAGAGAACGACCACCCACCACTCGATCAGCTCGTAGAACGCGCTGAACGCCAGGCAGAAGCACACGACGAAGAACGCCAGCCAGCCGCCACGGCGCACGCCCGCCACCCGGACGAATACCTCGCGCGCAAAAATCGCCGGGACGAAGCCCTGGGCGAAATGCCCCACGCGGTCGAAGTGGTTGCGCGACAGGTGCAGCGCATCGCGCAGCCAGTTGAACAGCGGCATCTCGGCGTAGGTGTACTTCGCGCCCGCAGCGAGGATCGCGAAGTGGATGCCCGCGAGCAGGTAGGCGAGGTTCGAGAACCGGAACCGCGGCGCCGTGGCGATCAGCGCGGCGACGCCCGCCAGGCCGAAGGCCAGTTCGAAGATCCACGTCGCGTAGTCGTGCGGGTGAACGCCCGACCAGATCAGCAGCGCGACGACGGCAACCAGGAGCCAGCGGAGCGCGGGGTTCAATCGGCCTCCACGTCCCAGGCGCCCGCGGACGTACGCACGAAGTGCAGCGTCGGCCAGCGCTTCCTCGTGAGTTGACTGTTGAAGCCGTCCATGCGCAGCACGATGCGCTTGCTCCAATCGAGGCGCACGCAGGTCAAGTCGAGGGTGAAGCGGCGCACGTTGGACGTGTTGATCGTGAATTCGTCGCCGTTCACCACTTCGCCTTCGACCCAGGCGCGTTTCTGGGCATCGTCGTGCTCGGTCAGCGTCGCCCAGCCGGTCTTGAGGGGCGGCGGTGGCGTGCTTTCAACGGCGAGCGGCGGAGGCGCCGGGGGGATGGGTGTTTTCTCCCCGGATGCGTCGGGGCTTGCGGCGGGTGCCTCGGACCCAGTTGACGGGGCCGACGAGGGCGCCGGTGTCGCGGCAGGCGCCGCCGATGCAGGCGTCGCTGCCGCGCGTTCCTCTGCGCCGTCGGCGCAACCCGGCGCGGCGTTGGCCGCCAGTCCGAGGAGCGCGGCGGCGAGGCAAGCGCTGCACGTTACCGCCCGGAATCGAGACGTAGGCGTTGTCATGACAAGAGGATACGCGCGCAGGTGACACAGCGTCAACGCCGGGGCCGTTGCGGCTCAGGCGGCCTTGGAGTACGGTGGCGAGCCCTTTTGAACGAGGGATTGGGAGGTTCTGATGTCAGCACGCCGTGCAGAAATGACCCCGCGCGAGATCGTCGAGGCGCTGGACCGCTACATTGTCGGGCAGGATGAAGCCAAGCGAGCGGTGGCTGTCGCGATGCGCAACCGCTGGCGCCGCCAGCAGCTTCCGGAGCGTTTGCGTGAGGAGGTCGGTCCGCGGAACATCATCATGATCGGGCCAACGGGCGTCGGCAAGACGGAGATCGCCCGGCGGCTGGCCAACCTGGTAAATGCGCCGTTCGTGAAGGTCGAGGCAACGAAGTACACGGAGGTCGGTTACCACGGGCGCGACGTGGAGAGCATGATCCGCGACTTGGTGGAGAACGCGATCCACATGGTCCAGGGTGAGCAGACGGAAGTCGTGCGTGAGGAGGGCGAGCGGCTGACCGAGGAGCAGTTGCTCGATGCGCTGCTGCCCACCGGTGGGGCGGAGCCGGCGAGCGGGGAAGCGGCGCTGGACGAGGTGGCGGAGAAGCGGCGGCGGAATCGGGAGAAGCTGCGGACCGCGCTGCGCAACGGTGAGCTCGACGACCGTTCGGTGGATCTGACGATCGAGACGAAGTCGGTGCCGATCGGCATGTTCGCGTCCATGGGCGGCGAGCAGATGGACAACGAGTTGCAGACCTTCATGGACAAGCTCGTTCCGCCGCGGTCGCAGACCCGGCGCGTCCCGGTGGTCGAGGCCCGCAAGATCATCTTCGAGCAGCAGTGCGAGAAGCTGATCGACCGCGAAAAGGTCGTCAGCATGGCGATCCAGCGCGCCGAGAACAGCGGGATCGTGTTCGTCGACGAGATCGACAAGGTGGGCAGCAGCGGCGCGTTCGGGCCGGACGTTTCCCGGCAGGGCGTACAGCGCGATCTCCTGCCGATCGTGGAGGGCTGCACGGTAAACACGCGCTACGGCCCGGTGAAGACGGACCACATTCTCTTCATCGCCGCCGGCGCGTTCCACGTCAGCACGCCGAACGACCTGATGCCCGAGATGCAGGGGCGTTTTCCCATCCGCGTCGAGCTCAAGGATCTCGACCGCGACGACTTCATCCGGATTCTCACCGAGCCGGAGAGCGCCCTGATCAAGCAGCAGGTTGCGTTGATGGGCACGGAAGGCGTCAGCGTCCAGTTCACGGACGATGCGATCAAGGAGATGGCGGACGTCGCGATCCGCATGAACGAGAGCGTGCAGAACATCGGGGCCCGCCGGTTGCACACGGTTGCGGAGCGGCTGATGGAGGACCTGTCGTTCGATGCGCCGCAGCGGAGCGGCACGCAGGTGAAGATTGACGCGGCGTACGTGCGCGAGCGGCTCGAGGACATCGCCCGCAACGCCGAGCTGGGTCGGTTCGGCTTTCACAGCCTGCGCAGCGAGCGGAAGGAATAGCCGCCGCGCTGATCCGGCTATTCCTGCTCGACGTAGGCCTTGCCCGACTCGAAGAGTGCGATGCGATCCTTGAATTCCTGGGTGAGGTCCTGCTGGTCGGCGCCTTCCGCGATGGTTACGGCTTCCTTCTCGGCGCGAATGGCGTCATCAAAGCGCCCGGCGGCGGCGTAGGCGCAGCCGAGCGTATCGAGGTAGTTCGCGGTGCCGCGGTGGCTCCGTTCGACGACGTTCTCGGCAAGGTCCACGGCGCGCTGTGGGTCGCGCAGCGACGCGTCGGGCGATGTCGCCAGCACCCAGGCGAGTGAGTTGTTGAGCAGTACGGAATCGGGCAGGTGCGTCAGCCCGCTTTGGAGCGTCTGCAGCGCCTCGGCTGGTCCGCTCGACTTGCGCTTGTTGTCGAAGAGCAGGACCCACGCCGCCTCGTAGGTGGGCTCGAGCTTGACCACTTCCTCCAGCAATTGCCGCGATTTTTCCGCTTCGTGCTGGTCCCGGTAGATCACCGCGAGCGCATAGCGCGGCATGGGATGATCGGGCATCTTTTCGATCAGTTTCTGGAAGTAGTCGATCGCCTCCTGGGTTTTGCCGAGAAGGGCGAGCAGGTTGCCGTAGGAAAGCGCGTACTCCAGCATCTGTGGATTTGCGTCGCGCAACTGCGCACCGATGCGGAGGGCGTCGTCGCCGCGCCCGAGCTGGATGAGCAGCCTGGCCAACTGGCGAAAAACCGGCTCGAGCGTCGGGTTGCGTTTGAGCGCGAGTGAGTAGCTTTTCACGGCGGTCTGCGCATCGCCCTGTTGTTCAGCGATCATGCCCAGCGTCACGTAGGCCGTGGCGACGGCCGGGTGGTCGTCACCGGCGGCTTCGGCGGCGCGTACGATCTGCGTGCACCACGCGCGGGCTTCATCGAGCTTGCCTTGGCTGACCAGCAGATCACCGATCGTGGTGCGCAGAATGAGGTTGTCCGGCTGGATCTCCAGGGCTTTCTTAAACGTGGCGATGGATTCATCGGTGCGGCCGAGGTACTGGAGGGCGCGGCCCTTCGCCACGTAGCCGCCGTTAAGGGACGGGTCGATCGCGATGGCCCGCTCGGCCTCCGCCAGGGCCTCTTCCGCGCGCCCCGTTGCGGCGAGGCTGTCCGACAGGCCCACGAAGGCTCGGGTATATTCCGGATCCGCCGCGATCGCCTGCCGAAAACGCTCGATCGCGTCCTGCGGGCGGCGCAGGAGCAGATCGAGTTCGCCGGTTCCCGTCAGCAGCACGGCGTTGTTCGGGTACGTCGCGAGCAACAGATCGCGCATGGCAAAGGCCCGGTCAAGGTCGCCGCCGTCCGCGAGCACGCGGACGCGGTTGGTGGCCAGCGTGGTCGGCCCCGAAGCAACAATGAGCATCTCGTTGATCGGGTCGGTGTGCGATATCACCGCGGAGGGCAACTGGGCCGCCATGGCACGGTGCCGCGCGGCACGCGCGGTGTCACCGGTTTTTTCATAATACGAGTCCAGAGCGGCCTGCACGCGGCGGTTGCTGGCGTTGATCGCGGTCGCCTTGTCCAGCGCCGCCTTGGCCGCCTCGAGGTTGCCCAACGCCAGCTCGGCTTCCGCCAGGCCGGCGTAGCTGTACGGCTCATCGGGCAATTTCTCGATGGCCTTCTCGAAGTAGTCGCGCGCGTCCTTCGCTGCGCCAGCCTTGAGGTCGAGGTCGGCGAGCCAAGCATAGTTGTCCGGATAGTTCGGATCACACGCGATGGATGTTTTGAACTCCCTGCGTGCGCGCACCTCCGACTGGCGGCGCAGGAACAGGCGGCCGAGCAGGTGCGGCCAGACGTACGACTTGGGATCGAGCTCCTTGGCCATCTCATAGCACTGCTGGGCGCGCTCCGACTCCTCGCGGTTGGTCATGATGTCGTGGTAGAGACATCCAAGCCGGCCGATCGTTTCGGCGCTGGGATTCTTCGCGGCATCACGGATCAGCGTGGCCAGCCAGGAGGCCACATCGGGTGGGAAATCAGCCATGTCCGGCGGCGCCGGCAACTTGGCTGCGGCGCACAGGCGGACGATCTCGTCCTGATCGATCGCATCCGCGGAGGTTGCGGGCTTCGGCATGGCTTGCGGCACCGCAGCCGCCGCCGGCTTGGTGGTCGCGGCGGGCGCGCGTGTCGGCTGGGCCGTCGCGGCGGGCGTGGCACTGGGGGTCTTGGCGGCGGGCGTCGGCGTGGCCGTTGTCGCCGTACGCGGGGTCGCGCTGGGCGCGGCGGACGCGGTGGCTTCCGGGGCGCTGGAACTGCCGGATTTCTCGCAGCCCGGCTGGACGAGCAGCAGGCTCAGCGCGAGCGTGCTGCAGAGGGTCAGGCTGCGCCGGCGGGCCGCGGTCGGCGCGGCGGCGCTGGCGGGGAAGCGGAACGGGCGCGAGCAGGTCATGGAAGTCTCCCGGAATTCGTGGACCGGCGCGGCAATCCCTGCAGGAAGCGCCGGGAATGGACAGTCGGCGCGCAGCATACTCGGGCTGGCAAACACCGTCCAGACGCGCGGCTGGTGCTGGGCGTGCTTGCGGCGTGTGGTTGGTACGCGGTGCGCGCGTGTGCGGTTCGCCCGTCAGGGAGCCTCGATCTCGAGGTTGTGGAGACGCGGCCCGTTGACCTCGCGCAGCCCGAGGCGGATCCGTCGGCCCGAGATGTTCTCGGGCTTGGCGAAGAGGTACTCGATGGTCAGCGATTGGCCGGGCAGCAACTGGCTGATGGTGCGGTACTGTCGCGAACGGCCCGGTACCATCGCGAACGCCCGGAAGCTGAGCGTCTTGGCCGAACGATTGGTGATACCCTGCCGGATGCGCAGGTCGGGGCCTTCATTGACCGCATAGCCCCAGACGTCCAGGTCGGGCAGGCCGAGTTCGAAACGGAGCGGGATCGCCAGGCGGTACTTGGGATCGCTGGCGAGTCGGACCTCGGCTCCCACGGTCTTCGGGCCGGCGGTCTCGTCCTGCGGCTGGCGGATGAGTACGGGAATTTCCTGCGAACCATGGGCCGGCAGCGCGAAGCGCATGCGCGCCGGCTCGATCTCCCACGGCGCGGGCATGTGCAGCGCGATTTCGCCGGAAAGAGCGGTGTCGCGCGGGTTGCGCAGCAGGAGCTGGTGGCGCTGGGGCTCGATCGCAAAGGGAACCTGTTGCGGCGCAAGCTGCATCGCCGCGCGAAACGTCACCAGCCACTGCTCGACGCCGGGAATGAAGACGGGCGCCCGCGTGAGCGTCAGGTGGCTGAGGCCTTCGGCGTCGCGCGCCAGCGGTGTCTCGCGTCCCCAGAAGTCCACGACCCGGTCGGCGTGTCCCAGTTGCATCGTGACCGGTGTCCCCTCCGGCGGCGCCTCGGGATCCCAGGCAACGAGGGTGGCGACGGACCCGTCACCGAAGGCGCGGATCGTTCCGCCGGGCTCGGTGTCGAACGCGCTGAGATAATCCATATCGGCCAACTGGTCGTTGAGGGTTCGCAGGACGAGGAAGGCGTCCGCGGGTTCCGTGACGGGCTGCCCCTCGGTGACGCGCACCCGCCAGGGCGCCGGAACAAATATGCGATCCACGCCGGTCTCCCGCGCCGCCAGCAGACGCCGCGTCCAGTCGGCCAGCGCGGCGTCGGGGACCCGGGTTCCCGCTTCCGGAGCGGGCAGGGTCAACCAGAGATGGTTGTACGCGAGATCGCGGAAGGGCGCGATGTTGGCGGCGAGTTCAGCGGCATGCACGTCGGCGGGCACACTGATGTTGAGATTCTGTGCCGGAAGCCGCGTGTCGCCGGGATAGTCGCCGGCGCTGGTGACCGTGGCCAGGCGCGGCGACGGAAGCATCTCACGCATCGCGTCGTGCAGCGCCAATAGCGCCGGCGCGGCGCGCGGGTCCGACGCGATGGTCGGGTCGCCATCGGCGCCGAGCTGCCAGGAATTGAAGATGCTCGCGTACGGCGCGAAGATGGCGTCCAGGTCGCTGCGCCACGCGCGGGGATCCTGGCTAAGCACGTCCAGCAGCGTCGAGGCGTAGGCGCCGCGATTCGCAACCATGTGCGTCGGCGCGCCGCCGAGCACGCCGATGACGTCGACGCGCGCGGCGATCAGCCGGTCGAGCAATCCGTGCAGGCCGTCGGCATGGACGTCGAACGCGGGCTGGGCCGGGTTCGACGGCCAGATCGGCAGCTTGACGGCACCGACCCCCAGTTCCGTGAGCAGCGCGACGGTGTCTTCGGCGCCGTCGACCGGGGCTTGCCCAATCACGACGCCCATCCGCCGGGCATTCTGTCCGGCGGGGCGGTGCTGACGGCCGACGACCGCGATGTCCAGGTCGCGCTTGACGATCAGCGCGCCGAGCGAGTGCACCGCGAGTTCCGCGTGGTAAAGGTCGGGCCGCAGTCCGGTGAACCTGAAGCGACGGGTTTGCGGATCGTCGAAGGTCTGGACCTGGACGGAGCGGGACGCGACCTCGGTGCCCGCCCGGTTGCGGAGGACGAGCGTGGCGGTGAGTCCTTCGATCTCGTCGTCGGCGACGACCGCGTCGATCAGCAGGGGCCCGGAGGACGCGACGACGTTGCCCGGGTGCGCGGTGGACAGCAGGGCGCGCGGCCGGCCCTTGATCACGATGTCGTCGAACCACGCGCCGCCGTGCACGTCACGCAGCGGAACGTGCCGGTGCTCGTCGATCGAGGCCGTCCAGACTTCATCCTGCACGACCCAGCAGGTGATGCCAATGAAGTGCGCCGAGGTCGGCGCCGAAGGCAACGGCACTTCGACGTGGTGCCACGTGTCGGCGGCGTCCGCGGAGCCGATCAGCGCGCTGAAACGCTGCGTGCCCGGGATGAAGCGTCCCTCCCAGTCGAGGTAATACGCGCTGATCGAAGCGCGGGCGTGGCGCAATGCGTTGGGCCGGACGTAGCCGGTAATGAGGTATTCCCCAGGGCGAATGCGCGCCTCGTCACCCGTGTAGTGATAGGCGACGCTGCGGCCCGCGGAATCGAGGTAGAACGACGGGGGGGCCTCGTGGCCGACGGCGCGATCGAAGCGTCCGTCGGCGTAGCGCGGAAAGGCCGGATCGTGCGTCGTGTGGTCCGGGAAGCGGAGCCAACCACGCGGAACCTCGCCGTAGTAATCGGGTTCGTTGAAGTCGAAGCGGTGCACGATGCGGCTGAGCGCATCGGGCGCCGGCTGGGCGCGGGCAGCCGGTACGGCGACGAGGCAGATGCCGCACAGCATGCGGGCCACCGCGCGTATCCGCGGACGGCTTATCGGACGATGAACGGGCGCGCTCATTGCCCAGGATATCGGCAGCGGCGCAGGAACACTTCGGGAGCGTATCGGCGGGTTATCGGAGCAAGGAATGGCGTCTGTAGAACCACGGCCTCGCGGCAGGGGATCAGTGAACCCCACGGGCGACTCGGTCGGTGTCCTGGACGAGCTGGCGCAGTGTCTGCGTCTTCAGCACAACGAGTCGCCGGTCGGCCTGGTTGCGCACCAGCACGACGAGTTGATCGACCTCGCTCTGAATTTCGGCGAGCTTCTCGATCACTTCCTTCGCCATGGGCGCATTCGCGGCATCCGTCGAGCCGTCGGCGGACACCACGTTGACGTAGTCCGTGATGTCGATGGTGTGCTTGAACTCGATGCCGATGTGGTGCACCGGTGCGACAATGCAGTCGCAGCGCTTGACGACCCCGGCGACGTCGATGCGCTTGCCGTCGAGCCGCAGCAATTCCACCGCACAGGGCGTCTGGAAGTGCACGAATCCGGCGTGCAGCAGGGCCACCCCGTGGGAACTGAGATCGACGGTGTCCGTGAGGAACTCAATCGGCGCGGATTCGTTGGGCTCGATGGTGAAGCGCACGCCTCCATCGACGCGGTAGGACAGGCGCTGGCTGCGCCGGCCGGAATCCGGATAGAGCTGCTTGAACCGCCCCACGACAAGTTCGTAGTCCTTCTGGGCGAGCGGCATCTGCCGCAGGACGACGGACTTCTCGTGGAGTTTGAACACGCCAGGCTCCCGCGTGTGCTCGCCAGTCGGCCCCAGGTCACTACGGGCCTGGCAACTCTGGCGCAAGTCAAGAACTCTTCACGGCCTCATCGCAAAGGCCGAGTACGACAGCGCTCGGGATACATCGACCGGTTTGGGTGAGAAGTGAACGTCCAATGCAGGTTGGGCTGGCCTGAAAAGCCATTCACGCCTCAGCAATAAAGTACGGCTGCATTATTCGAGCTGCCGGGGCAATCGGGTGGCATCGACCGCGCGAGCTGCGGGGTAGGCCAGCTTGGAGGCACCGTGCAGCCGTGTGAACCGGTTTCGGGAAGAGAGGGGAGATTGCTGCAATCGGCGGCGCCGGGCTGGGTAGAATGGGTGGCCGCGCAAGCGGAATCACAGGCTGCGGAGCGGCTGTGAGGGAGATAATCTGTTTGACGTAAGTGATTGTTTGGCAGTAAGGTAGCGACGATCGGCGGTTCACGTAAGCGCGGATGACCAGGGAAGGTCGCGGGCCCATGCGACGCCGAGCCAATCCTACCTGCGCGACCTTCCCGAGCGAGTAAGGCAGTGATGCCCCGTGGACCCGGTCCGCCTGCGGATCGGGCGTCGCCGGGCCTGGAGCAGGGCGAGAATGCCCACGTATCGATACAGGGCGATCGCCGAGTCCGGCGAGGCAGTGACGGGAGCGGTCCAGGCGGAGAGCCAGGCGGCTGCTCTGCGCATGCTTGATGAGAAGGCCCTGTTCCCGGTTAACCTCGAGGAGGGTGGCGGGGCGCAGGCGTCGTCGCTTTCCGGGCGCAAGAAACGCGTCCGCCTGCGGCACCAGACCGCGTTCTACAGCCAGTTGGCGGACCTTTTGCGGGCGGGCGTGCCGCTGCTGCGCAGCCTGGACGTGCTCAGCCGGCAGCAGACGAGTCCGGTGCTGAGCGAGGTGCTCCGCGACGTCCGCGAGGACGTGGCGGCTGGTCAGACGCTGGCTGACTCGATGGCCAAGCACCCGAACGCGTTCGCCGACCTGCACGTCACGATGGTGCGGGCGGGTGAGAGCGGCGGGTTTCTGGAGGACGTGCTGAGCCGCATCGCGGTGTTCGCGGAACGGCAGGACGAACTGCGCGGCAAGGTCGTCGGCTCGATGATCTACCCGTGCATCCTGGTGATCGCGGGTTCGCTGGTGGTGAGCATGCTGATGATCTTCGTCGTGCCCGAGCTGCGCAAGCACCTGCGGCCGGAGACGTTCAACGTGCTGAGCCACGTGGTGTTCGCGATCACGGATTTCCTGGGAGTGTTTTATCCCTATCTGCTCGTGCTGCTCGGTGCGGTTCTGGCCGGGTTGTACGCGTACGGCAAGACCGATTCCGGCCGGCACGCGTTTGCGCGGGTGCAATTGAAGGCACCGTTGCTGGGTAAGATCATCACGATGGTGGCGATCTGCCGGTTCTGCCGCATCCTGGGCACGCTGCTGGCCAACGGCGTGCCGATCCTGCAGGCGCTGGATATTTCCAAGGCGTCGGCGGGCAACCTGGTCCTGTCGGAGCGGATCGGCGAGGCGGCGGAGAGCGTGCAGAAGGGCGAGACGTTGTCGAAGCCGCTGGCCAAGAGCGGCATCTTTCCGCCGGACATCGTGGACATGATGGCCGTGGCGGAGGAGAGCAACACGCTCGATGCCGTGCTCGTGCAGATCGCGGAGACGAACGAGGGGCGTACGGCCCGCCAGGTGGATCTCGCGGTTCGGCTACTGGAGCCGATCCTGCTGTTGATCATGGCCGCGATCGTGTTGTGTATTGCGCTGGCGCTGCTGCTGCCGATCCTGACGATGGCCAGTTCGGGCCTGCAGCACTGACGAATTGAAGCAACCATAAACCGCTACGGAGTTGGACGTCGAATCATGAACCGAATGTCGCTGAAAAGGACCAAAACCATGTCACGGGTCAATCGCAGGTCACGTCGAGGCTTCACGCTGCTTGAAATTCTCATTGTGGTCGGAATCCTGGCTGTGCTCGCTGCATTCGTGGTACCCAGCCTCCTCGGCGCCAGCGATCAGGCCAAGATCAAGATCGCCGAGGCGGCCGTCGGGCGCAACGGTGATATCGCCAATGCGTTGAAGCGCTATCGCTTCGATGTGGGCAGCTATCCGACGAGCGAGGAGGGCATGGAGGCGCTCTTCAAGATCCCCAGCGGCATCGATGAGGAAGCCAAGATCTGGAAGGGGCCGTACCTGGATGGCAATCCGGACGAGCTGCGCGATCCGTGGGGCGAGGAGTTCATCTACGTCGCGCCCGGCAAGTTCCACGAGGACAGCTACGACCTTTCCAGCAAGGGTCCGGACCGCAAGGAAGACACGGACGACGACATCAAGAACTGGTCGGAGAAGTAATCCCCGCACCGGGGCGGCGACGCCATGCGACGAACGCGGAAACAACCGGCCTTCACGCTGCTGGAGATCCTGCTGGTTCTCGGTCTGCTGGCCATTCTGTCCGCGTTCGTGATGCCGGCGATGATCTCGGCGGTGGAGCGCGAGCGTCTGCCGGAGTCGGCCCGCCAGTTGCGCGCATTGATTCAGCTCACGCGCGCGAACGCGATGTACGAGGGGCGCCGCTACCGCATCCGCTTTCCCCGCGAGGACGAGATCGACGGCCAGGGCACGCAGATCCAGCCGCTCGTCGAGGTCGAGCGTGACCCGCTGACGGCGCCGGAGGAGTTCACGCCGGTGCTGGCGAGCTGGGCCCAGGACGAGACGCTGCAGCGCGGCATCCGCTGCGCGCGCGTGCGGCTGGGCAAGCCGACGGTCGACCTCATGATGGGGAAAGCCACGGCAGAGGACCTGGCCCGGAACGAGGAGCAGCGGGTCGAACAGTCGGTCAACGTCAAGTTTGACGAGGGCTTTCCGCCGCTGATCATCGACGCCGACGGCACGTGCGCGTGGGCCACGTTCTTGCTGACCGATGCGCCCAAGGACGAGGACGTGCTCGACGTGGATCCGCGGGACACGAAGTACGCGATGCTCGACGTGATCGTGGACGGGCTCACCGGGCTGGCCTGGCTGCAGCGGCCGCTGTACCAGGAGGAGCTCGAGATGATGAAGGAGCACAACTGGCCGCCGGTGCTGCGGCATGATTTTCTCAATCCGCGGGCGTTGACCGAGGACAACGTGCTGGAGGTGCGGATGAACCCGGCGCGCTGACGGCGCGGCGGGTCCGGTTGGCCGCAGGCCGGTCGACGTCAGGAACACGAGCAGGGACGGGCAGTGAAGGTGAGGATGCGACAACGCGGCAGCCTGGAGCGCCTCCGTCAGAATTGGCGGGGCGCTGGCGTGCGCGCGTTCATGCTGCTCGAGATCGTCGTGTCGGTCGCGCTGCTCGTGCTGGGCATGGCGGTGATCGGGGCGCAGTTGCAGTCGGCTGCCGACACCACCTATGCCACGGACCACCTGGCCCGGCTCGTCTTTCTCGCGGAGACGCGCATGGCCGAGCTGGACTCCGGCCTGGTCATTCCCAACGAGCAGATCGGCAAGGACACGACGGACGTCGAGATTGAGCAGGACTTCGGCCGCCTGTACCCGCAGTATGCCGCGCGGGTAACGCTCAGTCCGACGGCGACGGCGGATCTGCTCGCCGTGCGGCTCGACATGTTCTACGACCCCACGCGGATGATCCGCGAGCACGGCGCCTCCCTGCCGGACTTCGAATACGATGACGACAAGATCGAGCAGACCTACTACACGCTGCGGGCCGTCCCCAAGCCGCTCAACCTGAAGACCGACTTCGGGCTCGACGACGACATCGCGCAGCGCATCAACGATCAGGTCGCCAACAGCGCCACGGGCCTGGACGGCGTCGACGTCGAGAACTTCAGTCCGGCGCTGTTCAAGGACCTCACGCCGGAGCAGCTCGTCGAGCTGCTGAGCATTCTGCAGCAGGCGTTCGGTGCGGATCAGTCGGCGCTATTGCAGCTCGTGCCCGAATCGATGCGTGGCCAGTTGCAGGCGCTGATGCGCGGCCTCGACACGGGCGGTACCGGTGACGAGGGTACGGGCGATCAGACGGGTGGCGGCGATACGGGCGGCGGCACAGGCGGCGCCGGCGACGGCGGCAACCGCGGAGGCGGGCGCGACACCGGTCGCCGGGGCTCGCGCGGCGGCAGTCGTGGAGCGGGAACGGGTGATTCCACCGCTCCGTCGGGCGGCGATACCGGTGGCACCGGTGCACGCGGCGGCAGCAGCCGCGGCTCGGGCGGCCAGCGGGGCAGTTCCCGATCGGGCGGCGCCAATCGCGGAGGAGGCAACTGATGCGGCGGTGCCATCGACATGCCGCGCCGGCCTTCACCCTCCTGGAGATGGTGATCTGCATCGGCCTGTTCATCGTGCTCATGGCCACGATGTTCCAGTTCTACGATACGGCGCTGCAGCGCCGCGACGAGGGCCAGGAGCTCAGCCGCAACGCCCAGCTCGCGCGCGTCGTGCTCGACCGCATGACCGACGAGATCCGGCAGGCCACGGTGAACGTGCCCAGCTACGGAACAGGACTCACCGGGATCGATGACCCCGAGTACGGCCCGTCCATCTCGATCAACACCGTGGTGATGCCCGACAAGGCGTTGAGCGAGGAACGCACGATCGACCAGGTGAAGCTGGCGGGGCAGTTCGACCTGCGCAACATCCAGTACTCGATCGCCTGGGACTACGAGAATCTTGACACGAACGGCGATCCCGTCGCGCTGGGGCTCGCCCGGGCCGAGACGCGCACGTTTCTGCGCGATGTGGTCTTCACGGATGAAAACGAGGCGGCGCAGGCGGCGGAGGATGCCGCTGCCGGTTCGAAACGCGAGCTCTACGCGCCCGAGATCAAGTACCTGGAGTTCGCGTACTTCGACGGGGCGAAGTGGTGGAAGGAGTGGAA
>ERZ795053.2003-NODE-2003-length-25192-cov-5.529498_pt1 | contig 25192 bp, 25 predicted proteins | sample MGYA00375137_ERZ795053 | MGnify/ENA primary metagenome ERZ795053 (study PRJEB30182, sample SAMN05720284) | activated sludge metagenome | isolation source: Anaerobic digester | place: Hong Kong | collected 2014-12-17 ...
CATCGCCGCGCCCGTGCTGGAGAAGATCTTCACCCCCTTCTACACCACCAAGCCGGCGGGCCAGGGAACGGGGCTTGGCCTGTCGCTCAGCTACGACATCGTCGTGCACCAGCACGGCGGGGCTTTCGAGGTCGACACGCGTGCTGGCGAATACGCAGAGTTCGTGGTCCGGCTGCCCTGCCGCACGCGCGATCAACTTGCCGCGGCGGATTCCCGATGACGTACAGGCTCCTGGTCGTTGACGACGAGCCGGACCTCGAACTGCTGATCCGGCAGAAGTTCCGCCGGCAGATCGGCGCCGGTGACTACGTCTTCGTGTTTGCGCGCGACGGCGAGGAGGCGCTGGCACGGATTAGCGCCGATCCCGGCATCGACCTCGTGTTGTCCGACATCAACATGCCGGGCATGGACGGCCTGACACTCCTCACGCGTTTGAAGGAGATGCCGGGACATATGCGGGCGGTGATCATCTCCGCATATGGCGACATGAAGAATATTCGCACGGCCATGAACCGCGGCGCCTTCGACTTCATCACCAAGCCGATCGATTTCGACGATCTGGCGCTGACGATCGCCCGCACCCTTGCCGATCTGCAGGCGATGCGCGCCGCGGAGCGGCAACGGGCGAGCGCCGAGCGCGCCCGCACCAACCTTGCCCGCTATTTCTCGCCCAATCTCGCCCGTCATCTGGCGGAGCACCCGGACGTCCTTGCGCTCGGCGGCGAGCGGCGGGACCTCAGTTTCCTCTTCACCGATCTCGCCGGCTTTACGCCGCTCGCGGAAGCGCTCGATGCGGCTGTCATCGTCAAGCTGATGAACGACTACATCGGCGGCATTGCGGGCGCGGTGTTCGAGCACGGCGGCACCGTGCACACCGTCGTCGGCGATGCTGTCTATGCGTTGTTCGGTGCCCCGCTCGCGCAGACGGATCATGCCGAACGCGCGGTTGCCTGCGCGCTTGCGATCGATGTGTTCGCCCACGCCTTCGCCCGCGCCAGGAGCGCGGAAGGCATAGCCGTCGGCGTCACCCGCATCGGCGTCAACTCCGGCCCGGCCATCGTCGGCAATGTCGGCGGTGAGCGCTTTTTCCACTACACCGCCTACGGCGACGCCATCAACACCGCCGCGCGGCTCGAAAGCGCCAACAAGGTGCTGGGAACGCGCATCTGCATCAGCGGCGAGACCGTGCGCAGGATCGCCGATTTCGCCGGCCGGCCGATCGGCACGCTGGTGGTTAAGGGCAAGGACGTCGGCATCGACACCTATGAACCCCTGAACAGCATCGGCTGCAGCACGCGCTGTGCCACCTCCTACCGGCGCGCCTTCGAAAAGCTCGCCGCCGGTGATCCGCAGGCCGTCAGTGCCTTTGCCGCGCACGTCGGCCGATACCAAGACGATGCGCTCGCCGCCTTTCACCTAAAGCGCCTGCTCGCCGGCGAGGCCGGAACCCGCATCGACCTCGCCCAAGCACCGGCCTGAGGGCCGCCGCAATGCGCCGCTTGTATTGCCGGCCCGCGCATGGAATTCTCCTGTGCAACGAGACCGTTAACGGGAGGCGGCGGCAATGAACCTGGAGAAGGTCGTTTTCGGCTTCTTCATCATCCTGGCGATGACGCTGAACTTCAGCTTCGTCTATGGAGCGGTCGACGATCCCCGTCATCACAGCCTGATCGAGTTCTTTGTCGTCGTGGTCGTCAACGTCATCGCGACCACCCTCAAACTCGGCGACCGCACCCAGATCGGCGCGCTATTGCTGGCGACCAGCCTGGTTGCCGATCTCCAGCTGATCGCCGGGGCGCTGATCTGGACCCATGGCGCACACATTGCCGAGGGCGGCCTCAGTTACCATGCCTTCGTCCTCGTCATCTCGCTGTCGGCAGGCGCTCTGCTCGCCAACGTCGTCTCGGTGATCATCGTCGTCAGCGAGACGCTGATGTTGCGGCGCTAGAGCTTCGGGCGTGGGCAGCGGCGGGCAGCGGGTCACCTTCATCGTTCTCCGCTTCATGCGGGGGCCACTCCTGGTGCTGACCGCCGTCTACGCCGTCTCGATGCTGGGCTGGGCCATGATCCCGGGAGCGGTAACGGACGATGGCACCGAGCCGCCGCTCAGCCTGTTCCATGCCTTCTACTTTCTCGCCTACACAGCGACCACGACCGGCTTCGGCGAACTGCCGCACCCGTTTACCGAGGCGCAGCGGATGTGGGCGACGGCATCGCTTTATGCCGGCGTCATCGCCTGGCTGTATGCGATCGGCGCCATCGTGCGGCTGGTCCAGAACCCGCATTTCCAGAACGTCCTGGCCGAACGGCGGTTCACCGGGGCGGTGTTGCGCCTGCCTGGCAGTTTCGTCATCGTCTGCGGCTTCGGCAACACCGGCAGCTTGCTGACGCGCGGCCTGAGCGATGCCGGCATCGACACCGTCATTCTTGACCGCGACCCCGACCGGATCGCCGCGGTGATGCTGCGCGATTACCGGGTGGCGACGCCGGCGCTGTGCGCCGATGCCCGCATTCCCGATCACCTGATCGGGGCCGGCCTGATGCGGCCGAACTGCCGGGCCATCGTCGCGCTCACCAGCGAGGAGGAGGTCAACGTCAAGGTCGCGATTGCGGCGCGGCTGCTCAATCCGGCTGTGCAGGTCATCACCCAGGCCACCCGGCCCGAGTTCGTCGAGATCCTGACGACGTTCGGCCCGGACGTGCGCGTCATCGATCCGTTCCAGACCTTCGCCCGCTATCTCGGCACCGCCGTTCACGGCCCCGTCATCCACATGTTGAACGAGTGGCTTGTCGGCGCACCGCAGGCCAACCTGGCGATGTACCCAGAAGTGCCGCAGGGGCGGTGGATCATCTGCGGCTTCGGCCGCATGGGCCGCTGCCTGCGCGATGCTTTCGCGGCGCTCGGCATCCGCACCGTCGTCATCGATCCGACGATCAGTGAAACGGAGGCCAAGGCCCCCGACATGGTGCGCGGCCGCGCCAATCAGACGACGTTGCAGCAGGCGGGCATCGAACACGCGGCAGGGATCGTCGCCGGCACCAACTCGGATCCTGAAAACCTCGGCATTGTCCTCAATGCGCGCGCGGTCAACCCCGACATCTTTCTCGTCGTGCGCCAGAACCGCTACCGCAACCAGGTTCTTTTCAACGCCGCCGCCGCCGACCTGATCATGCAGCCCAATCTGGTCAGCGCGCGCCGGATTCACCTGCTCCTCATCGCGCCGCAGCTGCGGACGTTCTTCCGCCACGTTCGCGGTTACCAGCTCCGCGGCGAGCGCGAGGCGCTCGATGCGATCGTGACCCTCCTGCACGACCGCATTGGCACCGCGGTGCCGCGACTGTGGACCGTGGTGCTCGACGCCGGACGCGCGCGCAGTGCCGTCGAGCTGCTGCAACGGGGACTGCCGGTCACCCTGGGTGACATCCTGCGCGATCCATCCGACCGGTCGGGCACACTGGCTTGTGCCGCGCTCGTTCTGCGCTCGGGCGCGGAGGTCGTGGCGGTGCCGCCGGAGCAGCGGCGGCTGGCTGAGGGTGACGAGATTCTCTTTTGCGGTTCGGTCTCGGCTCATCGGCTCCTCGATGCCACACTCAACAACCCCTACACGCTCCGCTTCCTCGTCACCGGCGCCGACCGGCCGCGCGGGACCGTAATGCGCTGGCTGATGGCGCGCAGCCGCAGGCATACGCGGCGCTCCTCCGCTGCCTGTCAGTAATCCTTTGCCAACAAACAACACTTAGGCTCGCGCACACAGCTCCTCGAACGTCTGAGCAATAACGAGACGAGCTGAGAGCACGACCAAGACCAAGCACCAATAGCCCCAAATGGAGGACGTTACTCAAGATCTCCTTGCCAGCGCTTGTCCTGCGTCCGCCCCTTCAGCCCCTTTTGGGGCTGTCGTTTTTTCCGCCAATGCCGAGGATGACGGCCGATTGTGGTGCGGACGGATGTGGCTTCCGGCCGCGCCCTGAATCAGGTGCGGCGCAACGCATCACGCGGGCAATAACGGGGAGCGATCGATGGACGGCTGGGGTACCCCATCTCTGGACGTGTCCGCGCGCCTTGACCGACCACTGCGCCGCGACGCGCCACTGAACAAGCTGATCGTGTGCGGCTCGGTGCTCGCCGGCGATGCGCTCGCACTCGCTATCGCCGCCAAGGCCGCCTTTTGGGGCCGCTTCATCGGCGAAAACCCGCCGCTTGAGCCGTACCTGATGACGTTTGGCGGCGCGGCCCTCTTGCTGTTCCTCGCCTTTCGCCGCGCCGGCCTCTACCGGTTCGAGGTGGTTGCGTCCTGGCCACGGTGGACCGGGCGGCTCTTAGCCATGGTCGGCGCTGCGGCAGTGCTGTTGATCGCCTCGCTCTATCTGATGAAGCGCGGCGAGGATGTCTCGCGGGTCTGGCTGCTGACGACCTTTGCCGGCACGGCGGCGCTGATGCTCCTGCAGCGGGGGCTCTTGGCGTTGTTTGTAGCGCGGCGGGTGCAGCGCGGCACCTTCACGCGCTCGGTCGCAGTCGTCGGCGCCGGTGTGCAGGGCCGCCAGTTCCTCGAGCATCTACAAACCCAAGGCACCTTGTGGAAGCGCGTCGTCGGTGTGTTCGACGACCGCCGCACGCGGCTCGAGGCGGCGCGTGGCACGCCCTTCCGCGGCGATCTCGGCGTGCTTGAAGACGATGTTCGGGCCGGCCGCATTGACGAGGTGATCATCACCCTACCATGGAGCGCACGCAGCCGCATTGTCGCCATCGTCAACCGCCTGCGCGATCTGCCGGTCGATATCTACCTCGGGTCCGATCTGATCGCCTATGCGTTGCCGGCGCACCAGCCGGGCCTGATCGCCGGCATGCCGACCTTTCACATGGTGCGGGTACCGCTGTCCGGCCTGCGCCTCGCGATCAAGTGGGTCGAAGACAAGGTCCTTGCCTTCCTTCTGTTGATGCTCGTGTCGCCAGTTCTGCTGGCAATCGCGGTCGCAATCCGGATCGACAGCCCAGGCCCGATCCTGTTTCGCCAGAAGCGCTACGGCTTCAACAACGGCCCGATCACCGTGCTCAAGTTCCGCTCCATGCGGCACGAGGGCAAGGGCGCCCGCTTTCGCCAGGCGACTCGCGACGACGACCGGGTGACACGGATCGGCCGGTTCTTGCGCCAGTCGAGCCTGGATGAATTGCCGCAGCTCCTCAATGTGTTGAACGGATCGATGTCGCTGGTTGGCCCGCGGCCGCATCCGGTCGAGCTGAACGAGCAATTCGCCGCCCTGATCGACGGCTACAACGGCCGTCACCGCGTCAAGCCAGGAATCACCGGCTGGGCCCAGGTCAACGGCTTCCGCGGCGAAACCGACACCATCGAAAAGATGCAGGCGCGGATCGAACACGACGTCTGGTACATCGAGAACTGGTCGCCGTGGCTCGACCTGCGCATCCTCTTGATGACCGTCGCCAAGGGTCTCGTCCACCCGCACGCGTACTGAGCCGATGACCGAATCTGCCGCGATCCCGGTCCGTCCTGGCGACGACATCCAAGCCATTGTCGAAGCGCACCCCGCCGGCACGACATACAGCCTGGCGCCGGGAGTGTACCGCAACCAGGCGATCAGCCCGAAAGCGGGCGACGTGTTCGAGGGACCGTCCGGCGACGAAAAAGGCAGCGCCGTCCTCACCGGTGCGGTCGTCCTGACCGAGTTCACCCGCCGCGACGGTTGGTGGGCGGCGACGGACCAGACCCAGGACGGCCAGGTGCACGGCGAATGCGACCCCGAGCATCCGCGCGCCGCTTACCCGGAAGACGTGTTCTTCGATGACGTACCGCTCCTGCATGTCGCGGCCAAGGAAGATCTCAAGCCCGGCACGTTCTTCTTCGACTATGAAGCCGACACGATTTACTTCGGCGACGATCCACACGGCCGCGAGGTCGAAGTGTCGACGACGCGCACGGCCTTCCTGCCGACGGCCGAGAACGTCACCATCCGTAACCTGACGATCGAGAAATACGCCATCCCCGCGCAGATGGGCGCAATTGGCGATCAGTATCCGGCCGCCGGCTGGGTCATCGAGAACAACGAGATCCGTTACAACCATGGCATGGGCGTCGCCTTCGCCTCGAACGCGATCGTTCGCAACAATCACATCCATCACAACGGCCAGTCGGGCCTCGGCGGCAACGGCGAGAACGCCCTGATTGAGGGGAACGAACTTTCCTACAACAATTACGCGGGCTTCTCGCGCGATTGGGAGTGCGGCAACAAGCTGAGCAACCAGATCGGCACGTCGGTGATTGGGAATTACATTCATCACAACGATTGTACGGGCCTGTGGATCGACATTGACAATATTGATATGAAAATTGAGCGTAACATTATTGAGTATAACGCCGGCAATGGCATCCAGTACGAGATCAGCTACCGAGGAAGCATTATAGACAACGTCGTACGGTATAATACTGATAATAAAAAAGGCTGGCTGTGGAACTCTCAAATCCTCATTCAGAATTCTCAGGATATAGAAGTCCGCGGCAACACGGTGATTGTCCCGGAAACGGGCGGTAACGCGATTGGCTTGATCGAACAGGAGCGCGGCAGCGGACTGTTCGGCGAATACATCGTCAAGAACGTGCTCGTGCACGACAACAAGGTCGCGTTCACGTCTCCTTTCGGTATGGTCGGCGCTGGGGAAGATTCTGGCGACCGTGCCATTTTCACCCGCGAGCGGGGCAACGTCTTCTCGGACAACACATACTCCGTTCCCGATCGTGATGCGCCGCACTGGTCATGGGACGATCAGGACCTGTCCCTTTCCACTCTAATTCACCTGTATGGCCAGGAAAGTGGGTCGGTGTTCGTTGATACACTTGCCTACTGAAGGAACGAACGCGATGCAGCCCCTAGAGCCGGGCACGCGTGGCGCCTCTTGCGAGGAACGGCGGCGCGCCTGCAGCCGTTTGTGGCGGCCGTCAATGACCCATGTGGTCAATGCGCCGCGCGACCGGCCGTGCCACGATCGCGTCACGGGGGCGGTTGGCGACTCGGGAACTCCTTCGCCAGAGCCCAAGGGCTGGAGCAGGAGCTTCGAGGGTCGAGGGTCGCCGCGAACGGCCCTCGCCACGATGGGGAAATGCAGCCGGTTTCGCTTCGGGACCGCCGATTTCGGTGTCAACAGATAGGTTTGCCGGCATGGGGCAGCACGCAGACGCACTCAACACCGCCACCGCAGCGATCGCCAAGGGAACGCTCACCGACAGGCCGCTCACCGACGGGCCGCCGCCAACCGTCAACGTCCTGGGCGTCGGCGTCAGCGCCATCAACATGGCGATCGCGGTCGCTGAGATCGAAGGCTGGATCGCGCGCCGGGAACGTCATTACGTCACAATCACTGGTGTCCACGGCATCATGGAATGCCAGGACGACGCCGAGCTCCGTGCCATCCACAATCGCGCCGGACTGGTCACTCCTGATGGCATGCCGCTGGTCTGGTTGAGCTGGCTGAACGGCCGCGCGCATGTCGACCGCGTGTACGGGCCGGACCTGATGCTGGCTCTGTGCGAGCGCTCCTGCGAGTGTGGCTACCGGCACTTCTTCTATGGCGGCAATGACGGCGTGGCAGCGCAGCTTCGCGACCGGCTGGTTGCCCGCTATCCCTCCCTCAAGGTCGCAGGCATCTACACGCCGCCATTCCGGCCACTGACGGAGGAGGAGGATGAGGCCGTGATCGCGCGCATCAACGCATCGGGCGCCGATCTGGTCTGGGTCGGCCTCAGCACGCCGAAGCAGGAGCGCTGGATGGCCGGGCATTTGGGCCGCTTGCACGCAAGCGCAATGATTGGCGTCGGCGCCGCTTTCGACTTTCATGCCGGCCTCAAACCGCAGGCGCCACGCTGGATGCAGCGGGCGGGGCTCGAGTGGCTGTTCCGCACCGTCTGCGAGCCGCGCCGGCTGGGCGCCCGCTATCTCAAGAACAATCCGCGTTTTCTCGGGCTCATCGCGCTGCAGCTTCTCGGGCTCAAGCGCTATGCCGTAACGCGGTAGGCAGCGTCGTCGGATTGTCCATGCGCGTGCTTCTTGCCCATAATTCCTACCAGCAGAGCGGCGGTGAGGACGCTGTCGTCGCCAACGAGAGGGCGCTGTTGGCCAACGGTGGCTGTGACGTCGATCTGCTCCACATCCACAACGATGAGATCACCAGCTTCTGGCACAAACTCTCGACGACGATCAATCTGACCGCGAGTGCCCGCGGCAAGAAGCTCATGGCGGACGCAATCGAGCGCTTTCGGCCCGATGTCGTCCATGTGCACAACTTCTTTCCTTTGCTGACTGCGTCCATCTACGACGCCTGCCGCGACGCAGGCGTCCCAGTCGTGCAAACCCTGCACAATTATCGCCTGACCTGTGCGGGCGCGATGCTCTTTCGCGACGGCGGACCGTGCGAGGATTGCATCCACGGTTCGCCCTACCAGGCGGCGCTGCACGGCTGTTACCGCGGCTCGCGCGCCGGCTCGCTGGCGGTCGCACGGATGATCGACGTTCACCGGCGTAACAATACGTGGAACGCGCGGGTCGACCGCTTCATCGCGCTGACACGCTTCGCCAAGGGCCGCTACGTTGCCGCCGGCATCGAGCCGGCGCGGATCGCGGTCAAACCGAACTTCGTGCCGGACCCGGGTCGGATGCTACCGGGCGCACACCCGCCACGCTCTGGCGCCCTGTTCGTCGCCAGGCTTGCACCGGAGAAGGGCCTGGGCACGCTGCTGAAGGGTTGGCAGGGACTCGCGGTGCCGCTGACCATCATCGGCGACGGCCCTCTCAAGGACGTCGCGGTTGCCGGCAGCGGCGGGTCGATCACGTATCGCGGCAGACAGCCGGCGCTCGAAGTCCAGGCAGCGATGCGCAGCGCAGCGTTCCTGGTCATGCCGTCGGAATCCTACGAAACCTTCGGCATGGTAAGCGTTGAGGCCTTTGCCAACGGCCTTCCCGTGATCGCGTCCCGTCTCGGCGCGATGGCGGAGATCATCAGCGACGGAAAGAACGGCCTTCTGTTCAGGCCGGGCGACGCCGCTGATCTGGCCGACAAGGTGAGGTTCGTTGTCAGCCGCCCGGACGTTCTCAGGACCTTAAGCGAGGGGGCTCGGGCAACCTACGAAGCCCAGTACACACCACAGGTCAACCTCCGCGCCCTGCTGGCGATCTACGAAGGTGTCCTCAAGGAGCGCCACGGCCTCAATCCTGCCCAGGACTCCGTCGCCACGGCGCGGACTCGGCTCGCCGCGTCCTGAGACCGGCCGCGAGCGCGGCGCCACCACAAGAGCCGCCCAGGCTTCGCCTTCGGCTCATTGGCTGCGGGCGCGAAAACGCAAGCGAACGTAGTCGGCCTGCCAAGTATCGCCGGCCGCATTCAGCGTAGAGCTTGCCAGCTCGGCAATACGCGCGCGCAGCCGCAACGCCTGCGCGACGGGCACGGCGTTGAGGAAGGGGCCGGCGAAGGTATCGAGCCATCCTTCAATGCCGGTCGGCAGCGGCGTCGGGCGCGCAAAGAGCACGATCGTGTCGACAACGAAGCCCGCAGCTTCAAGCTTGCGGCGGTACTCTTCGGCCGACGGGAAATACCAGGGGTCGAGCGCGGCGGCATCGATGCCCTCCTCGGCCAGCGCCGCCGTGATCGCCGCGCGGACGGCAGCGACGTTGCCCTGCCCGCCCATTTCGCCGACGAAACGGCCACCACGGCGCAACGCTCGATGCACGCCAACGAGCACGCGATCAGGCTCTCGCATCCAGTGCAGCGCCGCGTTCGAGAACACCGCATCGAACGCGTGCGAGAAGTCGAGGGCGTGCCCATCCGCCACGCGCGCGTCCACGCCACGCCGCCGGGCGGCCGCAACCATATCGGCTGACGCATCGACTCCGATCACGCGCGCCCCGGCGGCGGCGATTTTTTCGCTCAACACGCCGTCGCCACAGCCGAGATCGAGGATGTCCTCGCCGGGCTTGGGATCGAGCAACGCCAGAACGTCAGCGCCGAAGGCCGGAACGTAAGCGGCATTTTCGGCGTAGGTATCGGCTGACCACTGCTGTGACATCGAAGCCCCTCTGCGCGATGGCCCGAACGCCGTCACCCCGCCGCTGAGCGCGCCATTGCAAGCCTTAAGAAGTGGCCACGCGCTCCGCAACAGCGCGAACGAGGCGTCAGGGGCGGGCGTCGCCCAGCCAGCGGGCGCGGATCTCCTGATGGTGGAGCTGGAACCACTGCAAGCCGATGAGCGCGGTGGCGTTATTGATCCGCCCTTCCTCCAGCCAGCGAAACGCATCCGCGCTGGGCACGACGAGGACACGGATGTCCTCGTGCTCGTGCGCCAGGCCGTGCACGCTGCCGCTCGCAGGCGCGCGGACACGCCCGCAGTAAAGCCAGATGGTTTCGCTGCTGACGCCCGGCGTCAGGACGAAGTGGCAGACCGGGATCAGATCGGTGATCTCGCACCCCGCCTCCTCGACCGCTTCCCGCGTCGCCACCTCGTCCGGCGCCTCGTCCGTATCGATGATGCCGGCAACGATCTCGATCAGCCACGGATCGATCGCGGTGTTGACTTGGCTCGACTGCCGGGCCGCCAGCGCGCCGACGCGGAACTGCTCGATCAGCACCAGCACATCGCGCTCGGGATCGTAGAGAATGACGGCAACCGCGTGCCCGCGGTCGAACACCTCGCGCATGAACGGCTGGCTCCAGCCACCGCCGAACAGGCGATGGCGGAGCCGGTAGCGGTCGACGCGAAAATAGCCCTGGAACACGGGCACCTGCTCCAGGACTTCGATGTCGCTCTCGTTCATGCCCGAAAGGGCATCCGTCATGGTCAACGGCCCTTTTCTTTCAGGATATCGCGGATCTCTTCCAGCAGCACTTGTTCGGCCGGCGGCGGTGGTGCGGCTTCGGCCTCGTCGGCACCACCAAATTCCTTCAAGCGGTTGATCCACTTGATGAGCAAGAACACGGCAAAGGCGACGATGGTGAAGTGGATGCAGGCGTTGACAAACACACCGTAGCCGATGACAGGGGCGCCCGCATCCTTCGCCGCCTGCAACGTCGCGTAAGGTTCACCAGAGAGGTTGATGAACAGGCCGGAGAAGTCAACCTTCCCCAGCATCCAACCGATTGGTGGCATGATGACGTCCTCCACCAGGGACGCAACGATCTTGCCGAAGGCGGCGCCGATGATGATGCCGACCGCCATATCGACGACACTGCCCTTCATGGCAAACTGACGGAACTCGGTCAAGAACCCGGCCATTGCCAGTGCTCCTTGCTGCTGCGATGAAAGCGCTTACCCCTCCGGACAGACCGCAGAGAGAGGCCGCATGCGTGTGCTGCCCGGAAAGCGCACGCTGGGAACGGAAACGCCGAAGCTCTCACAACGCGACTGACGTGCCCGTCGTGGCGGGATGGAAGTCCGCGTCAGGCAGCGCGCATCGTAAGGGCTCCGCGCGCCCTCGTACAAGCGTTCTGCCACATGCCGCGACCCCCAGGAGGGCTACGATCGCGGCGCTCCCCAAGCGCGCGGTGGCGGGCGTGATCCCGTTGCGGCACGCGTCAAGTCGGTGCAAGATCGCATTCGCTAGCTTGAAAGCCACTCGCCCGCGGCGCGGGGTCGTTCTGATCTCGGGATTTGTACCGCCCAGATGCGAAAGGCATGACGGAAAAGACCGAAATCTCGGCTGCGAGCCTGCATGAGCCGGGCGGAACGCGCGCACCCGGACGACGAGGGCGTGACCAACGATCCAAAGAAGGGGCATCCGACCGCGCGGACGCTGGCGGACACCTCTCAAGACTGATCTTGTATCGGCCTCTGTGGCTGCCGGTCGCCATTACCGGCGCCTTCCTTGCCGTTGCGCTTGGCGTCCTCCTGGCAATGTCGCGGAGCAACGTCATTCGCCTTCACCCTGTCCATCAGCACATGCAGCAATTGAACAGCCTGCAGCACGCGAGCCTCAGCCTGCAGGAAATGCTGATTGTGCACTTGAACGACAGTGGCCCCATCGATACCGGCAGGCTCGAAGCGCTCCGCCAGGAAGTGGTCGAGATCATCGCCATGGAAAGTGAGCTGGTGCCGGAAAGTCCGGCGCTGCTCCGCCAAGCACAGGCCACGCTCGGTGATCTCTCCAGCGATCAGCGCGGCGCCTTGATCGCAACCCTCGGCCAGATCCGCAGGGTATTGGCGCTGGAGACTCAAGCCCATGGCAGTCTGGTGTCGCAGGTCAATCGGGCGACGATCGCTGAATTCAATATGGTCGTCGCTACCATTATTATCCTGCCTTCCCTTGCCGCCCTCACGCTGTTTCTTGTTCGCAAGCGGGTTCTGGTTCCGTTGTCCAACTTGAGCCGGCTCTTGAACCTGCTCGGTCGGGGGGACTACACGCCGGCGCCGATCGCAGATGTTGATCCCCTGCTGAAGCCGTTGATGGGGAGCTATAACAGGTTGGTCGACAGGCTTGCCGATCTGGAGCTGCAGAACGCAAGCCGACAGGAAACACTCGAGCAGCACGTTCGCATGGCCACGGAAACACTCCTGCAGCAGCAGCGGACGTTGGCGACGGCAGAGCGCTTGGCCGCAGTTGGTGAAGTCGCCGCAGGCATCGCCCACGAGCTGCGCAATCCACTCGCCGGCATGCAAGTCGCACTCGGCAATCTCCGCGACGATCTCTCGATCCAGGATCACATCGAACGGCTGGACTTGGTTGTCGCCGAGCTGCGGCGGGTCACGACGCTCCTCAACAGCCTCCTCGATGGGGCCCGTCATACGCCGGAGCCGCTTGTCGACGTCGTGCTTGACCAAACCGTGACGGAGCTTCTGGCCCTGGCCCGCTATCAGATCGCACGAGACATTCAGGTCGACCACAACGTTCCGGCCGGTCTGGTATGGCGCCTGCCGAGGGACCGCTTCAAACAGGCGCTGTTGAACCTCGTCGTCAACGCCGCCGATGCGCTGGACGGGCGGAAGGGCCACATCCTCGTTTCCGCGCAAAAGGTTGGTGATGCGCTCCTGCTCGCCGTCAGCGACGATGGCCCCGGTTTCCTGCCGCATGTGAAGGAGGAAGCCGGACGGCCGTTCGCGAGTGGACGCAGTGGCGGGACAGGGCTCGGCCTTGCCATGGTCCACCGCCTGGCAAGGGACCTCGGCGGTGATTTGAGGCTTTCGAACATCGAGCCGCACGGGGCCCGCGTGGAACTGAGGCTGCCTGGTCGGGTGCGCAATGAGTGAGGCTCTTCTTCTGATCGAGGACGAAGCCCTGCTCGGCTCCGAGCTGCAGCGGCACTACCGCCGCAACGGCTGGGAGGTCACGTGGGCGAAGAACCTGAAGCAGGCCAAAGAAATCCTGGTCGACCAGAATGCCGGTCCTCTGGTCATTTTGTCGGACATGAACCTGCCCGACGGCAATGCCCTCGACCTCCTGGAGAACACGAGAGCAAAAGGCATTGGCGGCGAATGGGTGTTCCTCACCGGCTATGGCGAGGTTCCGGACTCCGTCAAGGCACTGCGCCTTGGTGCCTATGACTTCCTCACCAAGCCCTGCCAGCAGGAACGGCTCGATCTGGTGGTTGCCGGCGCGGCGCGCAGCGCCCGGGCGCAAAGGCGCCTGAACGACGAAGCTGGGGAGCGCACACGAAGGTACACGATCGAATCCTTTGTCGGGCACAGCGACGCGGCGCGTTCGATCCGCAATATTCTGGCAAAACTGGCCGATGTCCCCTTCAGTGCCCTCGTCATCACCGGCGAAACGGGCACCGGAAAGGGGATGGCTGCACGCATCCTGCATCACTCCGGGGGACGCGGAGCAGGGCCGCTGGTCGAACTCAATTGCGCGGCGCTGCCACGAGAACTTCTTGAATCTGAGTTGTTCGGTCACGAGGCAGGCGCGTTCACCGGCGCCAAAGGGCGCAGGCGCGGTCTGATGGAGCAGGCACACGGCGGCACGCTCTTCCTCGACGAAATCGGCGAGATGGACATCGATCTGCAGTCAAAGCTGCTCAAGGCGATTGAGGACCGGCAGCTGAGACGCCTCGGTGGCGACCAGGTCATAACCGTCGATGTGCAGGTCGTCGCTGCCACCAATCAGGACTTGCGTGAACGCGTCGAGGCCGGGCGCTTCCGCGCCGACCTCTATCATCGCCTTAACGTCTTTCGCCTCCATCTGCCGCCGCTGGCGGAGCGCAAGGAGGACCTGCGCGACCTCGTTCCCCTCTACGTCGCCGAATACAACGTCAAGGCCGGCAAGGCGGTGAAGGTCATTTCGGAGGATGTCTGGCGGCTGCTCGAGGCGCACGACTGGCCTGGCAATGTGCGCGAGTTGCGTAACGTCGTCGAACGCTGCGTGTTGTTCGCCGACGGCCCCCTCTTCCCCAGCCAGTGGCTGCAACTCGGGCAAACGGACGGATCGGACCTGGCAGCGGCTTCAGCAGCCATCGAGCAGGACCGAGTGGTCTTGCCGATGGATGGCAGCATGGCTCTCGACGACATGGACCGTTTCATCATCCAGACAGCCTTGCAGCGCCACAACTTCAATGTCGCAGCGACAGCCCGGGCGCTGGGGACGACGCGGGAGACCATGCGCTACCGCATTCAAAAGTACGCTCTGATGAAGGACGAGGAAGGAAAACCAATTTCCCGCAATGGAACATCGTAGATTGTTTGATGCTCTGTCCGCGGCCGGACCGAAACGAGAAAAGTAAAGGCATCCTCCCGTTCACAATCGCCTTTTCGGAATTGTTTGCCGTTCCTTTGCCCGGTGAGTCGCTCATCGTTGCGATCGCCCTCCTCGTCGGCAGCGGAACGATGAATCTTGGGCTGCTGGCGGTAAGGGCAGCAGCTACAAGCCAGCCCTTCATTTTCAGGCCTGTTCAGGCCTGCGCTTCCAAAAAACCGGGGATAACCTCGGGTGCGATGAAAAAAAGGCGGGCCGGATAACGGTCCGGCCCGGAGTTGGACGCATCGCCTGGGGAGGGATCAGCTTTTGGAGGAGGGGTTAGGCGCCTTGACGGGGGCAACCATCGAGATCGTGTGGTACTGAAGGCCATCTGCCGCCGCTTTGAGCGCCAGGTTGGCATCGTGATACTTGCCGTCGTTGAGAAGGCCGATGGCGGTATCGACGTGCTGCTTTGTCGCCGTCAGCGGCATGTCGATCCGTTCAAACACGACTCCGGTGTCGACAAGTTTAAGCTCACTAATGGCGGCCTGTGTGTCTCCTTTCTTGAGGTGTTCGTGAGCCTTGGCGATGTGCTCACTCTTCTCCGGGTTCGCCGAGAAATCCTCGACGATCCTGTACTGACTGGAGATCGGCACGAGGTCGACCTGAACATGTTCCTTGGTCGTAGAAATGACCTTGTCGCCGACCTTGACGTCCTCCTTGACGTCGACCGACGGGTTGTCCATGCGGACTTGGCCAAGCGCGTCGCTCGCAGCTTTGAGGTTTTGCTTCGCCGCATCATAGTCGCCATCGTTGAGCGCGACGCGCGCCATGTAGATCGAGCGCATGGCGGTGAGGCCCTCTTTGGAGACCTTGCTGAGGTCGTACGCCAGAGGATCCCCTTTGGCCTCGGTCTTTTCTGCAAGTCGAGGGGAGCCGTCCGCGTATGCCCGCCAGGCGATCGGCGAGGCAACGAGCAAAGCGGCTGCCATTCCCGTGGCAATCAAGGTCGTTCTTTTCATCTTCGCTCTCCTGCTTGGAACCGCCGCGATCCGAGATCAGCGGGTTCGATGATGTCTGTCCTTGACCTATATGCATGCTCGATGCCAAACTCTTAATATATTGATATATCTCGATATTATCCCAAGAAGCGGATCGACGCCTGGTGGCTTTCAGCCGTTGCTTTCACGCGCAGCGGTTGATATGCCCCACTGCCGCAGGCAAGGCGGGTCCGTCTTCACCAAAGGCCGCAGCGATCGTCGCTATTTCGGGGGTGAGGGCCGTCGTCGGCAAACATCGGCACCAACGCCCGGCCACCCCGCGGCAGACGCGGGGTCGCTCTGCAACCGCCACGGAACGGTGTTGGCGAGGGGGCTGGAAACCGCTAGTGTCCGCCGGCCCCTGACAAGGGGGTACACGCCGGGTCGGCAGGGGAACGAACCGACAGGGAGATCGGGCGATGACGAAGCTAATACGGCTGCTCCTTGGTCTTGCCTTCGCGATGGTGCTGGCGTCACCCCTTCTCGCAAAAGAGCAGGTGGTGCGGGTCTACAATTGGTCCGACTACATTGATGAGACCGTTCTCGACGACTTCACGCGCGAGACCGGCATCAAGGTCGTCTACGACGTCTACGATTCCAATGAGATCCTCGAAACCAAGCTGCTGACGGGAAAATCCGGCTACGACGTCGTCTTCCCGAGCGGCAACTTCCTTGCCCGCCAGATCAAGGCCGGGGTGTTCCAGAAGCTGGACCGCGCCCAGCTGCCGAACTGGAAAAACCTCGATCCGCAGATCATGAAACGGGTCGAAGGTTATGATCCGGGGAACCTTTACGGCGTCGTCTACATGTGGGGCACGACCGGGATCGCGTATAACGACAAGCTCGTCAAGGCGCGCATGGCCGACGCACCGGTCAATTCCTGGTCGCTCGTTTTCGATCCTACGATCATCAAGACCTTCGCCGACTGCGGCATCTTCATGCTCGATGCGCCCGACGAGATGGTGCCCGCGGTCCTCAACATCCTCGGCGAAAACCCGGATTCCAAGGACCCGAAGGTGCTCGCCAAGGCCGAGCCGGTGTTGATGGGGGTCAGGCCGTACGTGCGCAAGTTCCATTCGTCGGAAACGATCAACGCGATCGCCAACGGCGACATCTGCCTTGCCGTCATGTGGTCCGGTGATGCCGGGATCGCCGCCAGCCGCGCCGAAGAGGCCGGTAAGGATTTCAAGGTACATTTCTCGATCCCGAAGGAGGGGGCGCAGATGTGGTTCGACCTGATGGCGATCCCGAAGGACGCGCCGAACCCGAACGCCGCGCATGCCTTTATCAACTTCCTGATGCGCCCGGAGATCATCGCCCGCGCCAGCAACGTGGTCACGTACGCGAACGCGAACGCCGCCGCCAAGCCGTTCATGAACAAGGAAATCGTCGACAACCCGGTGGTCTACCCGCCCCCGGACGTGCAGGCGAAGCTGTTCGTCATCACGCCCTTCGATCAGGCGTCGCAGCGGACGCTGACGCGGCTGTGGCAGAAAGTGAAGTCGGGCCGGTGAGCCGCGGTCGCTGCCTCGGGCAAGCGGTCGGCACCACGTCAAGCGAACCTGGGGCTTGAGCCATGACCGCCCCCGATCTGCCGGCCGCACTCGCTCCTGATGCTCGGCTGCCGGCCGAGCCCTGGAACGATCCGAAGGCGACGCCGCTCATCAAGATCCGCAACGTGATCAAGCGGTTCGACGGCTTCGTCGCCGTCGATGACGTCTGGCTCGACATCTACAAGGGCGAGTTTTTCTCTCTCCTCGGGCCGTCGGGGTGCGGCAAGACGACGCTGTTGCGGCTGCTGGCCGGTTTCGAGCAACCGACCTCCGGCACGATCGAAATCGACGGCGTCGACATGGCCGGCGTGCCGCCGCACCGGCGGCCTGTGAACATGATGTTCCAATCCTACGCCCTGTTCCCGCACATGACGGTCGAGCAGAACGTCGGCTTCGGGCTGAAGCAGGAGCACGTGTCCCGGCGCGAGATCAGCCGCCGGGTGGGCGAGATGCTGGAGCTCGTCCAGCTTGCCGATCTCGGTCGCAGGCGGCCGCATCAGCTCTCCGGCGGCCAGAAGCAGCGCGTCGCCCTTGCCCGCGCGCTGATCAAGCGGCCGAAGCTTTTGTTGTTGGACGAGCCGCTCGGAGCGCTCGACCGTCGCCTGCGCGAGCAGACGCAGTTCGAACTCGTCAACATCCAAGAGACCCTGGGCCTCACCTTCATCATCGTCACCCACGACCAGGACGAGGCGATGACCGTCTCGACCCGGATCGCCATCATGGACCGCGGCCGCACGGTCCAGGTCGGCACGCCGGGCGAGATCTACGAATACCCGAACAGCCTCTACGTGGCCGGCTTCGTCGGCGACGTTAACGTGTTCGAGGGCCGGGTCGTCGAGGCCGGCAAGGATCACGTGACCGTCCGCTCGCCGGAGAGCGGCTGCGACATCTACACCGACCGCGGCATCGATGCCGTCCCCGGCCAGGAGGCGTATGCCGCAATCCGGCCGGAGAAGATCGAGATCGGCAAGGCCCCGCCGGCCGACGCCCGCTTCAACTGTGTCACCGGCCGCGTGTTCGACATCGCCTACCTCGGCAGCCTCTCCACCTACCACGTCCGGCTTGCCACCGGCGAAGTGGTCAAGGTGTCGGCAGCCAACCGCTCGCGCCTGGTCGAGCGGCCGATCACCTGGGAGGACCAGGTTTGGCTGTGGTGGCCGCCTTCGGCCAGCGTGGTCCTGCTGTCATGAGTGGACACCTCCCGGCATGAGCGGACACCTCCCGGCATGAGCGGACAGCCGGCCCAGACGCCTGCGCCCTACGTCTCGCCGGGGCCGCAAACGACGGCGTTCGAGGTGCTGGAGCGGACGACCCCTGCCTTCTCCTTCTATGGAGTGCTGGCGCGCTTCGTTCAGTGGCTGGAGCGTTCGGGCCGCACCCTCGTGATCGCGCTGCCCTTCTTGTGGCTGGGCCTCTTTTTCCTGGCGCCGTTCCTGATCGTCCTCAAGCTCAGCTTCTCGGAGACGGTGCTCGCGGTGCCGCCCTACGCACCGCTCGTCGCGTGGCTGGAGGAGAACGGCCTCAGCTATCTCACGGTGCGCCTCAATCTCTCGAATTACCTCTTGCTGTTCGAGGACTCGCTCTACGTCCGCGCCTTTCTCAACTCGCTCCGAATCTCTGCGGTCGCGACGTTCCTGACCCTGTGCGTGGCGCTGCCACTCGCCAACGCCATGAGCCGGGCGCCGGAGCGGTGGCGGGCACTCTTGTTGATGATGGTGATCCTGCCGTTCTGGACCTCGTTTCTGATCCGCGTCTACGCCTGGATCGGCATCTTGAAGCCGGAAGGCATTCTCAACGCTGTCCTGATCGGCTTAGGCGTAATCTCCGAGCCGCTCACCATCCTCAACACCGACATCGCGGTCTACATCGGCATCGTCTACTCGTACCTGCCGTTCATGGTGCTGCCGATCTACGCCAGCTTCGAGAAGATGGATCCGAGCCTGATCGAAGCCGCGGTCGATCTCGGCAGTCCCCCCATCAAGGCGTTCTGGACCATCACGGTGCGGATCGCGCTGCCCGGCATCATCGCCGGCTGCCTGTTGGTGTTCATCCCGGCCGCGGGCGAGTTCGTGATCCCGGACCTGCTCGGCGGTTCGGAGACGCTGATGATCGGCCGGACGCTGTGGCTTGAGTTCTTTAACAACCGCGACTGGCCGCTTGCGAGCGCGGTCGCGATCGTGCTGTTGGCGGCGCTCACGGTGCCGATCGTGCTCTTTCAGCGGCACCAGGCCCGCCGCGGCGGCGCGGACGGCGCATCATGAAGGCCGGCTTCACACCAGCGACGGTGCTGGCTCTCACCTGCGGCTTCGCCTTCCTCTATTTGCCGATCCTGCTGCTGGTCGCCTTTTCCTTCAACGAGTCACGCCTGGTCACGGTCTGGGGCGGCTTTTCGCTGAAATGGTACGGCGAGATGCTGCGCAATCGGCAGCTGATGGACGCCGCCTGGGTCACGGTGCGGATCGGGCTGGTATCGGCGAGCCTGGCCCTCGTGCTGGGAACACTCGCAGGTGTCACGCTCGCCCGCTTCACCCGCTTTCCCGGCCGGACGGTCTTCTCCGGCCTGGTCTTTGCCCCGCTGGTAATGCCGGAAGTCATCACCGGCCTGTCACTGCTGCTCTTGTTCGTGAGCCTCGACTGGGCGCGCGGGTTCTGGACCGTGGCCGTTGCGCACACGACCTTTGCCAGCGCCTACGTGGCAGTCATCGTGCAGTCGCGGCTGTTGACCTTCGACATCATCCTTGAGGAAGCGGCGATGGACTTAGGCGCCTCACCGCTCAAGACCTTCTTCGTCATCACGCTGCCGGTGATCGCGCCGGCGCTCGTCTCGGGCTGGCTGCTCGCGTTCACGCTGTCGCTGGACGACCTCGTGGTTGCGAGCTTCACCACCGGGCCGGGCGCGACGACGCTGCCGATGCGCATCTACAGCCAGGTTCGCCTCGGCGTGACGCCGGAGATCAATGCCGTCTCCACCGTCCTGATCGGCTTCGTCACGCTCGGCGTCATCACCGCAACGTTGATCCAGAAGCGGCGCTTCGCCGACGGCCAAAAGCGCAAGGCTTAAGCGCCGGACCAGCGCGCGATCAGCTGATGCTCGATACCGAGGTGATCGAGCGCCCGGCCGACCGTCTGCTGGACGATCTCCCCGATCGTCTGCGGCCGCGTGTAGAACGCCGGCAAAGGCGGCATGATGACTGCCCCCATCTCCGTCGCCCGCAGCATCAGCCGCAGATGTCCCGCATGCAGCGGCGTCTCGCGAAACAGGAGCACGAGCGGGCGGCGCTCCTTCAGCGTCACGTCGGCGGCCCGGATCATCAGGTTGACGGAAAAGCTGTTGGCGATGCCGGAAAGCGTCTTCACCGAGCATGGTGCGACGACCATTCCGGCGGTGCGGAAGGAGCCGCCGGAAACAGCGGCCGCCAGATCCTTGTTGCTGTAGGTCACGTCGGCAAGGCCGCGCAGGTCGTCCAGACTCAGATCGGTTTCAATCGCGAGCGTGCGCGCGCCCATCTCCGAGACGATCAGATGGACCGGTTGCCCGAGCTGTTTCAGCGCCCGCAGCAGTTCGACCGCGTAGATCACGCCGGTCGCGCCGCTGATGCCGACAAGCACGGGAAGAGGCATGGGGCCGAGGTTCCTTGTTCTGCGCCGGGCCGGCCGCAGGCTGCATCGTCATAGTGCGGGTGTGTGAGCGCGGAAACAAGCGCGGTGGCGCGAGCGGATGTTTACCGCTAGAACCTGGGGCCGCGATGACACGAAGCGCCCGACGTTGCCTTGTCCTGTTCCTCATCCTCACCGCTGGCCTTCAAGGCTGCGGGGCGATGGATCCTTACGTCTACGAGGCGGACGAGTTCAATCGGAACGCGCCGACCTTCCGCAAAGTGCCGGCGGACCTCAACCAGGTGACCGTCTGCTTCAGCGGCTTGGCCGCGAGCAAGGCCGGGGTCGATGCGTTAGCCGCGGCAGCGTGCGAAAAGTACGGCAAGGAAGCGCGCAATCGCCGGGACAGCATCGGCAGCTGCCCGCTGTTGACGCCGTGGGAGGCACATTTCGACTGCGTCGTGCCATCTCAGGGAGGTTAGCCGCGGTTCGGGAGCCTTCGAAGCGGCTGGCGGCCGTATCAGGCCTTTTTCGGCAGCTTAATTTCCAGAAGCATGAACGCCGGCACGTGATCGCCCATGCCGGTGACGGGAGGTTCAGGCTCCCGCTGCGGTCTCGGCCTCGCGGTGCCGCGCCTGGCTTCCCCTTTGGCGGGCACCACTCCCTTCCCCGGCTGCGGCTGAGAGCGCTGCTCCTCAGATCGCTTTTCCTCGGGGCGTCTTGCCTCGGGTTTCTTCTCTTCGGGCCGCTTCGCTTCTGTCTGCTTCGCCTCGGGCTGTTTCGCCTCGGGCCGCTTCGCCTCGGGCCGTTTCGGTTCCGACTTGGCCTTGCCCTGGCGCCGCCTGCGGCTGGATGGCGCCGCCAGATCGGCTGCTTCCAGTCCTTCGACCGAAAGGCGCGGAATGGTGTTGCCGATCATCTTCTCGATCAGCGCCACGTACTTGCCGTCTTCGGGCAGGGCGATGGTGAGTGCGCGGCCGGAGCGGCCGGCACGTGCGGTGCGACCGATGCGGTGGATGTAGTCGTCCGGACTGGTCGGGACATCGAAATTGAAGACATGGCTCAAGTCCTCGATGTCGAGACCGCGGGCGGCGACATCGCTGCACACGAGGAGCCGAATATCGCCGCGGCGAAAGCGTTCGAGCACCTCGGTGCGGGCTGCCTGCGCCATATCCCCGTGCAGCATGGCAGCATCGAAGCCGTGCCGCTGCAGCGAACGGCAGACAACACCCACCTCGCGCTTGCGATTGCAGAAGATCAGCGCGGTGCGAACGTCCTCTTGCTTGATGAGCACGCGCAAGGCTTCGCGCTTCTCCTTGAGGCCGCCGTGGCCGCTGCCGTCGGTGCTGTGAACGACGATCAGCCCTTGGGTGACGTTCGCGGCCGGTGTTGCCGGCGGTGCGACCGAAATCTCCTTCGGATTGGTAAGGAACGCATCGGCAAGGCGGCGGATCGGCGGCGGCATGGTCGCCGAGAACAACAGCGTCTGCCGCATGCGCGAGACGATAGTGCTGATCTTTTCGACATCGGGGATGAAACCCATGTCGAGCATGCGGTCGGCCTCGTCGATGACGAGGATCTTGACGTCGTTGAGCAGCAGGTAGCCGCGCTCAAAAACGTCAAGCAGCCGGCCCGGCGTGGCGATAAGAACATCGGCACCGCGATCGAGGACGCGGATCTGGTCGGCCATCGACTCGCCGCCGATCAAGAGCGCCTTCGACAACCGGCAGTGCTTGCCGTAGAGGTCGAACGCTTCGGCAACCTGTGCCGCCAGTTCCCGCGTCGGCTCAAGGATCAGCGAGCGCGGCATGCGGGCTTTGGCGCGGCCGGCGGCGAGAATGTCGATCATCGGCAGCGTAAACGACGCTGTCTTGCCGGTCCCGGTCTGGGCACAGCCGAGCACGTCGCGGCCCCTCAGCACAAACGGGATGGCTTGTTCCTGAATCGGCGTCGGCGTGGTGTACCCCAAGTCCGCGATCGCGCGCAGGACCGGCTCACTCAACTGTAAATCGGAGAAATCCATTAAGCCCCGAGGCCGCATCCCGACGGACGAAGGCCCCTATCACCAGGAAGGTTTAAAGTCACGCGCCCGGATGATAGGTGTTGGCGGATCGGAGTCAATGTCCACGCCGAGGGAAGGGAAAAAAACCCGCACCGGTGTGACCAAATGTGGCCTGCATAACCTGATTGAGCGCATTGTTCAGGACAGTTCCCGATGTTGATCGATCCCGACACCTCCAGCCTTCTGATCGTTGATATCCAAGCCCGCCTGCTGCCGAAAATGTCGGCCGCCGAGGCTGTTGTCGCCAACGCGTCGGTCCTCTTGAAGGCAGCGGCGCGCCTCGACGTCCCCGTCCTCGTTTCCGAGCAGTACCGCAAGGGGCTGGGACCGACCGTGGCCGAACTCGAACCGCTGCTGCCAGCGGGCTCCGTCATCGAGAAGATGGCCTTCTCCTGCATGGCGGAGCGGGATTTTGCGGCCCGCTTCCGGGCACTCGGCCGGGCGCAGGCCGTGATCGCCGGCATCGAGGCCCATGTCTGCGTGCTGCAGACGGCGGAACAACTGCTCGAAGACGGCGTGCGCGTGTTCGTTGTCGCCGATGCGACGTCGTCACGCGTCCCTTTAAGCCACAAGCACGCCATGCAGCGGCTGCGCACGGCAGGTGCGGTGATCGTCACCACGGAAATGGTGGTGTTCGAGTGGCTGCGCCGCGCCGGGACACCGGAATTCAAGGAAGTCTCCGCCCTCATCAAGTAGCTCTGGCCGGAAAAGGCGAGCATCCATGGTTGCCAGCAGGCCGCCCCTGATCCTTCTGCCCGGCCTGTTGTGCGATGGCGCGCTCTGGCAGCACCAGAGCCAGGCACTCGCCGACATCGCCGATGTGAGCGTCGCCGATCTCACCAGCCAGGAGACCATCGGCGTAATGGCCAGCCAGGTTCTGGCCGAAGCACCCGAGCAGTTCGCGCTTGCCGGGCTGTCGATGGGCGGCTACGTCGCGCTCGAAATCATCCGCCAGGCACCGGAGCGCGTTGCCCGCCTCGCCCTCGTTGACACCAATGCCCGCGCCGACAGCCCGCAGCAGAGCGCTGACCGCTGGGCGCTCATAGGCCTCGCGCGCTCGGGCGAATTCAAGGGCGTGACCCGCCGGCTGCTGCCGCTCCTGGTTCACCGCGAGCGGGTCAACGACGAGCAGCTTGCCAATGCCATCTTCGCAATGGCGGAGCGGGTCGGCCGCGATGCCTTCATCCGCCAGCAACGGGCGATCATGGGCCGTCCGGACAGCCGGCGCGACTTGGGCCTGATCCACTGCCCCACGGTCGTCCTGTGCGGCCGCCAGGACCTGTTGACGCCCCTTGCCATGGCCACCGAAATGGCAGAGAAAATTCCGCGCGCGGTCTTGGTCGCGATTGAGGAGTGCGGCCATCTCGCGGCGCTGGAGCAGCCGCAGGCCGTGAGTGCCGTGCTCCGCTACTGGCTGCAAACATGAAGCGGGACAACAATGGCCGGTAACATCCTTCCCTATCGCGAGATCCTGCCCAAGATCGCTCCTTCGGCCTTCATCGCACCGACGGCAACCGTCATCGGCGACGTTGAGATCGGCGAGGACGCCGGCATCTGGTTCGGCTGCATCATCCGCGGCGACGTCAACATCATCCGCATCGGCGCGCGCACCAACATCCAGGACGGCACGATCATTCACGTCTCCAAGGACGGCCAGGGCACCTTCATCGGCGACGATGTAACCATCGGCCATATGGTTCTCCTGCACGCCTGCACGCTGCAATCGGGCTGCTTCATCGGCATGCGCGCCACCATCATGGACGACTGCGTCGTCGAGACGGGCGGCATGCTTGCGGCCGGCGCTCTGCTCACGCCTGGCAAGCGGATCGCGACCGGCCAGCTGTGGGCGGGCTCGCCGGCGCGGCTGATGCGGGATGTCGGCGACGCCGAGCGGGCCGTGATCGCCCGCACCATCCCCCGCTACGTCGGCCTGGCGAAAGAGCACCGCGACGCCGTCGCGGCAGGAGAACGCGCGTGAGCGGCCATGCCAGCGCGGAGGCGACCGCTCTCGCCCTCGTTCGCGATGTGCAGGCTGGCCACCGCAAGAGCATCGCCCGGATGATGTCGGTCGCGGAATCGAGCGGCCGCCGCGGCCGGGCCGCGCTCTCGGCGATCCATCGCCACACCGGCCGCGCGCATGTGGTCGGCATCACCGGCGTTCCCGGCAGCGGCAAGTCGACGATGGTACGCGCGCTGACGCAGAAGCTGCGCGAGATCGACCGCACCGTCGGCATCGTCGCCGTCGACCCGTCGAGCCCGTTCTCCGGCGGCGCCAT
>ERZ795053.2008-NODE-2008-length-25160-cov-9.467636_pt1 | contig 25160 bp, 25 predicted proteins | sample MGYA00375137_ERZ795053 | MGnify/ENA primary metagenome ERZ795053 (study PRJEB30182, sample SAMN05720284) | activated sludge metagenome | isolation source: Anaerobic digester | place: Hong Kong | collected 2014-12-17 ...
GCGAGAAACACCGCAAGGCCCAGGCCGAGCGCAAGCCCCGCCGCAAAGATGACCCCGATCACCGCGATCCGGCCGCGGCCGGCGCCCACCGCTTCCGGTACCTCCGGCGCCGGCAGCGGCCGCGCTTCCGCCACGGCAAGCAGAACGGGTGGCCCGCCCGGGGCGAGTTCCAGGACGCGCGCGCCGTCGCCCGCAGGGGTTCCTTCGGCGGCACGGTTTCCCAGCGAGATCGCACGCCGGATCCGCGCCAGTTCGAGGCGGCGCTCGAAGGCTGGCGTGTCGAAGAGCTCCGCCATCGGGGATGCACCCTGCTCCGCGCCTAGGGGCGCGTGCCGTAGCCTGCCGGCGCGGGCTTCGTCTCCCATCACACCCTCCCTCGCAGCCGCCCCCGACGCAAGCCGACGGCGGTCCCCCAGCGAGGCGTTAACCCTATCACCGATCGGTAATCATGCAAGTTTGTTGGCATTGTCGGCTAGGTTCATCGCATCTGGAGCTCATCCTTTCCTCTCCGGCCGTCCCGCCACAAAACGAGGGCAGCGACCGCCGGGCGGGATGGTGACGCCAGGCGCGCCCTGAACTCGGCCTGCCGCGGCCGCGTCGCCAAAGGCGTCTCCCCTGCAACACCGTCCGACCGGCCCGAATCCGCCCGCCGGTTCCTGTCGCGCCGGGCCGCGAGATCGGCTAGCCTGCCGGCCAGGGCACATGGCAGGAGGTCCAGCTTGATACGAACAATCCTCGCGGTGACGACCACGGTCGCGCTCGGCGGCACCGCCGTGACTGGGGCGGCCGAAGCGGCCGGTGCCTGCGATGCGATCGCCGATGCCCTGCCGGATTCCGCCTTCGTGGTCGCCACCGATCCGGGCGCCGGCGCAATCGTTCACCCCGGCTTCGCGGTTTCCGGCTGCTCGCGCAGCTTCGAGGGCACCGTGAACTGGCGCCTGCTCGGCCGCGACGGCGGCGTGCTGGCCGAAGGCTTCACCAGCGGCGGCGGCGCCGACGGCCCCGCGCCCTTCGCCTTCACGGTCGCCTTCGAGGTCCAGGCGACGCAGATCGGCCATCTGGAGGTCTTCGAGATCGACGCCTCCGACGGCGAGGGCTTCCCGCCGGGACGAACCGTCCTGCCGCTGGTCCTGAGCCCCTAGCTCCGAGGCGCGGCCTCGCCGGTCGGCGCGCTGACCCAGGCCTTCGCCGCATCGAGCTCCCGGTCGCCGAAGACATGCACCTCGGCCGGGATCAGCGGCGCGAAGATGCGGGTTCCGTGCCGGATCCATTCGAGATCCGATACGACCGCGATCTTGCTGAACTGCGTCAGATGCATGAGCCCGACGCGGGTGTCGCTCCAGGCCGCCCCCGGCGTGAAGGCGCTGAACTCCGGCCCGATCCGGTAGAGCAGCCGGATCTTGTCGTGGCGCTTCAGACGCTCCTCGATCAGGGGCACGATGCGCTCGGAATAGTCGCGCGCGGTGATCACGTCGCGCACGGAGATGCCGACAACGTCGTCTGGCAGATCCGTCATCACCGTCACATGCTCGGCCGCCTCGCCGGTCTCGGCCACCCAGTCGAGCGCGGCCTGCAGCCCATCGGCCGGGAAATGCCGGACATCCGCCGCGAGGAACTGCCGCGCCACCGCGGGCGCGATGTCGAGCACCCGCGAATCCGACACCAGCGCGATCTTGCCGACCAGCCGATGATGCTCGCGGATGAACTCCACATGGCCGAAGAAGGCCGCGAAATCCGACCAGCCGGGAAAGCTCGGGGCATGGATCACAAGGTTCGGGATCCGGTCCGTGGCATTGACGCGCGCGTTGAACCGCTCGGTCAGCTTGGCGAAATCCGCCCGGTCGAGCTTGCCCGAGGGCTCCAGAACGAAGCAGTTGTGCGCCTCGTCTTCGGTGATCTTCAGCATCGCTTCCTCCCGTCTTGCCTTTGGATGCCCCGCCGCCCGCAGATCATTCCTCCCCGTCGCGGCGCAGAAGGATGATCAGCGCCCCGAGCGCCACCAGCCCGGCCCCGACCATGCCCCGCGAAGGCCGCCGGAGCCGGGCCGGCGCCACCGAAAGCAGCGCGGCGCGCGCGAGCTTGCGGTCGAGGGTCGAGCGCTCGGCCGCCAGCCGCCGCGCCTCGCGGCGTTCCGCGGCAAGGACCGCGGCGAGGATCAGCGCCGCGAGCAGCATCACGCCCGCCATGATCGAGAGCGCCGCCACCCAGCCCAGCCGCGCCGCCAGTGCGGCGGTCGCCGCGCCGAGCGCGAAGAAGACCGCCAGCACCATTGCCACGATCAGGCAGGCTGTCAGGATTGCGCGAAGCCGCACCCGCCGCGCCACCTGCCGCACCCGCGCCTCGAGCACGCCCGCCAGCGAAGCGAAGAGCCGCGCCACGCCTCAGCGCCGCGAGAGAATGCCGAAGAGATACCCCGCCAGCGCCGCGAGCCCGATCGCGGTCAGCGGCCGGCGCCGCGTGGCATCCGCGAGCTCGTCCTCGAGCGAGCGCAGCTCCCCGGCGATCTCCTGCAGCGTCGCCTCGCCGGTTGCCAGCGCGTTCCCCGACTTGGCGTCGGCGACGGATTTCAGCCCGCTCGCCCGCGTCTTGGCGATGCGCGCCACATGCGCCGCAAGCTCGCTCAGATCGGCGCGCAGCGCCGCGATCTCGGTGCCGAGCGCGCTCGAAGCGGCCTCGGCCTCTGGCTCGGCGTCCTTGTCGGTCTTCGATGTCGTGGCCATGCGATGGCTCCCTTTCCGGTTGCGGCGCCGCGCGCCATCTAGACGAAGCGGTTGATCCAGTTCTCCAGCCGCTCCTGACGACCAGAACGCGGCTCGGGATCGATCCGTTCCCGCTCGACGCGCTCCGCGATCGCGGCGAGATCGCTCTCGAGCATCGCCCGCGCCTCCGGCGTCTCCCAGCCGGCATAGCGCTCCGCGAGCGCGGCATCCAGCCCGCCGTCGTCGATCATCGCCGCCGCCGCGAGCAGCCCGCGCGCGCAGACATCCATGCCGCCCACATGGGCGGCGATCAGATCGACCGGGTCGAGCGACTGCCGCCGCAGCTTGGCATCGAAGTTGAAGCCGCCGGTGGAGAACCCGCCGCCCCTCAGGATGTGGTAGATCGCCAGCGCCATCTCCGGCACGTTGTTGGGGAACTGGTCGGTGTCCCAGCCGGATTGGTAGTCGTTGCGGTTGGCGTCCACGCTGCCGAAGACGCCGAGTGCCACCGCCGTGGCGATCTCGTGCTCGAAGGAATGCCCGGCGAGCACCGAATGCCCGGTCTCGATATTGACCCTGACCTCGCCTTCGAGCCCGAAGCGCTGGAGGAACCCGAAGACCGTCGCCACGTCGTAGTCGTACTGATGCTTGGTCGGCTCCTGGGGCTTCGGCTCGATCAGGATGGTGCCCGGGAACCCGATCTTCTTCTTGTACTCCACCACCATCGACAGGAACCGCCCCGCTTGGTCGAGCTCGCGCTTCATGTCGGTGTTGAGCAGCGTCTCGTAGCCCTCGCGCCCGCCCCAGAGCACGTAATTGGCGCCGCCGAGTTCGTGGGTCACATCGAGCGCGCATTTCACCTGCGCCGCAGCATAGGCGAAGACCTCCGGATCGGGATTGGTCGCCGCCCCGGCCATGAAGCGGCGGTTCGAGAAGAGGTTCGCCGTGCCCCAGAGCAGCCCGACGCCCGTCGCCGCCATCTTCTCGGCGAAGATCTCGGCGATCGCGCACACATTGGCGTTCGATTCCGCCAGACTCGCCCCCTCCGGCGCGATGTCGCGGTCGTGGAAAGTGAAGAACGGCACCCCGAGCCGCTCGAACATCTCGAAGGCGACCTCGGCCTTGAGCCTTGCATGGTCCATCGTGTCGCCGAACCAGGGCCGCTGGAACGTCTGGCCGCCGAAGGGGTCGCCGCCCGGCCAGGCGAAGCTGTGCCAGTAGCAGACCGCCATGCGCAGATGGTCCTCCATCCGCTTGCCGAGCACCATCCGGTCCGGCTCGTAGAAGCGGAAGGCGAGCGGGTCGTCGCTCTCCGGCCCCTTGAACGGGACCCTGTCGATCCCGGCGAAGAAATCGCTCATGCCCGGCCCTCCCCGAGTGCAGGGTAGAGCGCCCGATAGCGCGCATGACCTTCGCGATAGCGCGCGACCAGGGCCGGGTCGGGCTCGATGACCCGGATCGTGGCGGGTGCGGCGCAGATCTCGGCGGGGTCGGCGCCCTCCGCGGCACAGATTGCCAGCCGCGCCGCCCCGAGCGCCGCGCCGACATCGCTGTCGGCGGCGAGTGCCAGCGGCCGGTCGAGCACGCTCGCGACGATCCCGAGCCAGGTCTCCGACCGCGCGCCACCGCCCACCGCCAGCGCGCTCTCGAAATCCGTGCCCGCCGCCGCCAGCGCCATTTGGCAATCGGCGAAGGCATAGGCCACACCCTCCATCACCGCCTGCACCAGATCGGCGAGCCCGTCGGACTGGCTCAGGCCCACGAAAGCACCCCGGGCCTTTGCATCGTTGTGCGGCGTGCGCTCGCCAGAGAGATAGGGCAGGAAGGTCACCTCCGAGGGTGCCGCGACCGCGCCGACCATGCCCGCGAGCTCCGCCGCCGGCCGGCCCGCGATCCGCGACAACCATTCCAGGCTGTCGGAGGCCGAGAGGATCACCCCCATCTGGTGCCAGGTCTCCGGGATCGCATGGCAGAACGCATGCACCGCGCCGTCGGTATTGGGCGAGAAGGCGGCATTGGAGACGAAGAGCACGCCCGAGGTGCCGATCGAGACGAAGGCCGAACCCGGCGTGACCACCCCCACCCCGCAGGCCGCCGCGGCATTGTCGCCCGCCCCGCCGGCGACGACCACCTTTCCGCCGACGCCCCAGCGCTGGCAGAGCTCCGCCCGCAGCTCACCCGAGGCGGCGCTGCCCTCGACGAGCCGCGGCATCTGCGCACGCGTGAGCCCGGTGGCCGCGAGCAGGTCGTCCGACCAGTCGCGGCGCGCCACGTCGAGCCAGAGCGTGCCGGAGGCATCCGACATCTCCGAGACATGCAGGCCCGTCAGCCGGAAGCGCACGTAATCCTTGGGCAGCAGCACGGTGCAGATATGCTCGAAGACATGCGGCTCGTGGTGGCGGATCCACTGGAGCTTCGGCGCGGTGAAGCCCGGCATGGCGATATTGCCCGCGACCCGGCGGCTGTCGGGGAAGGCCGCCTCGATCTCGGCGCATTCCGCGCTGGCGCGGCCGTCGTTCCACAGGATCGCCGGCCGCATCACCCGGTCGTCATGGTCGAGGCAGACCGCCCCGTGCATCTGGCCCGAGAGCCCGATGCCGCGCAGCCCGGCCAGCCCGTGCTCGGCCGCCAGCGCGTCGATGGTCGCCTCGACCGCCGCCCACCAGGCTTCGGGATCCTGTTCCGACCAGCCCGGCTGCGGGCGGGTGACCTCGAGCGGCCGGCTCGCCTGCCCGATCAGCTTCTGGTCGCGGCCGAAGAGCACGGTCTTGACCGACGACGTGCCGATGTCGATCCCCAGGTACATCGCCAGTTCCTCCTCCCTGCGGGAATTCGGCCGGGCTTGGGCGTCTGCTGCGCCGGCTCCTGGCTGCCGGGCCCTGCCGGCCCGCGCATCCCCGATTCCCTGTCCTTCGCGCGGCCATCATCGCCGCATCGCCGCGCGCATCAAGCCGTAACTCCGCCCCCCGGCTCCGCCCGCGGCGCTATTCGATCCAGCCCTTGGCGCGATAATAGGCCTCGGCGGCCGGATGCAGCGGCGCGGTCAGGCCGGTCGTCGCCATCTCCTCGGGGTCGAGCCCGGCGAGGACCGGATCGAGCCCGCGCAGGGTCCCGATATTGCCGAAGACCGATTCGACCAGCGTTCCGACCACGTCCTCCGCCACGTCCGCCCGCGTCACCAGCGTCGCCCCGACGCCGAAGGTCGGCACGGGGGCGGGATTGCCGCGATAGAGGCCGCCGGGGATCTCGGTCTCGAAATAGAACGGATTGGCCGCCACCAGGGCCGAGATCCGCGACCCCGTGACCGGCACCAGCAACGCATCGCAGCCCGCGGTCGCCTCGTGGATGGTCGGGGCCGGATGGCCCACGGTGAAGACGAAGGCGTCGACGCTCCCGCCGCAGAGCGCCTCGGGCTGCCGGTCCGGGTCGAGCTCGAGCGTCGCCGCGAAGCTTTGCTGGTCCCATCCCATCTGCCCGGCGAGCCTGTCCCAGACCCCGCGGGCGCCGGATCCGGGAAGCCCGTAGCCGATGCGCTTGCCGGCAAGATCCTCGATGCCCGCGATGCCGGCGTCCTTCCGCGCGACCAAAGTGAGCGGCTCGGGATGCAGCGCCATCACCGCCCGAAGCTCCGCGAATGCCGGCTCGCCGGAAAAGGCGCCTTCCCCCTGCAGCGCGTCGCTCTGCACGTCCGACTGCACGATCGCGAAATCCACCTCGCCGGCTCGCAGGGCCTCGATATTGGCGACCGATCCCTCCGAGGGCTGCGCCGAGCAGCGGATCCCATGGGTGCGGCGGGTCTCGTTGACCAGCCGGCAGAGCGCGACCCCGACCGGGAAATAGGCGCCCGCGAGGCTGCCGGTCGCCATGCGGGCCAGCCGCGCGTCGACCGCGCCGGCACCCGGCGGCAGCGCCGCCAGGGCAAGGGTCACGGCCAGGACGATCCTTCGCAGCATCGGCGTCTCCCGCAGGACATGCCGCGAGCCTATCCCCGGACCCGGCCGCGGGCAACATGCGGGAGCCGTCGCCGTGGTGCGACAAGCTCGACGCGCGCCCGTCCGCCCGAACCCGCCCGGGTCGGGCACTGCCCTCGTCTTGTGGCGAGACGGTCGAAGAAGAGAGCTTGCGCCCCCAACGCCTTCGCCCCAAGGCGCGGCAAACCTTGCCCACGGGCCGGGATCGGGCTTAGGTAGGGGCATTTCCAAGCCCATGGCCCCGATACTGACCCACAACGCCGCCGACCTGCCCGCTCCGACCCCGGAATTCGTGCCCAAGCTCGTCACCACCCTGCGCGAGGGCTACGGACCGGCGCAGCTGCGCGCCGACGCCCTGGCGGGGCTCACCGTCGCCATCGTCGCGCTGCCGCTCTCCATGGCGATCGCCATCGCCTCGGGCGTCACCCCGGCCATGGGCCTGACCACCGCCATCGTCGGCGGCTTCCTCGTCTCGGCGCTCGGCGGCAGCCGCTTCCAGATCGGCGGGCCGGCCGGCGCCTTCATCGTGCTGGTGGCCGAGACCGTCGCGAGCCACGGCGTCGCGGGCCTCGTGCTCGCCACCTTCCTCTCGGGCATGATGCTGGTGGCGCTCGGGGCGCTCCGGCTCGGCACCTATGTCAAGTTCATCCCCTTCCCGGTCACGGTCGGCTTCACCGCCGGCATCGGCGCGATCATCTTCGCGAGCCAGCTCAAGCCGCTGCTCGGCCTCAGCCTCCCCGGGCCCGAGCCCGGCCCGCTGCTCGAGAAGCTGCCCGCGCTCTGGCAGGCGCTGCCGAGCCTCAGCCTGCCCACCGCCGCCATGTCGGCGCTCTGCCTCGCGGGGCTCGCGCTGCTCAAGCGCTACCGGCCGCACTGGCCGCGCATGCTCGTCGTGGTGGCGGCCGCCTCGGCCCTCGCCGCCCTGCTCGGCCTCCCGGTCGCCACGATCGGCAGCACCTTCGGCGGGCTCGAAGGCGGATTGCCCGCGCCGGCCCTGCCGGATTTCTCGCTCGCCGCCATCGCCGCGGTCCTGCCGAACGCCGTGGCCTTCACCCTGCTCGGCGCGATCGAATCGCTGCTCTCGGCGGTGGTGGCCGACGGCATGACCGGGCGGCGGCACCGGCCGAATACCGAGCTGGTCGGCCAGGGAATCGCCAACATGGGCGCGGCGCTCTTCGGCGGCTTCTGCGTCACCGGCACCATCGCGCGCACCGCGACCAATGTGCGCGCCGGCGCCCACGGCCCGGTCTCGGGCATGCTCCATGCCCTCTTCCTGCTGCTCTTCCTGCTGGTGGCAGCGCCGCTCGCGGGATACGTGCCGCTCGCCGCGCTGGCGGCGGTGCTGACGCTGGTGGCCTGGGACATGGTCGAGAAGCCGGCCTTCGCGGCGCTGCTCAGGGCCTCGCGCGGCGACGCGGCGGTGCTGCTCGTCACGCTCGGCCTGACCATCTTCCGCGACCTGACCGAGGCGATCGTGGTCGGCTTCGGGCTCGGGGCGATGCTCTTCATCCACCGCATGTCCACCGCCGTCGACGTGGCGGCCGAATCCGCCCGCGGCGCGCGGATCCCCTATGTCCCGGCCGAGGCCTCGGATCCGGAGGTGCTGATCTACCGCATCCGCGGCGCGATCTTCTTCGGGGCCGTCTCCGCCGTCGCCGCGGCGCTGGAACGCATCTCCGACGGCTACCGGATGCTGGTGCTCGACTTCTCCGCGGTGACGCTGGTCGACAGCTCCGCCGCCAACATGATCGCCGGGCTCGCACGCAAGGCGCGCCGGCGCGGCATCGCGATCTGGGTGACCGGCACCAGCCCGGCGCTGCGCCGCGAACTGCTCTCCCACGGCGTTCGCCCGCCGCTGGCGCGCTTCGCCTCGAGCGTGGAGGCGGCGCTGGAACGCAGCGGCCGGACGGAGATCACCGGGGCAGCACCCGCGGAACCCACCGAAGACCAGTAGCGGCCGAAGCGACCGGGAAGCCGGCGCCCCGCCCTGCGGTCAGGCCACCGCCCGCGCCAGGGCGCACTGGCTCCAGAGCGCGCCGAGCGCACGGGTCAGATGATCGAGATCGGCCTCGCTGTGCAGCGGCGAGGGCGTCAGGCGCAGCCGCTCCGTGCCCTTGGGCACGGTGGGATAATTGATCGGCTGCACGTAGATCCCGTATTGGTCGAGCAGGATGTCCGAGAGCATCTTGCACTTGACCGGATCCTTGACCATCACCGGCACGATGTGGCTCGGGTTGGGCAGATGCGGGATGCCCATCGCATCGAGCCGCGCCCGCAGCTTCCGCACGTTGGCGCGCTGGCGCAGGCGCTCCGCATCGCTGGCCTTGAGATGGCGGATGCTCGCCCGCGCCCCGGCCGCCACCGCCGGCGGCAGCGCCGTGGTGAAGATGAAGCCGCTGGAGAAGGAACGCACGAAGTCGACCAGCGCCGCCGAGCCGGTGATATAGCCGCCCATCACTCCGAAGGCCTTGCCGAGCGTGCCCTCGATCAGCGTGATGCGGTCCATCAGCCCGCGCTCCTCGGCGACGCCGCCGCCGCGCGGCCCGTAGAGGCCCACCGCATGCACCTCGTCGAGATAGGTCATCGCGCCGTGCTTCTCCGCGACCTCGACGATCTCCTCGACGGGCGCGATGTCGCCGTCCATGGAATAGACGCTCTCGAAGGCGACGATCTTCGGCCGCGCCGGATCGAGCGCCGCGAGGTGGCGGTCGAGATCGGCCGGGTCGTTGTGCCGCCAGATGCGCTTCTCGCAGCGGGCGTGGCGGATGCCCTCGATCATGCTGGCGTGGTTGAAGGCGTCCGACAGGATCACGCAATCCTCGATCCGCGACCCGAGCGTCCCCAGCGAGGCCCAGTTCGAGACATAGCCCGAGGTGAAGATGAGCGCCGCCTCCTTGCCGTGCAGATCGGCCAGCTCGCGTTCCAGCAACACGTGTTCGTGATTGGTGCCGGAGATGTTGCGCGTGCCGCCCGCCCCGGCGCCGCAGCGGTCGAGCGCCTCGTGCATGGCGGCGAGGACCACCGGGCTCTGCCCCATCCCGAGATAATCGTTCGAGCACCAGACCGTCACCTCGGTCGGGCTGTCCGGGCCGCAATACCGCTTCGCTCGGGGAAAGGCGCCGCTGCAGCGCTCGAGTTCCGCGAAGACGCGGTAATTGCCTTCCTTTCGCAGCGAATCGAGCTGCCGGCGAAAGAGCCCGTCAAAATCCATCGATCGTTCCTTCGCCCTATTCCCCGTCGCGGCCGTCACGATGCCTGACCCGTTCCCGACCCTGCACCCGCGCTGGCCCGATCCCCTACCCGGACGCGGGAGTCAACACCGTCGCGCCGCCCGTGGCAACCCCGACTCGCCGCATCCCGCGAATCCCTTCGGCCTGCCCGGCCAGCCTAGCGATCCCCACGCCGGCGTCCCTTGATTTTGATCAAACGCGCCGCAAGGGCCATCGTCTAGGCTTCGCCCTCGGGCGCGTCGAGCATCGGCAGGTCGAATCCCTCGATCTCGCCCAGGGCCTTGCCGGCGATGCCCTGCAGGTCGCCGTACATGCCCATGGTCGCCTCGACGACCCCCTGGATCTGCATCTCGCGCTTGGCCCAGAGGCGGGTCATCGCCTTGCGCTCGCGGGCCAGATCCTCGGACATGTCGCGGAACCGCTCGACGATCGCCTCGACGCGGTGCCGGAATCGCGGCCCGGTGAGATAGTCGTAGACCAGTTCCATCTTGGTGCCCTCGCCCTCGCGCATCGCCCGCGCCGCCGCGAGCTCGATCAAGGACTGCCGCAGCGCCACCGCCAGCGGAAAGGCCGAGGCCCAGTCCGAGACCCAGATCCCGTCCACCGGGCCGAAGCGCTCGACCCCCTTCGGGAGCGCCTGGCTGACCAGGATCGCCACCTCCGCCCCGCAGCCGCGCTGGTCGTTGCGCAGCTTGGCGAGCCAGCCGTCGTTCCAGCCCTTGGTGCGCTTGCTCTCCCAGAGGATCGCGCCGCAGCCCTGTCCGCCCGGCGAGACCACGCGCTGTACCACGTCCGCACCGCTCTCGCCCTTGGGCACCGGCTCGACGGCATCATGCGGGAAGCGGCTCCGAAGCAGGCTTTCGAGCTCCAGCTCCAGCACCTCGCCTTGCAATTGCTGCGAGCCCTGCTCGGCCTTCTGCTTTAGCGCCTCGATCTGGCGCTGCATGCCCGCAATCTGCTCCTCCTTCTCGGCGACCTTGAGCCGAAAGGCCGCCTCGCCCTCCGCCCGCGCCTTGTCGCGCACGCCCGCCAGCGCCTCCGTCACCCGCGTCTCCACCGTCAGCTCCAGTTCGCGCTGCTGGTCCTCCAGCGCGCGGGCCTTGCGCAGCATCTCCGCCTGCGCCGCCTGGGCCGTGCGCAGCTTCTCGTCCCGCTCGGCGAGGACCGCCCGCAGGCCCTCGAGCTCGGCCGCGGCGGATTCCGCCGCGCTGCGCTTCGCCGCCTCGGCCAGATCGGCGCTGAGCGCCGCGACCCGCGCCTCGACCTCCCGCGCTAGCCCCGCCTCGCTCGCCCGGACCGCCTGCTCCCGCGCGGCGATGGCCGCCCGCTCCGCGGCCAGCTTCGCCTCGTACTCCCGCCTCGTCGCGGCCAGGAGCGGCGCGGCGAGCGATTCCGTCAGCCGGATCTCGGTCGCGCAGGCCGGGCAGGTGATGGTGACGTCTCCCATGGAAGGGTTTCTGCACCGCGCGCCCCGCAGCGGCAACAGCCATGTGATACGGGCTCCTGAACCTGTAGCGTGGTCGTGCTGTGATGCGGCCACGGCGCCCGGCGGTCGGACGCACGTCCCTCCGAGAAACCGGCACCTGGCAATGCCTCGCTGATGCCGGTTCGGAGCGTCGCCCCGGCCGACCGATCCATCCGGCAGCCCGTCAGAAATAGCTGCGCCGCAGGTTGTTCTTGGCGGTGTCGAGCAGGACGGCGGTGAGCACGAGCAGGCCCTGGATCATCATCGTGTAATGCGGTGGCATGCCCATGACGTTGATCGCCGTCTGGATCGAGGAGAGCAGCAGCACGCCGGCGAAGACCCCCGAGAGCCGGCCGACGCCGCCCCGGAGGCTGACGCCGCCGATCACCACCGCCGCGAAGGCCTGGAAGAGCATGCCGATCCCGAGATTGGCCGTGGCGCCGGCGGTGCGGGAGGCGAGCAGCCAGCCGGCGAGGCCGGCCAGCATGCCCGAGAGCAGGAACGCGAGGATGACGTTGCGCGCGACGCGGATGCCGGCGCGGTTGCTCGCCACCGCATTGCCGCCGATCATGAAGAGATGCCGCCCGAAGGGGGTCTTGGCGAGCAGGAACGAAAAGACGAGATAGACCGCGATCAGCACCCAGGCGAGTAGCGGCACACCGAGCAGCCGCTGCACCGCCACCCCGCGCAGCGCGTCGGGAAGCCCGTAGACCGAGCGCCCGCCCGAGAGCGCGACCACAAGGCCGCGGCCCCAGATGTAGGAGGCGAGCGTCACGATGAAGGCGTTGATCTCGAAGCGCACCACCAGGAGGCCGTTCAGCGCGCCGACCGCCGCCCCGACGCCGAGCGCCATGGCGAGCGAGACCGGGAAGGCGAGCCAGGCGGGGTCGAGTTCCAGCCCGCCACCGGCGCCGCCGGTGCCGAAGGTGAGCGCGACCAGCATCGCGGCCAGCGCCATGACCGATTCGACCGAGAGATCCATCTCGCCGGCGATCAGCGTCAGCGAGAGGCCCACGGCGATCACGCCGACGAAGGTCGATTGCTCGAGGATGTTGAGGAAGATGCCGATCTGCAGGAACTTCGGGATGAAGAGCCCGAAGGCGGTCAGGGCGATCAGCAGGATCAGCCAGACGAGATTGTCGAGCACGAAGCCCAGCACCGGCCGGTGACGGGCCCGGCCGGGCGTCGGCGCCGGTCCGGCCGCAGGGGAAGGGGTCTGGGGCGTCATGGCTGTGATCCGCTAGGGCGGGCGCCCGTCACCGGCGCCCGCCCGGGTCTGCGTCAGGGCGTCACTCGAGCGCCTTCACCGGTTCGGTCGGCGGCTGGAGGTTGCCCCAGAACTTCGGGTCGTCGACGTTGTCGGGCGTGATCGCGGCGCCGGGGATCTTGATGTTGGGTCCCCAGTCCTCGATCGTGAGCTCCGATTGCAGGCCGGTGATGTCGTAGGTGCCGGGCTGGAGTTCCTCGTGGTTGACCACCTTGTCCGCGAAGATCGCCAGCGCTGCGGCCTGCGCATAGAGGGGCTGCTCCACCTCGACCTGCAGCCAGCCGTCGCGGATCAGGTCGAGCCCGACCGGCGCGCCGTTCGAGGACATCATCAGGATGTCGCCGGGCTGCTTGCCCTGGGCCTCGAGCACGGCGGCCACCGCCACCGAGAGATGCGCGGCATGGCTGAAGATCAGGTCGATGTCGGGATTGGTCAGCAGCTGGTCCTGGGCGATGTTGCCCGCGTTGGTCGCGTCCCATTGCATCGCGGCATGGGTGATGATCTCGATGTCCGGGAATTCCGCGAGCTTCTCCTCGAAGCCCATCTGGATGTCGAGCGTGTAGGGATCGCCCGGATCGCCGAGGATCTGGAGGATCTTGCCCCGGGGGGCGCCGTTCTTCTCGGTCAGCAGCCGCAGCGCCTCGTCGGCGGCGATGTGCCCGATCTCCACGGTGCCGGCGACCGAGGTGAGGTCGGAGGGCGTGGAGGTGATCTGGCGGTCGAAGATCATCACCGGGATGCCGGCGGCGCGCAGCTTCTCGATGCCCGGCTTGATGGCGTCGAAATCGACCGCGGCGAGGATCACCGCCGCAGGGTCGAGATTGAGCACGTCGTCGACCTGGTTGAGCTGCAGGTCGCTGCGATTCTGGCCGTCGAGCGCGGTGACCTCGTAGCCGACGTCGCCCATGAACTTGGTGATCGCGTCGACCGAGCCGGTCTGGAACTCGTCGAGCAGCGTCGGGACGAGATAGTAGATCATGCCCTTGCCCTGGGCGAAGGCACTGCCGAGGCCGGCGACGGCGAGCGCCGTCGCGAGCAGGGCGGTGGCGCCGATGCGCTTCAATCCGGTCATGTGTTTGCTCCCTTTTCTGGTTGGACTTGCTCGTTCCGCGGCGCGGCGCCGATGCGCTCGATGCCGCCGGTTATCAGGTGCACGACCTCGTCGGGGCTGGTCTCGCCGGTGCGCAGGTCGCCGGCGATGGCGCCCTGGCGCATCACGACGATGCGGTCGGCGACCGCGAAGGCCTGGGCCATGACATGGGTGATGAGGATCACGCCGATGCCGCGGGCGCGCACCCGGTCGACGGTCTCCAGCCCGCGGCGGGTCTGCTCGACGCCGAGCGCGGCGAAGGGCTCGTCGAGGATGACGAGCTTGCCGCCCCAGTGCACAAAGCGGTTGAGCTCGATCGCCTGGCGCTGGCCGCCGGAGAGATGCTCGACCTTGGTGCGCAGCGAGGGGATCTGCGTGCCGCCGGCCGCGAGCGCGCGCGCGGTCTCGGCCTCCATCTCGCGGTCCCTGAGGACGGGCAGGCCGAGCACGCGGCGGGTCAGCTCGCGGCCCATGAAGAAATTGGCGACCACGTCGAGGTTCGTGCAGAGCGAGAGATCCTGGTAGACGGTCTCGATGCCGACGGCCTTGGCGTCGCCGGGCGATGTGAAATGCCGCTCGATGCCGTCGTAGACGACGCGGCCCGAGCTCTGGCGCTGCTCGCCGGCGACGATCTTGACCAGGGTGGACTTTCCCGCGCCGTTGTCGCCGAGGAGCGCCACCACCTCGCCGGGAAAGACCGAGAGCGTGACACCCCGGAGCGCTTCGATCGCGCCGAAGCTCTTGCGGATGTCGATGAGCTCGAGCAGCGCTGCGGCGGGCAAAGATCCCCTCCCTCCACGGCTTCGCCGCCAGAATGGCCGATGCGGCGGTCCCGGGGCAAGCATCGAATCCCGAGCGGCTTCCGGCGGAAGGCCAGGGTGGTCGCTGGGTGCCGCGTATCCTCTCCAACCTGTACCGGGGCTCTTGCCGGCGATTCCCGTTCCGCCCGCGGCAGGGGGTTCCAGCCTGATCGACCCGCGGCGATCGGGCCGCGCCGGCCCTGCCGGGGGCCGGCGCAGCCCGATCCTCAACCGACGGTGAAGCTCCACTCCCCTCGCCCTGCGGCTTGCGCCTCCGGGCGACCAGACCGGGCGACGCGCCACCGGCACCTCGCCTTTTCGGTCCGGGGGCATGCTCCGCGGGCCACGCGGGGCGCGGCCATTTTCCAGTTCCCGGAATCGGCTTCGGGCCGCAGGGCCGGTAGGGAGATTGAAATCTGGTCCAGCGTGCGCCCGGCGTCGCCATCCGGCCCGGCGGAAGGCCACGCCCTCAGCCGCGAATCGCCGCCAGCATGCGTTCCACATTCGCGGGGGCGGCGTCGGGGGTGATGCCGTGGCCGAGGTTGAAGACATGGGGGCCGCCGGAGAAGGCCTCGACGCAGGCGCGCGTGGCCGCGTCGAGCGCCGTGCCGCCGGCCACCAGCAGCAGCGGGTCGAGGTTGCCCTGCACGCAGAGCCTGGGCTGGATCTCGGCCGCCGCCCAGGCCGGGTCCACCGCGGCGTCGAGCGCGCAGCAATCCACGCCCGTGGCCGCGGCGAAGGCGGCATAGCCGCCGCCCGCGCCGCGGGGAAAGCCGATGACCGGCACGGATGGATGCGCCGCCCGGATCGCCGCGACGATGCGCCGGGCGGGCTCGATGCAGTAGCGCCCGAAGAGCGGTCCGGGCAGGGCGCCGGCCCAGCTGTCGAAGAGCTTGACGGACTCGGCCCCGGCCTCGATCTGGCGCGAGAGATAGAGGATCGTGGCGTCGGTGATGCGCTCGATCAGCGCGTCGAAGGTGGCCGGGTCGCGGTAGAGCAGCATGCGCGCCGGCGCCTGGTCGGGCGTGCCCCGGCCCGCGATCATATAGGTCGCCACCGTCCAGGGTGCGCCGGCGAAGCCGATCAGCGCGGTCTCGGGCGGGAGCTCGGCGGCGACCCGCGCGACGGTCTCGTAGACGGGGCCGAGCCGCTCGTGGATCGCGCCGGCGGGCTTCAGCCGGGCGAGGTCACCCGCGCCGGTCACGGTGGAGAGCCGCGGCCCCTCGCCTTCGGCGAAGCGGAGCTCGGCGCCGAGCGCCTGGGGCACCAGCAGGATGTCGGCGAAAAGGATCGCGGCGTCGAAGCCGTAGCGCCGGATCGGCTGCAGCGTGACTTCCGCGGCGAGCTCGGGGCGGTAGCAGAGGTCGAGGAAGCTGCCCGCCTGCGCCCGCACCGCGCGGTATTCCGGCAGGTAGCGCCCGGCCTGGCGCATCAGCCAGACCGGCGGGACGGGAAGGCGCTCGCCGGCCAGCGCGCGGAGCATGGGTTTCTTCGGGCGCAGGGTCACGGGCGGCGATCCAGTTGCGGTCAGGGCCGGGCGACCTTACAGACATAGCCCGGAATGAAAAGGGATGCCCGGCGCCCGTGACACGCGAATTGCCCGACCCCGACCGGCCGCTCAGGATCGGCACCCGCGGCTCGCCGCTGGCGCTCGCTCAGGCGCGCGAGACGCGCGACCGGCTGATGGCGGCGCATGGCCTGCCCGAGGCGGCCTTCGTGATCGTCCCGATCAAGACCACCGGCGACCGGGTGCAGGACCGCCCCCTCGGCGAGATCGGCGGAAAGGGCCTCTTCACCATGGAGATCGAGGCGGCGCTGCTCGAGGGGACGATCGACATCGCGGTGCATTCCATGAAGGACATGCCCACCGCCCAGCCCGACGGGCTCGCCATCAGTTGCTACCTGCCGCGCGAGGACGTGCGCGACGCCTTCGTCGCGCTCGACGCGGCGGGGCTGGAGGACCTGCCGGCGGGGGCGGTCGTTGGCACCTCGAGCCTGCGGCGCCGGGCGCAGCTGCGCCATCGCCGGCCGGATCTCGGGGTGGTCGAGTTCCGCGGCAACGTGCAGACACGCCTGCGCAAGCTCGAGGAGGGGGTGGCCCGGGCGACGTTCCTCGCCATGGCCGGGCTGCGGCGGCTGGGGCTCGATGCGGTGGCGCGCGCGCCGATCCCGCCGGAGACGATGCTGCCGGCGATCGCCCAGGGCGCGATCGGCGTCGAGCAGCGCTCGGGCGACGACGCGGTCTCCGCGCTGCTCGCGGCCATCCAAGACCCTCCCACCGCGCAGCGCCTGGCCGCGGAGCGGGCGTTCCTCGCCGCTCTGGACGGGTCCTGCCAGACCCCGATCGCGGGGCTGGCGGAGCTCGACGGCGACCGGATCCGGCTGCGCGGCGAGATCCTGCGGCCCGACGGCTCGGAATGCCTCACGGCCGAGGCCTCCGGCGCGGTGGCGGATGCCGCGCGCCTCGGTGCCGCAATGGGCGCGGAGCTGCGGGGCCGGGCGGCGCCGGATTTCTTCGCCGCCTGAGCCCTCAGCCGGCGATCAGGCCCTGCCGGAGCATCGGCAGGAGCCCGGCGGCCGCCAGCCCGACGAGGACGCCGATCAGGAAACGCAGGCCCGGCCGCCGCCAGAGCGGCGCGGCAAGGCCGAGCAGGCCGCAAATCAGGCCGTAATAGGCCAGCGTGATCGGGTCCACGGCATCTCCCCTGCGGTTCTGCGACCAGGTTCCCGCATAGTGGACGGGCCAGATCCTGTCATACGATATCAGAGAGAATCGATCGGTCTACGGGCAGCCGAACCGGCGACAGCGCGACATTGCCACGCGCGGGGTCATCGGCCGGCGCGCGAAGGCCAGAGGGAGGCGGGCGGCTGGCAGGCCGCACGCCGGCACGGCCGCGGCCTTGCCTGCATCCGGCCGCTGGCCTACATCGGAGACGATGAGAAACCCCCTCGCCTCGCTGACGCGCCGTGAGACCGTCAACGTGCTCCGGCTGGAAGGCGTGATCGGGGGCGCGGCGCGGTTCGGCGCGACCTCGCTCACCGACGCGAGCCTCGCGCCGCTGATCGAGGCGGCGTTCCGGCGCAAGCCCAGGGCCGTCGCCATCGCGATAAACTCGCCCGGCGGCAGCCCGGCGCAATCGAGCCTGATCGCGGCCCGGATCCGCCGACTCGCCGACGAGAAATCCGTCCCCGTGCACGCCTTCGTCGAGGACGTGGCGGCCTCGGGCGGCTACTGGCTCGCCACCGCCGCCGACCGGATCCATGTCGACGCCAACAGCATCCTCGGCTCGATCGGGGTGATCTCCGCCTCCTTCGGCTTCCAGGAACTCCTCGCGCGCCACGGAATCGAGCGGCGGGTCCATACCGCCGGCGAGGACAAGAGCCTGCTCGACCCCTTCCGGCCCGAGAGGGCGGAAGATATCGAGCGGCTGGAACGCCTGCAGGCGCAGATCCATCGCAACTTCATCGAGCAGGTCCGGGCACGCCGCGGCGACCGCCTCTCGGGCGAGAACCTCTTCACCGGCGACATCTGGCTCGGCCAGGCCGCCGTCGAGACCGGGCTGGCGGACGATATCGGCCATCTCGTGCCGGTGATGCGGTCGCTCTTCGGCGAAAAGATCCGCTTCCGCCCGATCAGCCGCGGCAGGCCGCTCCTGCGCCGGCTCGGCCTCCCCGGCATCGGCGAGGCGCTCGGCCATGTCGAGGAACGCGCGCTCTGGTCGCGCTTCGGGCTGGGCGCGCCATGATCGTGAAGGCCGTGGCGCTCTTTCTGGTGGCGATGCTCGTCTTGGGCATGTTCGGCAAGTGGCGCCGCCCGCGCGCCGGCGCCGGGCACCGCGGCCCGGCGATCGAGCCCGCGCGCAAATGCCGGGTCTGCGATACCTATCTCGTCGGCTCCAGCCCGGACGCCTGCGGGCGCCCCGACTGCCCGAACCACTGAAGCCTCGCCGGAGGCGGACCTTGGACATCCTCTTCCTCCTGCTCGGTCTCGCACTGCTGCTGATCGCGGGCGACCTGCTGGTGCGCGGCGCCGTGGCGCTGAGCCTCCGGCTCGGCATTCCCGCGCTGATCGTCGGGCTGACGGTGGTGGCCTTCGGCACCTCCGCCCCTGAGCTGCTCATCAGCATCCAGGCGGCGCTCGACGGTGCGCCGGGCATCGCGGTCGGCAACGTGGTGGGCAGCAACATCGCCAATGTGCTGCTCGTGCTGGGCCTGCCCGCGCTCTTCGCCGCCATCGCCCCGTCCCATGCGGAATCCCGGCGCAGCTATTTCCAGATGCTCGGCGCCACGATCCTCCTGATCCTGCTCTGCCTGCTCGGGCCGCTGCATTTCTGGCATGCGGCCGTGCTGCTGGCCTGCTTCGCGGCGATGCTGGTCGACATGGTGCGCGAGGGGCGCAAGCATCCCGGCCATCTGGTCGAGGACATCGAGACGCTCGCAAGCTACATGTCGCAGCGGCGGATGGTCCTCTTCCTGGCGCTCGGCATCGTCGGCCTTCCGCTCGGGGCCCGCTGCCTGATCACCGGCGCCGTGGGCCTGTCGCGGGAGTTCGGGATCTCGGAGGCGGTGATCGGCCTGACCATCGTCGCCGTCGGCACCTCGCTGCCGGAACTCGCCACCACGCTCGTGGCGGCGCTGCGGCGGCACAGCGACGTGGCGATGGGCAACGTGATCGGATCGAACCTCTTCAACATCCTGTCGATCCTGGGCTTCGCCAGCCTCTTCGGGCCGATCCCCGTCGCTGCCGGCTTCCTGGAGCGCGACCTCTGGGTGATGCTCGGCTGCGCGCTGCTGCTCGGCGGCTTCGTCCTGCTCGGCCGGCCGGTCGGCCGCGGCGCGGGCGCGGTTTTCCTGCTCGCCTATGTCGGCTACCTTGCCGTTCTCGTTCTCTCCAGGGGAACTCCGGCATGATGCGCGACGGTGCGGCATTGGTGACCGGCGGGGCGCAGCGCGTCGGCGCCGCGCTCGTCGGGGCGCTCGCGCGCCGCGGCCTCGACGTGGCCATCCATTGCCATTCCAGCCGCGAGGCCGCCGAAGCGCTCGCCGAGGAGATGCGCGGCCTTTCGGTGAAGGCCGTGGTGGTCCCCGCCGACCTGCTCGACCGGACCGAGACCCGGGCCCTCGTCCCCGCGGCCGCCGCCGGTCTCGGCCGGCCGATCACGGTCCTCGTGAACAACGCCTCGATCTTCGAGCACGACAGGATCGGGACCGCGACCTGGGAGAGCTGGGACCGCCATATCGGCTCGAACCTGCGCGCGCCCTTCGAGCTCACCCAGGCCTTCGCCGCCCAGGCGCCGCGCGCTGCGCGCGATGCGAAGGGAGAGCCAGTTGCAAGCGCCTGCATCGTCAACATGATCGACCAGCGGGTCCGCAAGATCACGCCCGAGTTTGCAACCTACACGATAGCGAAGTCTGGCCTCTGGGCGCTGACCCGGATCGCCGCCCAGGGCCTCGCCCCCGACATCCGGGTGAACGCGATCGGCCCCGGACCGACCCTGCGCGGTTCCCGACAGAGCGAGCCGCATTTCGCGGCCCAGCGCGGGGCCACCGTGCTCGGGCGGGGGACGAGCCCCGAGGAGCTCTCCCGGGCGCTAGATTTCATCCTCGACTCGCCCGGATTCACCGGTCAATTGCTCTGCGTGGACGGCGGCCAGCACCTCGCCTGGAGGACTCCGGATGTTCTCGGCCTGGAGTGAGTGCGGTGCAGAAACCCGGTGCGGGACGGGCCATCCGTGTTGACTTTTCCACCTCGGGGGGGCCCGTCACAAAAGCGTGTTGATTCTGTCAACGATTCCAGAAATTTACCTGGGTTTAATCAAAATATAGAGCAATAACATGCACTTGCAAAACTGCCTAAAAAAAGAGCAAAGAAGTAAACGGCCTTTGAATCCAGAGGAAAACCCCTCTTCCGCAAAGTTTCCAACAGAGTTTTCCACAGATTCCGTGGACACCTTTTTCCTTGCGCTCCACAACGAATCCGGGCAGCGCGACTCAAGAATCAACCAGGGGTAGAATGGGCAACGCCGTCGACTCCCCGTCAGGCACGACCGGCGACTTCGAGGAAGACGGCGTTTCCCGAAAGGCCGCCCGTCAGGGTCACGCGGTCATCAAGGGCTATCTGCGGAGCCTCGACGAGCGGCCCGGGGTCTATCGCATGCTCGATGCCAGGGCCGAGGTGCTCTATGTCGGCAAGGCGAGGAACCTCCGCAAGCGCGTTGCTTCCTATGCCAAGCCGGCCGGCCACAGCTCGCGCATAAGTAGAATGATCGCCGCGACGGCGTCGATGATGTTCCTCACGACCGAGACGGAGACCGAGGCGCTGCTGCTCGAGCAGAATCTCATCAAGCAGCTCCGGCCCAAGTACAACGTCCTGCTGCGCGACGACAAGAGCTTCCCCAACATCCTCGTCACCGACAACCATCCCTTCCCCCAGATCCGCAAGCACCGGGGCCTGCGCAGCGAGAAGGGCCGCTACTTCGGGCCCTTCGCATCGGCGGGCAGCGTGAACCGCACGCTCAACCAGCTGCAGAAGGCGTTCCTTCTGCGCAACTGCACCGATTCCATGTTCGAATCCCGCAGCCGCCCCTGCCTGCTCTACCAGATCCGGCGCTGCAGCGGCCCCTGCGTCGGGCTGATCTCCCAGGCCGACTATGCCGCCCTGGTCGAGGATGCGGCGCTCTTTCTCACCGGCAAGTCCACCCGCGTGCAGGAGCATCTCGCCCGGGAGATGGCTGCGGCCTCCGCCGCCATGGAATTCGAGCGCGCCGCCGCCCTGCGCGACCGGATCCGGGCGCTGACCAACGTCCAGGCGAGCCAGGGCGTCAATCCCCAGGGCGTCGAGGAAGCCGATGTCGTGGCGCTCCACCAGGAGGGCGGCCAGGCCTGCGTCGAGGTCTTCTTCATCCGCGCCAACCAGAACTGGGGCAACCGCGCCTATTTCCCGCGGACCGGCGCGGGCGCCGAGCCGGCCGAGATCCTCGAGGCCTTCCTCGGCCAGTTCTACGTCAACAAGACCCCCGCCCGGCAGATCCTGCTCTCGCACCCCATCGAGGACGCCGACCTGATGGAAGCCGCGCTCGGCCGGGCGCTTGGCCGCAGGGTCACCATCGCGGTCCCCCAGCGCGGCGAGAAGGCCGCGCTCGTCGAGCATGCCGCGCGCAACGCCCGCGAGGCGCTGGCCCGGCGCATGGCCGAGAGCGCCAGCCAGATCGCCCTGCTCGAAGGCCTCGCCGCCGCCTTCGGGCTCGAGGCGGCTCCCGAACGGATCGAGGTCTACGACAACAGCCACATCATGGGCGCCCATGCGGTCGGCGGCATGATCGTCGCGGGCCCCGACGGAATGGTGCGTTCGCAATACCGCAAGTTCAACATCCGCTCGACCGACCTGACCCCGGGCGACGATTTCGCCATGATGCGCGAGGTGCTGACCCGCCGCTTCTCCCGCCTCGCCCGCGAGGATCCCGACCGCCAGGGCGACGCCTGGCCCGATCTCGTGCTGATCGACGGCGGTGCGGGCCAGGTCTCGGCGGCCGCCCAGGCGCTGGCCGAGCTCGGCATCGACGACGTGGCGATCCTCGGCGTCGCCAAGGGCGTCGACCGCGACGCCGGCAAGGAGGAATTCCACCGCCCCGGCCAGCCGCCCATGGCGCTCGGCCACAAGGACCCGGTGCTCTATTTCATCCAGCGCCTGCGCGACGAGGCCCACCGCTTCGCCATCGGCGCCCACCGCACCCGGCGCGCCGCCCAGACCCGGGCGACGCCGCTCGACGAGGTGCCGGGCGTGGGCGCCGCCCGCAAGCGCGCGCTCCTGGCGCATTTCGGATCGGCCAAGGCCGTGGCCCGCGCCGGGCTCGCCGATCTTCGCGCGGCACCGGGAATATCGAGCGCGCTCGCCGAGACGATCTACGGCTTCTTCCATGGCGACGCGTGAGCGACTACATCTATGCACGAGGGCGGGGCCCCGACAGGACGAATCCGAATGCGCTGGACGATTCCCAACACACTGACCGTCATGCGCCTCCTGGCGGCCCCGGGGGTCGCCCTGTCCTTCGTGATCTTCGACCGTCCGACCGCCGACTGGATCGCGATCATCCTCTTCATCGTCGCCGCCCTGACCGATTTCGTGGACGGCAAGCTCGCGCGGGCGTGGAATCAGGAATCCAACTTCGGCCGGATGCTCGACCCGATCGCCGACAAGGCGATGGTGGTGATCGCGCTCTCGGTGATCGTCGGGCTCTCGGGCATCAACCCGCTGATCCTCGTGCCCGTCGCCTTCATCCTGCTGCGCGAGGTCTTCGTCTCGGGCCTGCGCGAATTCCTCGGCCCCAGCGCCGGCAAGCTCCAGGTGACCTATCTCGCCAAGTGGAAGACCACGGCGCAGATGGTCGCGATCCCGGTGCTGCTGCTGGCCGGCGTCTTCGAATACGACCGCCGCCACGGCACGCCCTGGGTCAGCTCCTGGTTCCACAACTGGGCGGAATGGATGCTGCAGAACGGTGGGCTGATCCTGATCTGGACCGCCGGGCTCCTGACGGTGATGACCGGCTACGACTACCTGATGAAGGCGATGCCGCATCTGAAGGACCGCGGCAAGTGAGCCTCGAGCTGCGCTATTTCGCCTGGCTGCGCGAGCGGATCGGCCTGCCCGGCGAGACGATCGAGACCGGGGCCGCGACCGTCGCCGACCTCGTCGACGAGCTCCGCGCCCGCGAGGACCGCTATGCGCTCGCCTTCTCCGACATGGGCGCGGTGCGCGTGGCCATCGACCAGGAGCTTGCCGGCCTCGACGCCCCGATCGCCGGCGCGCGCGAGGTGGCCTTCTTCCCGCCGATGACCGGGGGCTGAATGGCGGTCCGGATCCAGCGGGAGGATTTCGACCTCGGGGAGGAACTCCGCCTGATCCGGGCCGGCCGCCGGGATCTCGGGGCGCTGGTCAGCTTCACGGGCCTTGTGCGCGACCGCCACGGCGAGGCGGCGATCACCGGGCTTGAGATCGAGCATTATCCGGCGATGACCCGGCGCGCGCTCGAGGCCATCGAGTGCGAGGCCGCGGCGCGATGGCCGCTTGAGGCGGTGCTCATCCTCCACCGCTACGGACCGCTCGCGCCCGGCGAGCAGATCATGATGGTCGCCACCGCCTCGGCCCATCGCGCGGCCGCCTTCGAGGCGGCGGAGTTCCTGATGGATTTCCTCAAGTCCCGCGCCCCCTTCTGGAAGAAGGAGACGACGCCCGAGGGCGCCTGCTGGGTCGATGCCCGCGCCGCCGACGAGGCCGCCCTGGCGCGCTGGCATGCCCCGGCGCGATCCTGATCCGCTCGCCGGACCGAGGGGGAGGCGAAACGCCCGATGCCCATCGAAGCGATCGAGGGAAAGCGCGCCGCCGAGGCCGACCTGCGCCGGTTCGTCGCCGGGCTGCTCTCGGCCGCCGGCGCTGACGCGCCCAGCGCGGCGGCCGTGGCGCGCGCGGTGATCGACGCCTCGGCGCGCGGGGTCGACACCCACGGCATCCGCCTGATCCCCTGGTATCTGGAGATGCTCGAGGGCGAGCGCATCAACCCGCGCCCGAGGCTCACGGTCTCGGCCACCGCCAGCGCCGTCGGCCATGTGGATGCCGACAACGGCTTCGGCCATCTCGCCAGCTACCGGGCCATCGAGGAGGGCTGCCGGATCGCCGCCGGCACCGGCATCGCCGCGGTCACCGTGGCGCGGTCGAGCCACCATGGCGCCACCGGCGTCTATACGCTCGAAGCCGCCCGCCAGGGCTTCGCGGCCATCGGCATGACCCATGCCGACCGCCTGGTGGTGCCCGACGGCGGCCGGGAGCCGTTCTTCGGCACCAATCCCATCAGCTTCGCGATCCCGGTGCCGGGCGAGGCGCCGCTGCTGCTCGACATGGCCACGAGCGCGATCCCCTTCAACCGCGTGATCCTGCGGCGCGACACCGGGACGAAGCTGCCGCCGGACGTGGCGGTCGATGCCGCGGGCGCCACGACCCGCGACCCGCACGAGGCGGTCGCGCTGCTGCCGCTGGGCGGCGCCGCCTTCGGCTACAAGGGCGCCGGCCTCGCCGCCATGATCGACATCCTCTGCTCGGCCTTCACCGGCATGCCGCATGGCGCGGCGATGGAGTCCTTCGGCGGACCGGATTACAGCCGGCCGATCCCGATCGGCCATTTCTTCATCCTCTTCCGGCCGGCGGATTTCTTCGGCGCCGAGACCTGCGACGCCCGGCTCGCCGCCCTGCTGTCGGACCTCCGCAGCCAGCCCGCCGCGCCGGGGCGCAAGGTCATGGCGCCCGGCGATCTCGAGAAGGCCGAGGCGGAACGGCGCCGCCGCGACGGCATCCCGGTCGATGCCGCCACCTGGGACGCGCTCGCCACCGCCGCCGCCCGCCACGGCCAGCCGCTCCCTCCGGCGACCGACACGGGGCCGCACGCCTGATACCAGCGGCCCACACCGTCGAATCGCCTCCCATGCTGGCCAAGGATCCCCAGCCCGATCGACCCGCGGCGATCGGGCCGCGCCGGCCCTGCCGGGGGCCGGCGCGCTTCGCGCACCGTCCAGGGCCAACGCGTCCCGATCCCCAACCGACGGTGAAGCTGCACCTCCCTCGCCCTTCGGCTTGCGCCTCCGGGCGAC
>ERZ795053.2010-NODE-2010-length-25157-cov-8.468210_pt1 | contig 25157 bp, 22 predicted proteins | sample MGYA00375137_ERZ795053 | MGnify/ENA primary metagenome ERZ795053 (study PRJEB30182, sample SAMN05720284) | activated sludge metagenome | isolation source: Anaerobic digester | place: Hong Kong | collected 2014-12-17 ...
GGCCGCGCTCCCGCTCGAACTGCTCACTGTCGTACTCGCCGACGGCATGCCGGAGCTCGGCCTCCGCGAGGGCGTCGCGGGAGATGCGGGCGCGGCCAGCGAGGTCGTCGTGTTCCGCCCGGTCGGCAGCGAGTCGGTTGCCGATCGTGTCGGCGTGCTCGCGCAACCGCTCGGTGACGGCGGCGAGTCGATGTTCGTAGTCCTCGCGGACCCGGGCGCGCACCGATTCCGGCGCGGAGCTCCCGGCGGCCTCGAGCCGGACGAGCCAGCCGTGCAGGGCATCCCGCTCGGAGAGGATCGCCTCGACGGCAGCGAGATTCTGGGTGTCGTCGGACATCAGCCGTGGCCTCGTACCTGGGTGGGGGACCAATCAGGCAATGTAGTATCGGTTGCCGTCCCGGTCAGGGGCAACGCCGCCGCCTAGGCCGATGCCGCCTCGAAGACGACCCGCCCCCCCACCAGCGTCCAGCGGACCCGCCCCGGGAGCTCCTCGCCGAGCCAGGGGGAATTCCGCGACCGTGACCGGATCCGGGCCGGATCCACCGTCCAGCGGGCCTCGGGGTCGAACACCACCACATCGGCGACGCCTCCACGGGCCAGGGTGCCCCCCGGGAGTCGCCAGAGACGGGCCGGGGCGCAGCTCATCCGGTCGATCAGGGTCGCGAGGGAGAGTCGGCCGGGCTGGACGAGCTCCCGCAGGCCGACCGACAGCGCGGTCTCGAGGCCGATGATGCCGTTCGGGGCATCATCGAACTCGCGCTCCTTGGCATCGTAGTGGTGCGGTGCATGGTCGGTGGCGATGCAATCGAGGGTCCCGTCGGCGAGGGCCGCGCGGATCGCATCGCGATCCTCCGCCTCGCGCAGCGGCGGGTTCATCTTGGCGTTCGTGTCGTAATCCCCGACGCGCTCGTGGGTCAGCGCGAAGTGGTGCGGCGCCGCCTCCGCGGTGACCCGCAGCCCGCGATCCTTGGCGCGCCGGATCAGCTCGACCGAGCCCCGGGTGCTCATGTGGCAGAGGTGGACGTGCCCCCCGGTCAGCTCGGCGAGGATGCAGTCCCGGGCGACGTGGATCTCCTCGGCCGCGGCGGGGATCCCCTTGAGCCCGAGCCGGGTGGAGACGATCCCCTCATGCATCACCCCTCCGGCGGCGAGCGGCATGTCCTCGCAATGGTCGGCGACGGGGATGTCGAACGTCCGCGCATACTCCAGCGCGGAACGCATCAACTGGCTCGACATGATCGGGTGCCCATCGTCACTGACGGCGACCGCCCCCGCGGCGACCATCTCCCCGAACTCGGCGAGCTGGGCCCCCTGCTGGCCGACCGAGACGCAGCCGATCGGATGGACCCGGGCGAGGCCGGCCGCGAGCCCGCGCGCCTTGACGAACCCGACCGCGCCCTGGTTGTCGATCACCGGGTCGGTGTTGGGCATCGCGCAGATCCCCGTGAACCCGCCCGCGACGGCCGACCCGGCGCCGGTGGCGATCGTCTCGCGCTCCTCCTGGCCGGGCTCGCGCAGGTGCACGTGCACGTCGACGAGTCCCGGAGCGACGACCAGTCCCGCGACCTCGAGCACCAGCGCGTCGTCGGGGACACCGAGGTCGCGCCCGTGATCGGCGATGCGACCGTCGGCGAGCAGGAGATCGGCGACCTCGTCGAGGCCGCGCGAGGGATCGAGGAGCCGCCCGCCGCGCAGCAGGATGGGTCGGGTCACGAGGCCTCCGGGGTGCCGGGGCCGCCGGACCAGTCCGGGGCGCCGCCGGCGAGCAGGTAGAGGACGGCCATCCGCACCGCGACCCCATTCGTGACCTGCGGCAGGATCACGGAGTGGGGACCATCGGCGACGTCGGAGTCGATCTCGACCCCGCGGTTCATCGGGCCCGGATGGAGGATCAGGATCTCGCGCGGCGCACGGGCGAGCCGCTCGCTCGAGATGCCGAACACCCGGTTGTACTCGCGCAGGGAGGGAATGAAGCCCGCGGTCATCCGTTCGAGCTGCAGCCGCAGCACGTTCAGCGCGTCGGCCCACTCGATCGCCTCCTCCACCCGCCGGAAGACGCGGACGCCCATCCGCTCGATCTCGCGCGGCATCAGCGTCGTGGGGCCGCAGACCGCCACCTCGGCGCCGAGGCGCGTCAGCCCCCAGATGTTGCTCCGCGCCACCCGCGAGTGCAGCACGTCGCCGATGATGCCGACCTTCAGGCCGTCGATCCGACCGAACCGGTCGCGGAGCGTGAGCAGGTCGAGCAGCGCCTGGGTCGGGTGCTCGTGCTTGCCGTCACCGGCGTTGACCACGTTGGAACGGATCCGGTCGCCGAGGAAGCGGGCGGCGCCGGAACTGCCGTGGCGGATCACCACCATGTCGATCCGCATCGCCTCGAGGTTGCGGGCCGTGTCCACCAGCGTCTCCCCCTTCGCGACGCTGGAGCCGGTGCTGGCGACGTTGACGGTGTCGGCGCTGAGGCGCTTCTCGGCGAACTCGAACGAGATGCGGGTGCGGGTGCTGGCCTCGAAGAAGAGGTTGACGATCGTCTTGCCGCGCAGCGCCGGGACCTTCTTGATCTGCCGCTCCGAGACCTCCTTGAACGGCTCCGCGGTGTCGAGGATCGCGGTGATCTGCTCGGCGCTCAGCGACTCGAGACCGACGAGGTCCTTGCCGAGGACCGCGCTCACGGCTCCCCCGCGCGCGTCAGGGCGACGCCGTCGTCGCCATCGACCTCGGCCACGCGGACGGTGACGTGGTCCCCCGGGGCGGTGGCGACCACGGTGCCGACGACGTCGGCCGCGATCGGCAACTCGCGCCCGCCGCGGTCGACCAGCACCGCGAGGAGGATCCGACGGGGCCGACCGAAGTCCGCCAGTTCATCGAGGGCCGCCCGGATGGTCCGACCGGTGTGCAGCACGTCGTCGACGATCACCACCGTGGCACCATCGAGCGTCGGCGGGAGGCGCGTCTCGTGGACGACCGGGCTCGGCCCGATGGTGGAGAGGTCGTCGCGGTAGAGGGTGATGTCGAGGGTGCCCCGGGCCGGCGTCTGCCCGGTCGCGGTCTCGATGAGGGGCGCGAGGCGGTCGGCGAGTTCGACGCCGCGGCGCTGGATGCCGACGACGACGAGCGACTGGCCGGCGGCCTCCTCGACGATCTCCGAGGCCATCCGTGCGAGCACGCGCCGCATCGCGTCGGCGTCGAGGAGCGAGGTGGTGGGCATCGGAGAACGAATCTAACCCTGCGCCGCGCCGGGCCGCTCCAGCTCGGCGAGATCGCCGAGCCGGCCGCGCGGGATCCAGCCGTGCATCCCGAGCGGCACCAGCCCGGCCTCGCGGAAGGCGGCACGATAGGTCGCCGCACGCCGCCGCTGGAAGCCCTCGTGGTCGCCGTCGATCGCGTCGCCGGCGGTGAAGGTGGGGCACCACGCCAGCCCCTCCACGAAGGGTGCCAGCGCGAGCAGCCCGCGGCGCAACGCCGGGGTGGGCAGGTAGTGGAGGACATCGGCGCAGACCACGAGGTCGAACGGGCCATCAAGGCCGAGATCCGCCAGGCTGTCGAGGTCACCGCGGATGAGGCCACGCTGGCGGCCCCATCGATCCACCGCCCATGCGGACGGCTCTACCCCGACGTAGCGGCTCCCCGGGCGCAGCCGGCGGAGCACCGGCTGCCAGCGCCCCTCCCCCGCCCCGACGTCGAGAACCGAGCGCACCGAGCGGCCGAGGACGCCCTCGGTCATCGCCACCGCGAGCGCGACCGCGCGTGCGAGGTCGCCCCGGCTCCCGATCCGGTGGGCGGGGTCCCGGTACCAGCGATCGAAGTAGTCCTGGTCGTAGCGCTTCAGGTGACTGCCCCCGGGGCCGAGCGACGGGACGAATCTAGCGGCGGGCGTCGTCGGGATACCTCGCCACCACCTCGCCCTCGGCATCGAGGAACTCCAGCCGCGGCAGGTCGGTGTCGTCGACAACCAGCCGGGCCCGCAGTCGACCTGCGGCATCGCGCATCTCCATCAGCGCGTCCCCGTCCCTGCTCCCGAGGAACACCCGCTGCACGCCACCTTCCTCCTCCTGCGCCGCACGGTGCACTGCGACGAGCGAGTCGCGGCGCGCGCCGCTGGCGGCCCGGATCGCCTCGAGCCGGTCGAGCGTGCGCGACATCGGGACGTCGTCCGGGCGGTCGATGACCTGGAGCCCCGCCCGACGCGTGCGGCCGTTGTCGTTGTACTGCAGCGCGACGACCTGGTTCTGCTTCCACTGGTCCATGGAGAGGTGCACGACCTGGCCGTGGCCGCCGTCCGGCCGCTCGAGGCCGGCGTAGGTGAGACCGCCCACCTCGTCGCCGACATCGTTGAAGAAGATCATGCCCGACATCAGCGACCGGCTCTCGAGGATCGCCGGATCGTAGTCGACGCCGTCGGCCCGGGGCCCGGGGAGGCGGCCGCTGCGCGCGATGACCATCACCGGTCGCCCGTCGGCCCCGATGATGTTCAGACGCTCGACGTCGAGCTCATCGAGGCGCAGGTGCGACCGCCCGGCGAAGCCGCTCAGGAGGAGCACCACCACGGTGCCGAGGAGTGCGACGTTGCCGGCCACCAGCCAGCGCGTGCTGCGAGAGGGCATCTGCGATCCTCCGTCGGGGGAAGAACTCGGGCGTACCACCATGCGAGGAGGAGATGCGCAGCGGCGCCGCGTGGTCGCGACCTCAGGCGATGCCGCCGAGCCGTGCCTCGAGGGCCTCGCGATGGCTGCGCGTCACGGTGATCCGGTCGCCCGTGCCCAGGGTGACCTCGGCATCACCGTCCCCGAGCAGGCGATACTCCCGCACCTGATCGACCGCGACGATGTGGGAGCGGTGCACCCGCACGAAGCGATCCGGATCCAGCATCGCCGCGAGGTCGCGCATGCTGCGCCGGGTCAGGTAGCTGGCCCCCTCGACATGGATCCGGGCGTAGTTGCCGGAGGCCTCGATCCGCCGGATCTGGTCCACCGCCAGCACGATCGCGCGGTCCGTCGTGCGCACCGCCAGCCGCGTGAGCGGGCCGGCCGCGCGCCGCACGCCCTCGGGGACTGGCGGGATGCCGGCCGCCTGTCGGCTCTCCATCCGTGCGCGCACCCGGTCAAGCGCCCGCGCCACCCGCTCGGCGTCGAACGGCTTGAGCAGGTAGTCCACCGCCTCGGCGTCGAACGCGGCGAGGGCGTAGTGGTCATGCGCGGTGACGAACACGACCAGCGGGGCATCGGCGGGATCGAGCGCCTGGGCCACGCCGAGACCATCGAGCTCGGGCATCTCGACATCGAGGAGGACGACATCGGGACGGAGGGTGTCGATCTGCTCGAGCGCCTCGAGACCATTGGTGGCGGTGCCAACGACGATGACGTCGTCCTGGCGCGACAGCAGGCGCTGCAGGTCGCGCCGCACGATCGGCTCGTCGTCGACCAGCAGGATCCTCATCCGTCACCCCCGTCCAGGGGAATCTCGATGATGGTGCGCACCATCGCACCGTCGCTCACCAGCCGCACGGTGCCACGATCGCCGTACCGGGTGCGGAGGCGTTCGCGGGTGGTCCGGAGCCCCACCCCCTCCCGTGGGTCACGGGCCAGCGGCGCGCCGTCGTTGGCAACCTCGAGGCGGAGCCGTCCGCCCTCGATCGCCGCCGAGACCCGCACCCTGCCGCCGCGGGCGAGCGGGGCGATCCCGTGTCGGAGCGCGTTCTCGACGACCGGCTGCAGCAGGAAGCGCGGCACGCGGACCGCCGCCGCCGCCGGCGCGAGGTCGGTCTCGACCCGCAGGCGATCGGCAAAGCGGACCTGTTCGATCTCGGTGTAGCGCGCGAGCAGGCGCAACTCGTCGGCCAGCGGGATCTCCGCCGCCGCGGGTTCGGCGAGCACCTCGCGCAACAGGTCGCCCAGCCGCGTCAGCACCTCCCGGGCGCGCACCGGATCCTCGTCGATCAGTGCGCCAACGGTGTGCAGCGCGTTGAACAGGAAGTGCGGCTGCAGCCGCGAGGCCAGCGCCTCCAGCCGCGCGCGGACCGCCTGCGCCTCCAGCCGGGTCGCCTCCAGTTCCCGCGCTCGCAGCGCGTGCCAGGCCGACAGCCCACGCTGCAGGCCGAGGATCGCGACGTAGATCAGGAAGCCGAACTGGAACCTGCTGCCGAGGAGCACCTGCCTGGGCAGCTCGCCCCACGGGAAGGCCTCGTCCCCCCCGAAGAGGGTGAGGCCGGTCAGGACCACCACCAGGGTGGCGGGCACCTGGATCGCGACCATTGCCACCAGGTGGACGGCGAGTGACGCGAGTCGTCGCCCCGGCCGACCGTCGTACCGGCCACCCAGGTACACCACGAGGGGGACGGCCATCGCCCAGACGATGAAGGTGCCCACGCCGTAGCCGAGCGCCGAGAGGATGCTGATCGACTCGTCGAGCGCCCGGCGCAGCGCATAGATCTGCGCCGCGGAGATCAGGACCAGCACGGCGAACGCCCCGATTCCGATCCGCGTGGCCGCCCGGGTCACCGCGCGATCCGTCATGGCGCGGCGTTCACCTCGCGCACCGTGGTCCACGGTGTCAGGGGGATATGCTGCGCCGCGGTGCGACGCGGGGTCGCACCATCGCGTGCCGCGGCGGCGAGCACATCCTGGGCGTACTGGGAGGGGGCCGACACGTCCTGAATGTAGTCGCCGGCCCAGAGGAACCCGGCGGGCCGCACCTCCGCGTACACCGCCCCTTCACTGGAGCCGCCGTCGATCGGCGCGAGGCGCACGGCCCCACCGGCGTGCATCGTCGTGGAGTCGATCGTGACGAGCCGCGGCGGGGCCGCACCGCCCCGGCGCGCCAGTTCCAGCGCGTCTGGCGCGAGGGTCCAGCGCCGCGCGAGCAACTGCTCGAGGAAGGGACGCGACATCTGGTGGCTCACGAGGGTCGCACCCCGTGCCGCCCAGAACCGCACCCCACCCACGTGCGGCCAGGCGAGGTCGGTGACCACCAGCACCACCGGGTGCTCCCCGGGGAAGAGCCGCGCGATCCACGCGGAGTCCGCCCGCGCACGCCACTCGGCGGTGGTCGCATCGAGGAGGAACACCGTGTCGCGTTGCAGCGTGACCGCGTGGGTGTACATCCGCGTGTGCAGCAGGAACGTCGCGTCGTCGACGCGGACCGTGTCGACGGGCACCGCAACGTCCGCCATCGACGGGCTCCCCCGGTGGTCGGCCGCGAGGACGGCCGGGCGTGCCATCGTGTCCGCCGGGATGCGCCGGATCAGCACGTCGCCCGGCCGACCCGGCAGGGCCACGTCCCGGCGCAGGTGCTCCACGCCATCGACGTAGCGCACCGTCGCAAGTGGCACGGAGACGCCGTCGCCACGCCACCACGTCGTGTAGACGACCTCGACATGCACCTGACCCCACGTCGGGTGCGGCTCGACCCGATCGAGCTTGATCGGCATCGCCGTCACGGCATCGAGATACAGACGATCGCCGTCATGGGCGAGGACCACGCGGGGACGGCCGCGGAACGTGCAGCGACCCTCGACCGAGCTCACGCCGGTGGCGAACCGCCGCAGGACGGCGAACGGGTTGAGGTCGCGCCCCGGCGCGTAGAACGCGTGCGCCTGCGGGACGGGCAGCACCGCCGTGTCGCGGACGAAGAAGGTCGCGTGGTCCGTCGTGAGGGTCGCGATGCCGGTCCGCTCGGTGCGTTCGACCCCGGTGCCGGGATCCCAGGTCCATTCCTGCTCGGACACCGCATGAAGGTACGGCGGGTAGGGTCGATCCGACTGGAAGTACTGCACGTCGGTGGCGTGACCGTGCCACTGCACGCGTTCACCGGCGACGGTGGCGAGGCCTGTCGCCACGCGGGCCCGTGCGAGCCAGGCGGCAGGATCCGAGGCGCCCGCGTCCGGTCGACACGCTTCGGTTTCCAGGCCACCACGACCGGGCCATCCCTGGGCGTCCAGTCGATTCATGGGAACGGCGAGGGCAAGACCAATCAGGAGCAACGCGGGCAGCGGCAGGATACGAGACATCGGGCCTCCGGGGCATCGGTGAATGCCGGCGCACCGGCGCCGGTCACCGAAGGAAGGCCGCCCGCCTCGACACTGCGGGCTGCGACGGGGGCGAGTCGCGGCCTCGCCGGGCGAGTCGCGGCTCGCCCGGGTCCGGAGTCCGTGGCCTCAGGGCACGAGGGCAGACCGCGCCACTCGACGCGTCATGACCTCCTGCTGCCCGACCCGCGGCAACGCCATCCGTGCCGAGGGATCGGTCATGTCCGGTCGGGCCGCGAGCATCGCGCGATAGGTCGAGTCCGCCACCTCGGTCCAGGCGACGGTGGCGGAATCGCCCACGAGTCCCACCACGGGGAAGGTCGCGGCGACCGATGGGTCACTGACCGGCTGCGGTGCACCGAACGTCGCGCCGCCGTCGACCGAGGCGCGAAGCGTGACCACCGGCCGCTCCCCGAGTCCGTCGTCCCAGGCGAGCACGACCAACGCATCCTCGATGGCCAGCTGGACATGGGCCGGCATCGACGTCTCGCCGACGGCGATCGGCTGCGCCGCCCACGTCGCCCCGCCATCGTGGGACCGTGCGTACCAGATGCCCGCGCTGCCGGGCTTGCCGGTCCACCAGGCGATATGGACGGTGCCATCGGAATCAACCTTGAGAGACGGACCCGCGTGGGGGCACCCGGGGAAGACCCAGTCATCGGCGTGCGGCCGGACCGGCGCGCCCCAGGTCTCGCCGCCGTCGTGGGAGGCGGCGACCACGACATCGCGAATGTCGCCGTCATGGATCTTCCGCCACGAGGCATACAGGGTGCCATCCGGGCCGAGCGCGAGGCCGGTCCGGCAGCACGGGCAGGTCGGCGCGGTGGTGACCGGGCGTGCGGTATCCCAGGTGCGCCCGCCATCGGCCGACGCACGAACCCAGACTGCGCTCTCGCCGCGCACGCTGCTCAACCACGCCGCATACAACCGGCCGTCCGCCCCGGCGAGCAGGGCGTGGAAGTTGTGCGACCCGAAGGTCTCGCCCTCGTTCACGCTGACCGGCGCGGCCCAGCTGCGGCCCCCGTCATCGCTTCGGGCGAACCGCAGGGCGCTGGCCGGAAAGCGGGCGCCGACATCCCGCCCGACGGTGTAGAGCGCGTACACGGCCCCGCCGGGACCGGTCGTCACGACCGGTGGCGCCTCGCCATGCGGCTCGATCCCGCCCAGCGGATCCTGCAGCGTGCTCCCGAATCGAACCCCGTCGGCACGGGTGACCTGCAGGTGGAGCGCCCCGGCCTCGCCACCGTCCTCGGCCGCCACCCACGACAGCAAGCGCGAGCCGTCCTCGGCGACGGTGAACATCGGCGTGGCCCCGTTGCTGGTCGCCTCCGAGGCGACCTGCACCGGGGAGAAGCCGGCCGGTGGCGGCGCGGGCGAGTCGGAGGCAGTGCACGCGAGGCCGAGGAGGGCGACGAGACCGAGGTGGGTGCGCATCAGTCACGCCCCCCGAACGCATGCACGGTCACGCCCGCGGCGATGTAGCGACCCGCGCCGGCCGAATAGAAGCGGCCGTTCGCGGCGTTGAGGGCGGCGTTCGCGACATAGCGCGTGTCGAGGAGGTTCTCGATGTTGAGGAAGAGCGTCTGCCCGCGCAGGCGGTACGATGCGGCGACATGGACCAGCCCCCAGCCATCGACCTGCCCGAACGGGACCTGGCTGATCACGGGATTCGGGCCGAACCCGCGCACGTACAGCGTGCCATCGGCGGTGTTGGCGTTGTCGACGAACATCCGGCTCTGGACCTCCGCCGTCACGCCGAGCTGCATCCCCGCGATCGGCCGCACCCGCACCTCGGCGGCGAGCCGATGCTCGGGGACGCCGGGCAGCCGGTTGCCGGCGAAGTCGACCGTGGTGGTCGACCCGTCGGCGCCGACGACCGGTCCCTCGAACTCCTGCAAGGTGAACCGGGACCAGGTGTACGACGCCCCGAGGTCCACCGTCGGCGTGAGGTAGGTGGTCACCGCCGCTTCCGCGCCCCAGTGGCGGGAGCGCCCGGCATTCTCGTACACCGTCACCGTCCGATTCTGGCCCGGTACGATGGCCTGGAACGGCAGGATCTCGCCGCTGATCTGTTGCCGGTACACGGACAGGTCGAGGAATGTCCGGCGTCCGACCAGGCTCTTCAGTCCCAGCTCGTAGTTCCAGAGCCGCTTCGGATCGAGCTCGGCGTTGAAGCCGCCGTTGGGGTCGGCCGTGGCGGTCTTCTCCGACAGCGTCGGCACGTCGAACCCTCGCGAGACCGAGGCGTAGATGGTAGCATCGGGCGTCGCGGTCCAGGTGAGGGTCGCCTTCGGGGACACCTGGGTGAACGATGGCGATGCCGAGTTGCCCGGGACGAGGAAGTCGGTCACGCCGTACTCGACGCGATCCCATCGCCCACCGAGCGTGAAGGCGAGCGACGGCGAGAGCCGCCCCTCGAGCTGCCCGAACACGCCCAGCGTCGGCACGTCGTTGGCTTGCGCGATGGTCTGCGCCCCGCGTCCCCCGGCGACGTTCAGGTACCGGTCGGAGGAACCGTACAGCACGTCATAGTCGCTGCCCATCGTCAGGCGCCACGAGGGGCGGCCGAGCGGCAGCATGAGGCGCGCGCCGGCCTGCGCCCGGTGGAGGTTCTGGTCGATCACCTGGAAGATCGGATGGTCGAGCTCGCGACCGCCGTAGAACCCGTACGCATCCAGGCGGGCCTCCTGCCCCGCGATGGTCAGCCCCTGCTCGAGCTTGAGGCCGCTGCGCCAGCGCACGTCCCGGCGACCGTAGTTGTTGCTGACGGTCACCGGCTCGGCCGCGTCGGGCGACGCCTCGAATTCGCCGAGGGTGAGCGCGCCCGGGATCTTCATGTCGAGGTCGGAGGTGCTGGCCTCCAGCGACAGCCGGGTGCGGGCCGCCGCCTGCCACTCGGCCCGGAGGTTGAGCCGCTTCATCAGGTTGGTGTTGTGGATCCGGAAGCCGTCGCTCTCGGTCCAGGTCCCGGACAGGTAGGCGCCCAGTCGCCCGTCGGAGGTCGCCGCCCCGGCCGTGCCATCGTACTTGCGGAAGCCGAAGCTCCCGGTGCTGAGGCGGGCGCTCACCCCACGCGCGTCCTCGGGGGCGCGCGAGATGATGTTGACCACACCGCCCGCGGCGGTGCCGCCATACAGCGCGGAAGCCGGGCCGCGCACGACCTCGACCTGCCGGGCGGCGGCCAGCTCGATGATGTCGAGTCGCGTCTGGCCATCGGGCTCCGTCACCGGGACGCCGTCGACCACGACCGCCACCCCGCGGACGCCGAAGGTGGTTCGCACCCCCGAACCGCGGATCGAGAGGTTGACGTCATCGAGGCCGAAGCGCGAGGTCGCCTGGACCCCGGGCGTCAGGCGCAGGACCTCGTGCAGGCCGGCCGTCCGACCGGACTGGATCGTCGTGCTGTCGGCCACGCTCACGGCGGCGGGGACGTCCGCGAGGGAGCGCGCGTCGCGCGTCGCGGTCACGACGATCGGGGTGAGGGTGGTCGCCACGTGCACGAGGCGGAGATCGAGGTCGAGCGTGGCGCCCGCCGATACCGTCACCCGTCGCGTGAGCGGGCCATAGCCGGGATGGCGGACCCGGAGGATGTGCTCCCCCGCCGTGACCGCGCTGAAGCGCCACGCGCCATCGGCATCGGTGCGGGTGGACCGCTCGTCCCCGAGGCGGATCTCCGCGCCGGCGACCGGCGAGTGCCGCGTGCTGTCACGCAGGACCCCGCGCACCGTGCCGGTGGATTGGGCCGCGGCAGGTGCCGCCCACCCGAGGAACAGGACTGCACAGGACGCCGCGATGCGGCGCCGGAACTGAAGGCGCATGCTCACCTCACCTGGTCGCGCCCACGGGGGCGCGTGATGTCGAATGGCCGACCCGCCCCGGATGGACGTGTCGGTGTCGAAGGCCCTGGCGCCTGCGCGCCGGACTAGGTGAGGGGTGGTGCGGTGGGGAGTGGGAGACGGTCCGCGGGACGCACCCGAACCGTCGAGACGGCTACGGGCCGGCTTGGTGTCCGCCCGTCGAGGCGGATCGAGGCGGCGAGTTCGCGCCCCGGGTCATCGTGGGTCGCGAGGAGTGCCGGCACGTGGCAACTGCCGACGCAGGTGCACTGCCCGCCGGTGCCGGACTCGTGCGAGCCGGAGCCGTGTTCGCCGCCGTGTCCCGCATGGTCCGCGCCCAGCTCGGCCTGGCACGGATGCAGGGCCGGCAACAGCACGCCTGCCCCCCCGGGCGAACAGACGAGGAGGAGCACGGCCAGCCAGCGGGAGCGGAGGAGGCGGAGCATCAGGGAGAGGAAGGTAGCGTGGCGTCTGTGGCCGGGCGAGGGGCCGCGACCCGGGCAGGGCCGCCCCGGACCCGGGCTGCGAGCAGGACCACGAGGACCGCCGCCGCGATCAACGGTTCGGTGAGGTCACGCTTGACCAGCCAGAGGAAGTGCAGCACGCCCAGCGCCGCGGCGACGTACACCAGCCGGTGGAGCGCCTGCCAGCGCCGGCCGCCGAGACGCTTCATGATCCGGACCGGCGAGGTTGCGGCCAACGCGAGCAGGATGACGAAGGCGGCAAATCCGACCGTGATGTACGGCCGCTCGAGGATGTCATGCCCGATCTCGCCCCAGAGCAGCGACTGGTCGAACACCAGGTAGCAGCCGAGATGGACCAGCGCGTAGACGAAGGCCCAGAGCCCGAGCGGCTTGCGAAGCTGCGTGAGGGCCGCGAGGCCGCTCAGGCGGCGGAGCGGCGTCGCGGCGAGGGACGCGAGCAGGAACCAGAGCGCGGTGAAGCCGGTGGCGTGCTCCAGCGCCTCCGCGGGATTGGCATAGTCGCCCTCCCCGCTGAACAGGCGCCAGGTGATGACACCCAGCGGGATGATCCCGCCGACCACGATCGCAGGTCGCACGACCCGCGTCACCCATGCCGCGCGCGTCATCCGCTCAGAAATTGGCGCGCAGGTCCATGCCGGCGTACAAACCGGCGACCTCCTCGGCGTACCCGTTGAACGGGAGGGTCGGCCGCTTGAGGAAGTCGCCGATGCGGCGCTCCCGGGCCTGGCTCCACCGCGGGTGATCCACCTCGGGATTCACGTTGGCATAGAACCCGTACTCGTTCGGGAGGACCTGGTTCCAGGTGGTCGCGGGCATCCGCTCGGTGAACTCGATGCGGACGATCGCCTTCGCGCCCTTGAAGCCGTACTTCCACGGCACCACCAGCCGCAGCGGGGCGCCATTCTGGTTGGGGAGCGGCTTGCCGTACATCCCGGTGGCGAGCAGCGTCAGCGGGTGCATCGCCTCGTCGAGCCGCAGCGCCTCGACATACGGCCAGGGGAGGATGCCGCTGCGCTGCCCCGGCATCTGGGTCGGATCGAGGAGGGTGGTGAACGACACGAACTTCGCCCGACTCCCCGGCTCGAAGCGCGCGATCACGTCGCGCAGCCGGACGCCACTCCACGGGATCACCATCGACCACGCCTCGACGCACCGCATCCGGTAGGTGCGCTCCACGACCGGCAGTCCGCCGAGGACGGTCTCGATCGGCACGGTGCCGGGGCGCTTCACGTCGCCCGCGATCTCGACCGACCACGGGGCGGTGCGCAACCGACCGGCATTGCGGCTGGGGTCCTCCTTGCCGGTGCCGAACTCGTAGTAGTTGTTGTAGGTCGTGGCCTTGTCGTACGGGGTCGGATCGTCGTCGCCGCGGGCCGCCGACCGGACCGCCGCCGAGAGGCGGCCGGGGGCGAGGGCGGCAGCGGCGAGTCCCGCGGTCGCCAGCCAGCTCCGCCGATCGAGGTAGAGCCGCTCGTCGGTGATCTCGCGGGCGGGGATGTCGTCGGGACGGCGAATCAGCATGCCTGGGCTCCGGGCTCGGGAAGACGCGTTCCTGCAAGGTACGACGCCCGGGCCGTCCCGGTTCCGCACCCGGGATGACAGCGCCCCGGGGACCGGGCTACCTTTGCGCTCCCCGGACAGGTGGCCGAGTGGTTTAAGGCACCACGTTGGAAGCGTGGCGTGCGGGCAACCGTACCGAGGGTTCGAATCCCTCCCTGTCCGCTGTCCCACCCTCGAGGAGTCCGGATGCGACCCGCCCCCAGGCGCCTCGCGGCGCTCGCCCTCCTCGCCGGTCTGCCCGCCTGCGCGGGTGGGCAGGCGAGCTGCCCCGTCCCGATCGCGATCGACTCCACGGCGCTGATGCGCGACCTCTACCGCCTCGCCGACGACTCCCTCGCCGGACGCCTGATCGGCTCGCCGGGCAACCTCAAGGCCCGGGACTACCTTGCCGCGCGCTTTGACGCGATCGGCCTCGGCACCCTTCCGTTCGGACGCCTGCAGCGGGTGAGCGTGACCCCGTCACCGCGGCTCCCCGGGGTGACGGAAGGCTGGAACGTCATCGGGACGATTCCGGGCACCGAGCAGCCGGAACGCTATCTCGTCGTCACGGCGCACTACGACCATGTCGGGATCGGCCGCCCGGTCGATGGCGACTCGATCTACAACGGCTCCGACGACAACGCATCGGGGGCGGCCGCCCTCGCGGTGCTGGCGCGGCACTTCCAGCAGGCGCCCCTCCGGCACACGCTGGTGTTCGCGGCCGTCGATGGCGAGGAGCGCGGGATGTGGGGGAGTCGGGGCCTCGTCGAACCCGCCGTCGTGCCGGTGGACCGGATCGACCTGAACGTCAACATGGACATGATCTCGCGCAACGTGGCGGGGGAGCTCTACGCGGCCGGACCGGGCCGGTACCCCGCCCTCGTGCCGCTGGTCGACGCGACCGCGCGCTGCGCCCCGGTCACCCTCCGCCGGGGCCACGACACCGACGCCGTCGGGCGCGCCGACGACTGGACCACCCAGTCGGATCACGTGGTCTTCCACCGACTCGGCATCCCGTTCGTGTACTTCGGCGTCGAGGATCATCCCGATTACCACCGCCCCGGCGACTCGCCCGACCGCGCGATGCCCGGCTTCTACGTCGGCGCGGTGCGCACGGTGGCCGACCTGATCCGTCGCGCCGACGACTTCCGCCGCTAGCGACGCCGCGTGGTGCGTCCCTTCGCCGCCGTGCGCTTCCCGGCGGCAGTCTGGCCGCGCGCCGCCTCGTAGATCGCGATGAACCGCTCCGGCGGCAGCGCGGCGATCGCCGCGCCGATCGCCGCCGGCACCAGGTCGTCGAAGCGCTTGAAGCGGATGCAGCACTTCCCCATGTCCAGCTTCTTCCCGGCCGCCGCGAACTCGGTGCGCAGCATCTGTTCGGTGGGAGAGTCGGCGTACGCGGCCATCAGGTAGAGCGTGTTGTAGTGCTTCTGGGCCGCGAGTGCGACGTAGCCGAGCGGCTGCTTGTTGTAGGTCTCGGGATAGACCGAGAGCGGGATCGCCCACCCGATCATGCCGTACTGCATCGCCTCGACGTAGCCCTCGGGCAGGTGCTGGCGGACCAAAGCGAGGGCGGGCTCGATCTCGCGGCGGCGGTCCGCCGCGAGTTCCTTGAGGTACTGGGCCACGGAGGTGGCGGCGGACTGGACCATGGGGCCTCCGGTCGCGTTGGTGGATCGGGGCCGCTACCCCGATCGGTTGCCCCAGATCTACGGCGCTCGTCAGTGCGGGGCAAGCAGGATCCACCAGCGGCGTGCAGCGGCGGCGTCCCGGTGCTAGACTGGCCGGATGACCACTCGCACTCGCCGCCTGCTCTGGGGAGCCGTGATCGTGCCGGCATCGGCACTCGCCGGCTTCCTCCTCGGCGGCCACCTCGCCGCGCTGCTGGCCGGTTCGGGAAGCGCCCTCGCCGACGCGGCGACGGTGGCGCTCAGCGGACTCATCGCCGCCCTCCTCGGGGTGGGCATCGCCATCCGGTTGGTGCTGCGGCAACCCGAGAGTCGCCTCCCCGTGATTGCGACGGCCCTCGTGGTCGCCGCGCTGGTGGGCCTCATGCTGAGCCGCCGTGAGGCCGACCGGCGGCAGCGTGCCCGCGACGAGGTCCCCACCGAGAGCACGCCGCCGGCAGCGTCGGCTGTGCCGGCGCCCCCGGCCCCCGACGCGCCGGAACCCGGCGACTCGCTCGTCGGCCTGCTCGAGTTCCGTGGCGCCTCGGCGGCCGGGGACTTCGTCACCCCGCTGACCCTGCGTGCCGCACCACGCCCGGACGCGCCGGTCCGGTTCGTCGTCCAGCGCCTCGCGGAACTCGACATCGAGGAGATCGGTTACGAGGAACCGGCCGTGGTGGTACGGGGGACGCAACCGGGGTGGCTGCGCCTGGCACTTCCCGACGGCGGCTCCGGCTGGGTCGAGTCACCGGCGGGGAGCCGCTACACGCCACTCGCCGACCTGGTGGTGAACCGGTTGAACTACCTGACACTCGCCTGGGATCGTCGGGTCGCCGAGGCACCGGGCGTCGCCTGGCGCGGCGTGGAGGGAATCGACCCGGGTGAACCCGAGACGCCGGCCGTCGTCCACGGCAGCCGGATCGAGGCCGGAACGCTCTGGTTGGAGGTCAGCGTGCAGGCCTACTCGCCGTGCGAGGGCGACGGCGCTCCCCCTGATGTTGCCCGCGGGTGGGTCCCCGCCTGGACGGCCGGGGAGCCCACCGCGTGGTTCCACTCGCGGGGCTGCTGACGCTCAGTTCGAGGCGCTGGCCGCCTCGAGGCGATCGCGCCAGCGCTGCACCAGCGCGACGTTGCCGTCCGGCTGGTTGGAAACCATCCCGGTCGCCATCCCCTGGGCCTGCATCATCGCATCGTACTGGGCCTTGGGCATCGACCCCTTCATCGCCTCCATCTTCTCCCGGGCCGCGGCCATTTCGTCCTCGCGTCCCGCCAGCTCGGCCGCCCCGATCGCCGAGGCGATGCTGTAGCCGACCTGCTGGAAGTCGCGCAGGTCGTCGAAGTCGTGCCGACGGAGGATCGCCATCGCCTCCGCATTCGCGGCCAGCCCCGCGCCGAGATCGGTGCCGGCCTCGCGCAGCGGTCGGACCGACTCGCCGAGCTCCTTGAGCTCGCCGAGCACGGCAACGAACCGCTCCATGTCCGACTCGCTGAGGGCGATCGGCTCGGTGATCGGCGCCATCGCGCCGGCGGTCGCGGCCTGCATCGCCGCGGCGTCGGGACCCGGCGTATCGGACGCGCCGGATTCGGCGGTGTCGCCCCCGCACGCGAGCGTCGCGAGCAGGAGCAGCAGGGGCGCCTGGCGGTGGTTGATCGCGTGCGGCATCGGTTCGCTCCGTGGTTGGGTCAGCGTCCGGACGTCGTGCGGCTGTGCGAGCCGCCCTTCGTCGAGGTCACGGTGACGGTGTACGGCCCGCCCCCCCGCACGATCCACTTGACCCGGACGAGGTCGCGACCGGCGATGTTCTCGATCCGCAACCGGGCCGGCTCCCGCTCCTGCTCGACACTCTCGCCAGTGCGGTCGTTCACGATCCGGTAGCCGGCGATCGCGTCGCCGCCGGTGAGGGCGATGATGTCCGGCGGGGAGATCCGGTTCTCGACATCCTGCTGCGTGTGCGTCGGGACCAGCCGCCGGTTCACGACGATCGCGGTCACCTCGGTGAGGCCGTTGCCGAGGGCGCGCGTCGCGACCGAGTCGACCTCCACCATGGGGAGCTGCCAGGTCTGGTAGAGCGTGAAGGCCATGTTGCGGTGCGCCTCCGCCTGGAGCAGGAAGCCGGGCTCCGCGCGGCCGAACGTCTTCTTGAAGCCGCCCACCTCGATCTCGCCGTACTGCGGATGGGTGAAGGGCTTCCACTCGACGAACGCATCCTTGAACAGCAGCAGCCGGTCGAACTCGTAGTCCTGGCGGTCGTAGCGGTTGTCGTTGCGCTCGGTCGTCTCGAACTGCTTGAAGCTGGTCCACAGCTCGTTCGAGAACGTGACGATCCCGCGCCCGCCGTAGAACCAGTCGAGCTCGCCACCCCACACGATGTAGAGGTCCTTCCAGACCACCATGTAGCGGTAGCCGGGGAGGATCCGCTCGCCGACGCGGCCGAGCTCGTCATAGACCCGCACGTCCTGGGGCCGGTACTCGTCCTGGGGCGAGCCGGGCCCGCGCAGGATCATCCCGCCGTTGTTGTGGTAGCTCTGCGCGCCGGCGATGTTCGGGTGCGCGGTCACGAAGTCGACCACGGCCTGCGTCTCGGGCAACGAGGTCGGGTACCAGTCGGCCCCGCCCTGCACGTACTGCGGCTGCCAGCGCCACGGCCAGTTGCGGTTCGGGTCGTAGCCGCCGACCCCGTCCTCGTTCACGAGACCGTCGCCGTCGTTGTCGATCCCCTCGCTGCCGAGGAGTTCCCACTCGCCCGCCGTGCCCGGCGGGGCCGGCACGAGCAGCCGCGGCTCCTCGGGGCTCTGGATGAAGCGGCCATACGGGGTGCGCCGGCGCATCTGCGTGATGTTGCCGTCGCCATCGAGGTCGTCGTAGGTGTCCTCGTCGATGACGCCATCGCCGTCGTTGTCGCGCGGCGCCCGGCCGGTGCGCGGGCTCGAGGCGGTGTTCGGCTCCTTCAGGTAGTCCTCGCGCCCGTCCGGGTTGATCGTCGGGACGATGTAGAGCGTGCGCGTCGCGAGGAGCGAGTCGATCCAGGCGTTCTGGCCGCGCATTTCGCAGAGGTACCAGGCGGTGTAGAGCGAGAACTCGGTGCCCTGGATCTCGTTCGAGTGGATGTTGCCGTCGATGTACATCGCCGGCTTCCGGTCGGCCTCGCCGACGTCGAAGTTCGTCACGGTGATCAGCCAGAGGTCGCGCCCCTCGTGGCTCTTCCCGATCGACGAGAGCCGGCAGGTGTTCGGGTGCGCGGCCTGGAGCCGGCGACCGATCTCGCCGATCGCGGCGTGGTCGTAGAAGCGGTCCCAGCTCACCTGCACCTTCGGGGCACGGGGCGAGCCGGCGGCGGCGAGGTTGCCGAGCGCCTGCTGGCCGGCCGCGGTGGCGGTCGCGAGGCAGAGGGTCGGCAGCAGGAGACGGAGCGTGCGCATCGCGGGCCTCACCGGAGGGTAATGGACTGGGTGACGGTGCCGGTGACCGGCGACCCGGCGCGGAGGCGCAGGGTCGTCCCGGCGCGGGCGGCGACGGTCCAGCGGAGCGATTCGCCCCGGCCACCACCGCCGATCGGGCCGAGCTGCTGCACGGCCTCGCCGCTCAGCAGCGTGGCACCGGCCAGCTCGAGGTCGACCCGGATGCGGCGCGGGTTGCGCAGCCGCGCGGCGAGCGACGTCGTGGTCGGGAGGGTGCCGCGATTCTCGACCACCGCCTCGATCCGGTACACGCCGTCACCGAGTCGGGTGGTGGTCACGTCGCGGAGCGCCAGGCGCGGCAGCATCCCCGCGAGCGTGCCGATGAAGCGGCCCTGGCGCGCCAGGGTGCTGTCCAGCTCGGCGCCGGCCGGCGGATTGAGCAGGGCACCGGGCCGGAAGCCGCCGACACGCACCTCGCGACCCCCGTTCTCGACACCGGAGACGACCGTCCACGGCACGAACGCGTCGATGCCCTCGGCGGCGAACCACTTCAGCGCGTTGCGCTCATCGGCGTTGGGATCATTCGCGGGCGGCTTGGGGGCACCCTTGGCGGTGTCCTTGGGCGCCTCGGGGACCCACCAGCCCCGCGAGCCGAATGCCCACCGTCCGAAGTGGTAGTAGGCCCAGCTGAGCACGTCGCCGCCGAGCCCGGCGGAGGCCGGCCCCTTCTCGAGGCCGGTGATGTCGCGGAACCGACGCCCGACGTCCGCGAACGTCGCCTGGTCCGCGCGCAGGATCGAGTTCAGCGGGCCGCCCTGGCTGGTCCCCTCCTGGGCCCGGCTGCCGTCGGGGCGCTGCACCCCCTGGTTGGGACGATTCTCCCACGGCTTGAGCAGGTTGTCCTGCGGGCCGATGACGTACACCGCCGCGACCTCGCCGTGGGCGACCAGGAGCTCGGCCAGGCCCCGGGCCTCGGGCGCCGCGAACGGATCCCGCCCCGCCTCCGCGCCGTGGTGCGGATAGTCGTAGGCGAAGTTCCGGTTCACGTCGACCCCGCCGGGCCCGTCCTCGTTGAGGCGGTCATCGCCGTCGTTGTCGCGTCCCTCGTCGGCGAGCCGGAACGCGCCGACCTCGCCCTTCGTCGCATCGGCGCGGCGGAACAAACGGGGATCGAGCGAATCCGGCACCAGCGTGCCTTCGGGATCCGCCAGCAGCATCCGGGTGATGACCCCGTCGCCGTTCAAGTCGTCCAGGCCATCCTCGTCGGTGCGCTGGTCGTGGTCGTCGTCATCGTCGCCCGCGGTGGCGTTCGCGGTGCGCTCCCACCGCGGCGTGCCGAACATCGCCTCCGCCGCGTCGGGATTGAGCCGCGGGATGAACCAGACCGTGAGCGAATCGGCGCTGCCGTCGCGCAGCATCGCGGTGGCGGTGGCGAGGGCGATCGAGGAGCCGACGAGGTGGGGACCATGGGCCCCCGCGACGACCAGCAGTGCGGGACGGTCGGCGGCGCCGACGCGGAGGGCGCGAACCGCCCGGCCGCCCGGGGAGGTGGCGAGCGTGACGAGCTCGGTGCGCGAGCGGTTGGCCGCCGCGAGCTGCTGCAGGGCGCGATCGAGCTCGGCGTGGGTCTGGTACTGGGCCGCCGCGGGGACGGTGGCCAGCGCCAGCAGGACGGGCAGGACGAGCGCCGTGGACGCGCGCATCGACACCTCGACGAGAGTGGTGGGGTGAAGGAACCAGTCGAGGATAACATAGCGCCGTCCCGCGCGGGCGGGGGCTATTGCGGCTGCAGCTCCACGGTGGTGCTGGTCCGGCCGCTGCGGACGTGGAGGATCACCGTCACGAGGCCGGTCGACGGGTCGCGCCACCAGCGATCCCCGCCGGCGGCCTCCGCATCGGCCAAGGAACTCGCCACGGGCAGCGGCGAACCGTTCTGGTAGTCGCGCACCACACGCACCGGGGTCGCCGGATACGGGAAGTCGACACGGACCCGATCCCCCTCGGCGACGCGCGAGAGCACGAGCCGCGGCCGGAGCGGCTGGGCACCGTTCCAGGTCACCCGGTAGCCACGACCGGGCACCACCGACATGAAGGCGCGACTCGGTGCGTTCGGGATCCCGACGAGGGCCGTCGCCGCCGAGCCGTCACCGCGCGCGAGGGTCAGCGGCGCGACCGCCTCCCCGGCGTCGCTGCGCACCTGGAGCTGCACGTAGCGTTCCGGGCAGATCCAGCTGTTCCACTCGGCGCGCCAGGTGCACGAGGGGCCGACGAGGAGGGGCGCGTTCGCCACGACCGTCCGTCCCGGTTCCCCCGTCACGCTGCCGTCGATGTCCCGGAACACGGCGGCCTTGTCGCCGTCGCGATCGGCACGCGGATCCTCGAGCCAGACGGCGTTGGCGTTCACCAGGGCGATCGCCTCGCCGAAGTTCGCGGTCGAGATCGCGAAGCTGTTGTTGCGGTTGTAGCCCAGCGCCGAGGCCGGCCGTTGGGCGGTCGGCATGAAGTTCACGAAGGTCACGCGCCGCGCGCCGACGGTGCCATCGTAGAATTCGTACCCGCGGATCGGGAAGGTCGGATCGGGGATCGCCGTCTGGTTCGCGGTCTCGCCGATGACGAGCGCATCCTCGAGCCAGCTCTCGCTCGAGGCGAAGGTGGCCCCGATCATGTTGTCGGCCAGCACCGCCCCCCGCAGGCGGTGGGCGGTGCCGCGCAGCCAGACCGCGCGACCCCGGTGCTTCCACCCGGTGAAGTCCTCGAAGATCGCGGGAACCGGCTCGCCCCCACTGAGCGCCCCGAGCCGCGGGGTATAGCTGGTCACCTCGGTCGTGCCGTCGGCGCGGGGCCCGTCGTCGACCTGCAGTCCCGCGCGGCGGTTGGAGTGCGCGACATTGCCGCGGAAGCTGCCGAGCGGGGTGAGCCGCGGCGCGTCGGGCTGCCCGGTCGAGAGGCCGGTGGGTGCCACCGGCAGCGCGTACCAGAACCCGAACCCGGTCGAGCCGGCGGCGTGATTGTCGTGCACGGTGTTGGCCGGATGCGTGAGCCAGAACGTCGCCGGATTCGCATCGCTGGCGAGCAGCCGGACCGCCTGCGCGGGGACCCGCGAGACGAGACCGAGGTTGCCAACGATGAGGTTCCCCGACTCCGAGCCGTCCTCCAGGAAGTACCCATGACCCTGGTGGTCGTAGCAGACGTTGCCTGAAGCCTCGGCGTCGTCGGTGCCGTGGATCGTGATGCAGCGCTGGTTGGTGCGCCAGATGCTGTTGTTCCGGACGTACTGCCCGGGCACCGAACCGGCCATGTGCCAGTGCAACGGGTATCGCGCGATGACCCCCGCCTGCCCCATGCGGTAGAGCTCGACCCCCTCGACGCGCATCGTCCCGCCGGCGAGCGAGATCACGTGTCCCCCGAATCCGCCGTCACTGGAGGCGTCGCCGCGGATCACGATGTTCCGCGTCAGCAGCGCCACCTCGGCTCGCTCGTCCACGGTGCGTCCCGCGACCTGCTGGGTGACGCCCCAGTGCCGGTGCACCAGCGATTGCCCGAGCTGCACCTCGGTGCCGCTGCCGCCCCAGACCTCGAGTTCCTCGGCGTGATTCGGATCGAAATCGGTGGAGGCCACGACGATCCGGTCGCCCGGACGCCAGTCGTGGGCGTCGCGAAGGCGCAGGGAGGTCGCCCCGGCCTCGGCCGTGGCCGCGAGCCGGGTCCACCCGAGACGATCGGCACCGTGCAGGTCCAGGGTCCCGCCGGCGAGCACCGCCAGCACCTTCGTCCCGACCCGCTCCGCGCCCTGCCCCGCGCTCAGCGTGATGATGAATCGATGCCGATGCCGCAGCGCCTCCGTCCCCGCGGCCAGGCGCCCCGCGACGAGGATCTCCTCCGCCGCAAGCTCGAGATCACTGCTGTCGCTCACCAGGAGCTCACCGTCGATGCGGAGCTGTCCCAGGGCCGGCGGCGTGGTGTCGAGGACGATCGTCACGCCGGCGGGGATCGTGACATCCTCGCCCGCGCCCGGCATCGCGGCGGGCGCCCACGTTGCGGGGTCGGACCAGCGCGGCAGCGCCGGATCCGGCGGACCGGGCGGATCGGGCACCGGGTCGCTCGGCCCCACGGGGCGGTCGGTGGCGCAGCCGCCCAGCAGGAGCGCGCCGAGGAGCACGGAGGTGGGGAGCGATCGCATGGGGCCTCGCGGGTGGGATCCGGAAGCCGGAAGTATCGGCCACCGCCGTGGCGCCCCGGAGTCCTAGTCGATCACCCGCCGCGCGAAGGTGCGCACGCCGAGGAGGGTGAAGGTGCCCCCCATCGCGGCGAGGACCCCGATCGAGGCACCGACCGGGAGGTGCGGCACGTTGGCGGTCAGGGCGGTCCGCAGCCCCTCGCTCATGTACACGAGCGGATTGGCGAGCACGCCGACCTGCAGCCAGGGGATCGGATGCAGCGAGGACCAGGGGTAGTACACGCAGCCGAGGAAGGTGATCGGCGCGAGCACCAGCGCGAAGAGCAACCCGATCTGGGTCGGCTTCACGACCGTGCCAAGGAAGAGCCCCAGCGCCGCCGAGGTCCAGCCGGCGAGCAGCAGCATGAGGACGAGGAGGGGCCACGACGCGACATGGACGTCCACCGGCGTGGCCGGCAGCAGCGTCACGATCGGGAAGATGAGTGCCCCGGAGAGGATCGCCTGCATCGCGCCGAAGGCGATGCGGGCCATCGGGATGGTGCCGAGCGGCACCGGGGCGAGGATCCGGTCCTCGATCTCGCGGGTGGCGCCGAGTTCGACCGAGAGCGGGAGGGCGACGGCCGCCACGCCGGTGAACACCATCGCGACCGCCACCAGTCCCGGCACGAGGATCGTCGCGAACGAGCCGGCCGCCGCCGAGCGGAATCCCTGGCCCGTGCGCGGGAGGACATAGGTGAAGACGAAGACCGTCAGGAGCGGGTTCATCACCGTGCGCAGCGCGAACGAGACGCCCTCCCGACGCAGGACGGCGAAGTCGCGGGCCCACAAGCCGCGCAGGGCGGCACCCACGGACGGGGCGCTATTCACGGAGATCCCGGCCGGTCAGGCGGATGAAGACGGTCTCGAGCGAGGGCTCGACGACGCTGAGGTCACGCAAGCCGTGCGGCGCCAATCGGGCGAGGGCCTGGCCGACGGCCCCTTCCTCCGTGTCGAGCAGGATGCGCAGCCCGCGCTCGGTCGACTGGACATCCCGGACGATGGGCAGCGCCACGAGCGCCTCGCGCGCGGCCCCCGGATCGGCGAGCGCCGCGTCCACCACGACCGTGCCACCCAGGTCGCGCTTGAGTGCATCGGGGGTGCCCTCGACCAGCACGCGCCCGTGGTCCACCACGGCGAGCCGCTCGCACAACTGGTCGGCCTCCTCCATGTAGTGCGTCGTCAGCACGACGGTGATCCCGTCGTCCCGCAGCGACCGGACGAGGTCCCAGAGCGCGAGCCGGCTCTGCGGATCGAGCCCGGCGGTGGGCTCGTCGAGGAAGAGCACCGCCGGCCGGTGGGCGATCGCGCGCGCGAGTTGCACCCGCTGCGCCAGCCCGCCCGAGAGCTGGCCGGGCATCGCGGCGGCGCGGTCGGCGATCCGGAAGCGGTCGAGCAGCTCCGCCACGCGCGTGCGCGCGGGGCCGCGGCCCATCCCGAAGTACCGGCAGTGGAACTCGAGGTTTTCCGCGACCGTGCAGCTGCGGTCGAGGGTGACCGCCTGGCTCACGACACCGATCCGGGCGCGCACGCGCACCGCGTCGCGCACCACGTCGAGGCCGGCCACGGTCGCGCGCCCCGCGGAGGCGCGCACCCTGGTGGTGCAGATCCCGATCGTCGTGGTCTTCCCGGCGCCATTGGGACCCAGCAGCCCGTAGATCCCCCCCGCGGGGATCGCGAGCGACACGCCCGACAGGGCGGTGGTCGCCGGGGGGCCCTCATAGGTCTTCGCGAGGTCGACCAGCTCGACCGCGTGGGTCATCCGGCGCGCCGCTTCAGGCCCACGATCCCCAACGCGATGATGCCGATCGCCAGGAAGAAGACGCCGGGCGGGACGGGTCGGAACGGCTGCACCAGCCCGCAGAGCCCGGTGAGGCAGACGTCACCCGGCACGGGGGGCCCCTGCGGGGCCAGGAGCGCGAGGAGCGGCAGGAGGGGGGGCATGCAGAAAAGATAGCGCGGCCCGGGTCCGCCATGGGGACCGCAGGCCGCGCT
>ERZ795053.2016-NODE-2016-length-25101-cov-5.794658_pt1 | contig 25101 bp, 21 predicted proteins | sample MGYA00375137_ERZ795053 | MGnify/ENA primary metagenome ERZ795053 (study PRJEB30182, sample SAMN05720284) | activated sludge metagenome | isolation source: Anaerobic digester | place: Hong Kong | collected 2014-12-17 ...
CAATTGTGATTGATGAAAGGAAGGCTGTTAACTGCCTAATATGCGGCTCGAAAACCGAGATAATTGTTCACCGCAAATTCGGGGTGGGTTACAATTGCTGTGATAACTGCGGTTTCATCTCGAAACACGAGGCAGATCGGATCTCTCCGGAAGATGAATTAAAGATCTATAGAAGACACAATAACAGCATTGACGATCCAAGATACGTTGCCTATTTCAGAGACTTCATCGATACTGCAGTCACCGATTTTCTATCTGAAGGAAGAAGAGGGCTTGATTTTGGGAGTGGTCCAACACCGGTTCTTGCAAAGATACTTGAAAGGGATTATGGATTCAATATGGAGATATATGATTCCTACTTTTCGCCAGAGAAGGTCTTTCTGGGGAAAAAGTACAACCTCATAACCTCAACAGAAGTCTTTGAACACCTAGATGAACCCATTGCGTATTTCAAAATGCTTTCCGACTGCCTAGAAGATGATGGAGTTCTATCAGTGATGACGCTCTTCCATCCTGAGGACAGACAGGAATTCATAGAATGGTACTACATGAGGGATATGAGTCACATATCTTTCTATACCCTAGATACAATGAAGAGAGTTTCTGAGATTGTCGGTCTCAACATTGTGTTTACCGATAACAGACGATACACCTCGTTCAAGTTAAACAGATAAGTGGTCGAGGACATTTATATAACAATAAACAGACCCTCTCTTTGAGGGTCTGTTTGCGATTTGGGAATTTCCGAACAGGGGTGGGGTTAGAATATCTGCATCTGTTTAATCGTGTCGTGTCGAACAGCAAAGCTGGTGTTTTAAGTTCTGCATTAGGTTCTAGTTCTTAAATTATTCTAGTTGAAACAAACAATATGTCAATTAACTCGACGTGACCGTTTCTTAAGTCTCTATGTATTTCTTTTCTCTCTTTCGGAGTAAGTTACGAAGTTTCGAAGTAGTTTGACTTTTGGATCACTTCCTGGCTTCCATCAATCTCTTCATTGCTTCTTCAAGTATAGCTCTGGGGCATGCGAGATTTACTCTCATGAATCCTTCTCCTTCGATACCGAATACTGAACCATCCTCAAACCCGACTTTTGCCTTTTCGTAGAGAAAACTTCTAAGTTCTTCAACGCTCATACCCGTAGCTCTAAAATCAACCCATGCGAGATAAGTGCCTTCAAGCTCAGTGACTCTCACTTCTGAGTAGTTGGTTTTCAAGAAGTCTCTCATGTACTCAAAGTTGGCATTTATGTACTTCAACAGCTCTTCCAACCATTTTTCTCCATGGTTGTAAGCTGTTTCGAGAGCAACCGTACCGAAAACATTCGACATCCCTACGCCCAAAGAGTTCAGCATGTTTGAGTATTCGTCGAGAAGTCTTCTGTTTGAAGAGATCACTGCTGCAGATGAAAGCCCCGCGAGATTAAAGGTCTTGCTTGGCGCCAAACAAGTCAACGTGATAGATGATGAACTTTCAGAAATCGCCGCGGTTGGAATATGTTTGCAGTTGCCAAAAACCAGGTCTGAATGGATCTCGTCTGATACTATTAGAACGTTTTTCCTGAAACAAATATCAGTGAGTCTAGAAAGCTCATCTTCCTTCCATACTCTTCCAACCGGGTTGTGAGGACTACAGAGAATAAGAATCTTCGTTCTTGAATCGATCTTCTTCTCAAGATCATCAAAATCCATTGTGTAATGTAAACCGGATTCTTTCAAAGGGTTCCGAACCATCTGACGTCCTGTCTCTGTAATCGCTTTGAAGAAAGGATAGTAGACTGGAGTTTGGACAATCACTTTGTCACCTGGATGGGAAAACGCCATCACCGCTATGTGAACTGCCGCTACTACTCCAGGTGCATGTGAAATCCATTCCTTTTCGATTTTCCATCCATGTCTCTTGTTGAGCCATCTTACAATCGATTCGTAATATCCGTCTGATCTCGCAGTATAACCATAAATGCCGTGTCTAGCTCTGGCAACTATCGCTTCAATAACTTCGGGAGGTGACTCAAAGTCCATGTCGGCAACCCACATCGGTAGCAGATCATTCCGCCCAAAGAAAAGGTTGGCGTGGTCCCATTTTATGCAATTCGTTCCTCTTCTTTCGATAACTCTGTCAAAGTTGTACTTCACATCTTCCCTCCGTCATCCATGAAATTGTTAGCCGGCTACTGCGGGTTCTTCGGCAGAGCTCCCCGGAATGCCGATTGTTATATAGGCAGATTACTCAATGAAGGGGATGGCATCACCAGAGTAAAGATAGTCCGGGATTTCAGGCTCTGGATATTCACACCTGATTTTCTCTTTGATCTGGTTAAGATAACCTTCCGCAGTAGAACGCCATGTGTATTTCTCAGTAACACGGTCAATACCTCTCGAGCTCAATTCATTCCAGAAATCTTCACTGGTGAAAAGGACCCTTTTCAACCCTCTGGCGATATCATCCGTTTCAAGAGGGTCCACCAGCACTCCGTATTCAACATTGTTTTCTCTCATGCTCTCTGTAGGGCCTCCGCTAGATGTTGCAACAGCCGGTAGACCGCAGGCCATAGCCTCGATTGGGGCAAGTCCGAACGGTTCATACAGGGAAGTAAGGGCAAAAACAGATCTTCTCTTTGCCCCTATTCTGTATAGAGCTGAAAGCTCCAACTGATTCTCTATGTTCATAAAGAGGACTCTCTCTTCGAGATTATTCTTGAAAATGTGATCAATAATCTCGCCCAGAACAGTTCGGTCAGGTTCTTGAAGAGATTTGTACTCATCATAGGGATTATTCAGACCCCGAGTAACAATAATAAGGTTGCAGCAACTGTTCAGTTTGCCGTCGCTAGAAAAGGCCCTTACTACTCCCATGTGATTCTTCTTCTGTTCCAATCTGCTAGAAATGATGATCATCGGGAGTTGGAGTCTGGACGGTTTAGAGAATCTCTCTACCGCCTCTTTGTATCTCTTCTCAATGATTGTGTCAAGTTCAGTAGGACTTGCAGCGAAGATGTCTGTGTTGACTCCCGGGGGAACAACGGAGTATTTTGAATCGTTGCCCACTTCCGAAAAGTCTCGATAGAGTCTGTGACTGTACTGCTGGAACCTCTCCATAGAAGTGGAAACAAAGTTGACTGCCGAATACTTCATCGAAATGCGTTCAGCCGCTATTCGGAAGGAAAAGTTGAATCTCGATTCTATCTCTGCACGGTCAGCTCCAGTCTGCAGTAGTTTGTCGAGTTTTTGAGCCCCAAGGGAGTGGGCTGTGAAAGAGTAAGGGATTCCTGTCTCTTTGAATAGCATAGCTCCCGTCAAACCTCCGTCCCCATAATGAGTAGTAACGAAATTCGGTAAAGTTCTTTCCGACGAATAAAATTCTCTAATTCGTCTTGCAAACTCCCCCAAGAAAGGCCAAAGTCTCTCCTTGCTCAAGAAGCCTTCTGGACCGAAAGGGATTCTTATGATTCTGAGGCTATCTTTTCCTCGATAGGAATCCAATTCCTCGGCAAACTCAGGCCATTTGTCGTCGATAACCCTTCTCGTTATTATGTCACAGTTGATCCCCATTTCTGACATAGCCGATGCAACTTCCTTCACATAGACCAGCTGACCTCCAAAGTCCGGATGCGTTGTCCAGTAGCTGTCATTCTTATCGAAGTTTCCCTGGGGATTTATAAATGCCACTCTCACAAGTCATCACCTGCCTCGAAAATGGCCTTCAAAGCGTCTATAGAAGGCAGAATAACATCCTTTCCCTCATGTTCAATTCTAAAGGCGGCACAATAGTTCCCATAAGCGGCCGATTCAAAGATATCCTTCCCTTGAAGGAGGCCATATAGGATACCGGACCAAAAAGCATCTCCCGCACCGGTGGTGTCCACTACTCTTCTTGCGCATGGAGAGAGTGTTTCAGTTTTGTGACCGTCAGAAATCACAGATCCTTTGTGGCCCAAAGTCAGGACGACATTTGAGGCGCCGGCATTATGAAACTTATCAATGTATTCATGAGGATCTCCGGTACCGAAGATATGTAAGGCATCATCTTCAGAAGGTTTTACAATGAATGCATACTTCAGGAATTCCTTTATGAATTCCGAACCATCATCCTCTCGATCCCAGAGAACCCTTCTGTAGTTGGGATCAAATGTTATCTTTATTCCCGCTTCCAATGCCTTTCTCACCAGCTTCATGCACGCCAGCCGCGACTGCTCACATGAGAATGGCCAAGATGTGAAATGAATGAATTCCACATCTTTGAGAAAACTCACGATATCCACCGGTTCTTCAAGAAAACAATCCGCACCTCTAAAAGCTATGAACTGTGGGGATGATTGTGACTTCGAAACGAATACGATTGAAGTATGTGCTTCCACGTCTCTCTGAACATAAGAGATATTTATTCCTCGCGAAGCGAGGTGTTTAAGATAAGCTCTTCCAAAGGAATCATCGCCTACTCTGGAGAGAAGAGTTGCGTCAACACCTAGATCATGAAGATTTACAGCAAGGTTTCCTGGAGAACCGGCGAAGAATCTTTCGAAAGAAGTAGCTTCGCCAAGATCTCTCACAAAACTGCTTGATATCAGGTCAATAAGCAGTTCACCAACAACGGCAATTCGCGACAATTCAATGCCTCCTTCTAATGATAAGTCTATCACTGCAGGAACGATTTCCAATAACTGAGCCAGGATCTTCTAAAACATTGGTTCATGGAGATCTAGTGTTCAACGACTGAAGGGCGGACCGTGTATAATTAAGTTTACACTGACTACACATATTCGAGACAGGAGGTTCAATAATGAGTGGCAAGACAATTAGAAAGCTTCAGAGAAGATATGTCGGCGAAGACGTTGACCTCTCCATATGGGAAGACCTTGAGAAAGAGCTCAGGAGACTGGAAGAGTATCCGATAGTAGATAGAGCTTCTCTTGAGGATTTTCTTTACTTCTGGAGTGAGTTGTTCATGATTCTTCAGGAAAGACTCGCGTGGAAGTATATAGACATGACTAGGGCTGCCGACAGCGAGGATAAGAGGCAGGAGTACTCAAGATTCTACGCTGAGGTATATTCCAAAGCGGAGCCTTATAGGATTATGCTGATGAAAAAGTATTTAGACAGTGATTTCAGAAGCGAATTAGATCGAATCAGATACGAGAACTTCGATACGATCGTCTCCAATACAGTAAAACTATTCAGAGAGGAGAACCTTCCTCTGGAGGTTCAGGAGAAGAATTTAAGTTCTGAATATGCGGCAAGTATTGGTTCTCTGACTGTTAAGTATGGAGAACAGGAGTACACACTGTCTCAACTCTCAAAGTTTCAACTTGAACCTGATCGTTCAATCAGGGAAGAGGCGTGGCGCCTTTCGATGGCAAAGCTGAATGAAGTTCATGAGAGCATGGAGGATCTGTTTGGCAAACTTCTCTCGATAAGAGTTCCTCAGGCGAGGAATGCAGGTTTTGCAACTTACAGGGATTATATGCACCAGAAGAAAAACAGATTTGCGTATTCGGTCGAGGATGTGCTTAGATTCCACGATTCAGTAGAGAAGGTAGTGGTTCCTTACGTTTCCAAGCTAAATGAGAAAAGAAGTCGAGAGCTTGGACTGGAGAGGTTGAAACCATGGGACATGAATGTTGTACCCTCAGGGAAGGTGCTTAAACCATTCAGTAATATGAATGAGTTTGTTGACAAAGCTATCAGGATTCTTGAGAGAGTCGATCAAGAGTTCGGTAAAAACTTATCCAAGATGAGGGATAACGGCCTGCTAGATCTTGAAAACAGAAAGGGGAAGGCTCCAGGTGGCTATAACTATCCTCTTGATGAGACTGGTGCTCCATTCATTTTCATGAATGCTACGGGAACTCCTGCAAACGTCCGGACAATCCTTCACGAGTCTGGCCACGCAATGCATTCATTTGCTACGGCAGACGAAAGGTTGATCACGTACAGACATACAACGCATGAAGCAGCTGAGCTTGCCTCTATGTCCATGGAACTCCTGACGATGGATTACTGGGACGAGTACTACAGCGCAGATGAGATAACAATTGCCAGGCGAGAAGAACTGACCGGTACTTTGAGCTTCTTACCCTGGTGCATGGTTGTTGACTCGTTTCAGCAGTGGATCTATACATATCCCGATCATTCTCCCGATGAAAGAGACGAGAAGTTTGCCGAAATCTTTGAACGCTTCAATGCAGGTGTTGACTGGACTGGACTGGAAAGTGAAAAGAGAATCCGATGGCTTCTTCAGCCTCATATTTTTACGAACCCCTTCTACTATATCGAATACGGAATAGCTCAGCTCGGTGCTCTTGCGATATACAGAAATTACAAGCAAAATGGATCAAGCGCAATAGAAGATTACAAGAGGTTCTTATCAATGGGTTACTCAAGGCCGCTTGATGAGTTGTTTGAAAGCGCTGGGATAGAATTCGACTTCTCAGAAGAGTACTTGTCGGAGCTCATGATCTTTGTCGACAGTGAGCTGGCTTCTTTCTAGGAATAGACACTTCAACGTGGCAGCTATGCACTACCGACAGCGTTAGAATTGGCCGAGGAGGTGTTTCGATGAAAAGACTAATATTCGTACTGCTTCTGCTCATTACGCCGCTGATTGTGACGGCGCAAGTTGAAGAACTCAGAGCCAAGCTGGCCGAGAATCCTATGGATGTGGAGAGCCTTCAGGCTTTATTGAGGATCTACGATGACAACTACGATTTCGAGAGCTACGGAACGCTTTTGAAAGATGTAGTGGCTTCGATTGATGAAGTTCCAGAACCTATGTTTCAAGTGATCAAGTACGGAATTGAGAGACTTCTCGAGAACTATTACTCAGACTATGCCGAGGATGTCTCTGGAGTCTTCTTTGAGCTTAAGCCCAATAAAGATTCGCTGCTTCTGTATCTTAAGGCAATGAACAGCAGCTGGTATCTATCCGAAGAGAGAGTCCGCGAATCTGTTGACAGACTTGGAGAAGGGCAGCTAGAAACATACATCTTCCTACATGAGCAATCTGTTGAACTGTATCCTGCAGATCTGAACTTGATAGTATCTAGAATTCTAGTTGAGGATTTCGGGGAGACTGACTATCTAATACCTTACATCATTGGGATGATAGATGACTATGACTTTTATGCTGCAAGAAATCTGCTGAACGAGAGCTCTCGATTGCTAGAGAGGGAACCGATGTTCTACTACCTGAATGGGATTCTTGATCTTGAGAAAGGCTTTTACGATGACGCAGTAGAATGGTTTCTGCAGGGTAAAGCATATGATGATGGAACGGAGATTCACGAAGCCCTGGCTCTGATCTACTATATATATGTCCCGGACAATGTCAATGCGTTATTCAGAGCGGTTGTGCTTTCAGATGACGAAACGTCGTTGAACGCGAATATTCAGGAGTTTGTTGCGAATTATCCTGAACTTTCCTGGATCTTCTCCTGGGTTTCCAGAGTTCCTGAGCCGAAGAGATTAACCGAAATCCTTGCTGAGGAGGCTTCGGTAGTATCATATACTTCAGTAAACTTCGATTTTGAGAAAATCAGCATAGGATTCTACGATATTGAGGGAGTTCTTCAGGGTACGCTAGTCAATTCCATATACGGGCAGTTCTTGGATGCCAGTACTTACGTTTACATCTCCGAAAATATGGACGGCGTTGTCGTAGAAGGTGAGAAAAAGGCGAGATTCGATGGAGTTGACGTCTATTCGCTTTCGCCTGACAGAACAAGGTTCTTGCTAATGGACACCTGGCGAGAGACAATTTCGATGGTTGACAGTGATATTAGCGTTCTATGGTCAATGGAGGCAGATTACGGTATGATACCGGTTGCATGGTCTCCTGATGGATCAAGAATAGCTGTGTCCACCGGTTGGGATGTGTTCTCGATTATAGATGTGGAATCTGGAGAAGTGCAAGAAACGATTGAAGACTACCATCACTTTGTCTTTCTTTCAAACGAGAAGACGTTCGTGATTGATTACGAAGGAAACATAGTTCAGCTTGACACAGAGTCTGTACTGAATACAGATGCGCCGGCTTTCTGGGCTGAGTTTGGTGAAGACGGGAAAATAGTCTATTTTGAGTATCCTGAGGACTATGCGGACTTCTTGTACGACTCTTTGCATGTGTTTGACACGGTGAACGGCCGGGATAGGGTAATATCTGACAGCACTCTCTTCATGGATGCGCCGGTACCTTCGGTGAAGATAGAAGGGAATCTCGTATACTTCACTGAGAAGGACCAGCAGGGCATGCACAGGATTGTAGTGATGAATTACATAACAAATGAAGTGCTTTTCGTGGGTCTGCCAAGTAAAGACGTAATTGTCTTTCCGGATGTGAGACCTGAATGAAAGTAGAGGGGATGCCGGCTCTTAGCCGGCACTCCTCTTCTGATTGACTCAGAGATAATCCCGGAGCGTTTACTGATCTTGTTTGCGACTTGTATTGATCTGTTTGAACAGCCTGTCTAGATGCTCACTCGTTATTAGCTCCGATGATGTTCCCTTTTTTGTGCAGCAATATCTAGCCGCTATCTGACCCCTCAGAATCGCGTCTTCTATTGAATAGCCTTCGAAGTAATGACTTGAAAGAAAACCTACGGCGAGGCTGTCGCCGGCTCCATTTGCGTCCACAACGGGTTCTTCCAATTCAACTGGATCAAAGTGCTCAATACCTTTATTTGAGCCAATTGCGCAACCCCTCTTTCCCATTCCACATACGACTATCCTGTCGCCTCTAATTTCGAGATACTTCTTGATCAGATGATACGGGTCAGCGAAGTTTGTTGAAGAGAAGAATAGAACATCAGCCTCTTCTATGAAGTCCTTTCTATAGGGATCGTCTGAGTCAGTGACATCCTGGATATCTACCGAAAGAATTAGGCCCTCTTCTTTCAGTGGTTTAAGCAGAAATCTAGTCCAGTTCACGATGTTTACATGGGCTAGCTTTGTTCCAGATAGATGTGACCTAATGTCTTCGATATTGGGGCAGAGGTTCATTGCTCCTTTGCCATCATAGAAGTTCTTTCGGCCTCCGTTCATATACATGAGGTTTACGCTTCTCTTCGTTCCTAGTGGGTCTATCATCAGCAGACTAGTGTCTATACCCAACTCTGTAAGAATCTGTCGAATGTATTTCCCTGAGAAGTCTTCGCCGACATAACCAACAAAGCAGACTCTATAACCAAGTCTCTCAAAACCCTGGCAGGCATATCCACCTGCTTGTCCTATGCAATCAAGGTTCTCGCCAAAACTCGTTTCGACCGAGAGATTTACTTTAGAATCCGACAGATAGACATTCGTATCGATTCCGACCGCACCAATAACTGCAACATCGAAGGCCATGTTAATCACCCTTGTTTGGAAAGCTCTCCAAAGAGCTCAAGATTGTTCCTGAGCAGGTCTCCTTCCATAAGGTCTGAGAGAGCTAGTTCGAAATGTTTAACGGTTACACCTGGAATAAGCCCCTCATGAGCAATCTTGCTCATGAGAACTACGTTTTGCATTCTAGAATCTTTCAAATTCTCGACCAATACCTTTACTACCTTTACATCTCTCTTGTCAGCTTCTCGCTCAATATCTTCATTCTTAATCTCTTCTGCTCTTCCTAGACGAACTTCCAGTGGTTGCCAGACAGTATCATAGTATATAAGTGTTCCGCCTTTCTTCAGATAGTTTCCCATTCCTCTCAGAGCCTCATGGCGCTCAAGTGCTATAACCATGTCTGCGCTGTGCTTCATTATCAGAACCGAGTAGGCACCGTGACCGATTCTTAAGTGAGAAGAAACCATGCCACCTCTCTGAGCCAATCCGTGTGTGTCTGCCCCAATACCCCTCTGCTCGGAATGGTCGATCGCTCTTAATAGAGCTTCACTGAGGAGACCAATTCCCTGACCGCCAACTCCCGTAATGTATATGTCGAATTTCTCCATTCTCTCACATCCTTTATCTATCTTCGGAAGCAATCGCATCCGAAGGACATGTCTGGACGCAAGATCTGTCTCCTATGCAGAGATCGTTTTGTACCCAGACCGAACCGTCATCAGAAAGCTGGTAGCTGGGACATGCAAAGTCACTGACGCAAATGTACTTCCTGTTGCATTTGTTGCCGACTCTCACGGGGTTCGGCAGCGACCTACCGCTTCTGCGCAATTCTCTTGTGAACTTCAACATACATGGATGTTTGGCGATAATGACCTTGAGGCCGTCTTCTGCCAGGGCTTCTTCAACGTACTGCTTAAGCTTTGACTGGTTGTAGGCATCGACTTCTCGAATATTATCTACACCCAGTCCTTCCAGAACCTTCCTAACGGGAATCTTCTGAGTCACTTCTCTGAAGTTCCGCCCTACGGCGGGATGATTCTGATGACCCGTCATTGCTGTTGTGCCATTTTCCATGACAATCAGTGTGAAATTGTGTTTGTTGAAGATCGCGTTGACAATGCCCGGTAGTCCTGCATGAAAGAAAGTGGAATCGCCAAGGAAGGCCACGACTCTTCTTGTGTCATTGAATAATGAAAGGCCGGAAGCAGTTCCGCTTGAATGCCCCATGCAAAGAAGTACTTGCCCCACTCTATACGGCTCGAGATACCCGAGTGTATGGCATCCAATGTCTGCCACGGAAATATCAGAGGTATGCAGGACTTTCTTGATGGCGTAGAATGCTGATCTATGACCGCAGCCAGGGCACATCTGAGCTGGTCTTGGCGCAAGCTCGATTGGCTCAGTTTCTACTCCAGGAGGACTGACAACGTCAGGCCAGATTCTTGACAATACCTCCCTAACTTTGTCTGGTGTATACTCTCCTATCCAGTCCTCGATGTCTTGCTTTCCAGTTATTCTTGTATTCAGTTTGTGGTCATACGCAATTGCCTTGACTTCTTTCTCTATCACGTTGTCAAGTTCTTCAAGGACTTTTACCTCTTCATGAGAAGAAAGGAAATCCACAACTTCCTTTTCAGAAAGAGGGTGCACTATTCCCAGCTTGAGAATATCCGGACGTTTATCTGACAGACTAAGGACGTCCTGAAGAGAGAGAAATGGGGCTCCGGCCGTGATTACCCCTCTTGATTTGTCTGAGCCTTCAATGACACTATTCAGGCAGCTTTTCTCCGTAGTCTTTCTGAACTCCTCGAGTTTCTTCAGAGCTCTTCGCTTCATTTTAAGAGCTTCAGCAGTTATTGGAATATATGGCCCATTCTCAAGACTGAATTTTGGCCGGTTATCTTGCACCTGGAAAACCAATTCCTTAAACTCCACCTTTTCTTTGGCGTGGCATACGTGAGTCGAGAGTCTCACAATTACAGGCATACGCATCTCTTGCGAAAGTCTTGATGCTTCTAGAAACATCGAGTATGCTTCTGAAGGTGTTGAAGGCTCTAGGATTGGAGTGTATGAGAGATGCGCATAGTGACGGTTGTCCTGCTCATTTTGTGAGGAGTTTGCTCCCGGATCATCGCCCAATACAATTACTATGCCTCCAATGAGTTCCATTAGAGAGAGTTGAACGAAAGTATCTGCAGCCACATTTATGCCGACGCTCTTGAAGAATACGCACGAAAGATGACCATTGATAGAAGCTCCAAAGGCAACCTCGGTGGCAACCTTCTCGTTTACTGAAAATTCGAAGTACATCGGATTTCTTTCCGCGGGAATCGAAGCTATTGCAGCTGCAATTTCTGGAGTGGGAGATCCGGGATACGAAGTAACAACCCTAACACCTGCTTCCAGCATCGCTCTTACAATCGCGGTATTTCCTATCATTATTTCTGAACCGCTGTTTGGAGACGAGAGCATCTCACCCATTTTTTTCATAATGTCCCACCTCTCGACAAGATTGTCGCCTATCAGTCAAAATTCACTTCCCAGACGATCTCTGCCACGCTGGAAACGGTCTTGTATACTGAACAGTATTTTGTTGCAAGTTCGAAAGACTTCTCGACCGAACTTCTGTGAGACAGATCTACTCCCTTGATCCCAATCTTCATCTCGCATATTTTGAGAGTGGTGGGGACTTGTTCTCTCTTTTCTCCCCATACTTCAATATCTGCAGAAGTGAAGTCAATTTTCTTTTTGTTTAGAATATCGAGGAATGTAGCGTGTAAGCACGATACCAGACTCATTAGGAGCAGGTCGTAAGGTACCGCACCATCTGAACCGATTTTCACTTTGTAGCCGGAATCTGTTATTCCTGTACCGGTGAAGCCTCCCGTGAACTCAACCTTCACATGAACTTTGCTTCCCATTTCGTTCCCCCTTTGGTTAAGATGAACTGCATCGAGTAAACCAACATCATCCAAAATAGCTGTCAGGCATAAGAGACCACAACAGAAGAGGCAGTTGATATCTATTTCAGATGGCCTTAACGCACTGCGAGTGAATTGCTTAATGATAATCAATCTTAACATTCAATTGTCCAGAAGAAGATGTACACTGGCTAACCCGACGCATTGATCGCAGTCAAAGGTAAAATACTCTCAGGGAGGTGGCTTATGAGTATCGGTGCGCTGTTCAATTCTTATCTATATCATGGCAATTCTCTGAAGAAGCGCTTCTTTGAGGGGTGGTATTCAAGTTTGTTGACAAGAGAAAGCAAAAGTCCTTTGCAGTGATTCCCGGCGTCTCAACGGCTTCCTCAAAAAACGAATCGCATTCTTTCATCCAGTTCCTTTCAGGCAGCAGAAATGAATCCGGAAATTTCGTTTATCCCTTCGATGATTTTCATTCCGACACAAAGCGATTCTCCGTCGAAATCGGAGATAACCACTTCTCAACAGAAAGAGTGACTCTCAAAATGAAGGATGAGAAAGTCAAGATCGATGGAGAGATCAAGATAATAGACCCTTACCTTTGGCCCGTCAGATTCTACTCCCCGGGAATTATGGGGCCGTTTTCATTTGTGCCTTTCATGGAGTGCTATCATGGTGTCGTCAGCATGGACCACTCTCTGGAGGGAGAAGTTGAAGTTCCTTTCGATGAAGGCCCAAGAGGCTCGGAGCTCTCGAGCAATTGACTGCGAACTCATGCCGACTCTACCTCCTGATACTCTGCTTCCTCCATGCTCACACCGGTGAACTCGAGAAGGACATCTTCGAAGCTTGGGTTCTCAATCCTTCCGAGCAACTGCTTCTTAAGCTCCAATGGTCTTCCGGAAGCTACAATTCTTCCGAGATGGATTATGGCCACATAGTCGCAGAGCTTCTCTGCTTCGTCCATGTCGTGTGTTGTCAGAAGCATCGTCGTGTTCATAGTCTCTTTTACATCTTTTAGTAGGCTCTGTACATCTCTTTTTGCTCTTGGATCGAGTCCTGTTGTTGGTTCGTCGAGCAAGAGCATTCTGGGTTCAGTCATAAAAGCTCTAACTATGGCTACCTTTTGCTGCATGCCTCTCGAAAAGTCTTCGAGAGAATCTTTCAGTCTCTTCAGATTCAGACCGAACCTCTCTGCGAGAGAGCTGATCCTCCTCAAGGCTTCTCGTTTTGGTATTCCATAAAGTCCTGCCGCGAAACAGAGGTTTTCGACAGCCGACAGTTTTCTGAAAAAACTGGCCTCGACGGAAACCCTGTTTATCACTCTTTAAACCGCCGCAGAGTTGTTCACTGAGTCATATCCAAAAATCGATATGCCCCCTGTCAGGTATCAAGAGTGTGGAGGCAATCCTTATAAAGGTAGATTTTCCTGAGCCGTTTGGACCGAGAAGACAATAGATCTCTCCTTCCTTTACTCTTAAACTAACTCCTTTCAACGCTTTGACTTCCTTCTTGTTCTTCTTGAAAGTCTTTACGATACTATTGGCAAGCAAAGCGTCTGCCACTTTTTTCACCTCCTCAAAGATAATGAGGTCTGCTGAATTTGCTTTCCATTTCAACTTTCTGCTTTTCAACCAAACCATCGATAAAAGCACTCTTTGAGCCTCGTGTTCTCCTCATGGTTGGGTTTCCTCCTGTTATCTGCTTACTTCGGAAGGTTATCAAGACTTTCCGGTTTGTATATGAATGGCGGAAGGACCCCGAAATCGTCACTTCTTTTCTTTCTTAGCGGAACGATTACTATTGACATATTTACCCCCTTGGCCTTTAGGAGAACCTGTCCCGTTTCCGGCAAGCGAGGCTGGCTGTAACTAATGACGGGCTCTCCTCTCTTCGTTCTTGCATCCATTTGCTTCTCCGTAAAATCCTGCTAACTCACTGACCGCAATTTACCATGACATTTGATCACCTCCGATAGTCAAAAAAAAAGACCGTGGCTCTTACTCGCCACGGTCCTTCATTATTCCTTTTCGTTATACGATCTTATACCCCAAACGATGGAAGAAGGCGTGGTATAGCGCGGCATCACCAGAAACCCGTTTGAGGAAAACGGTTGCCTGAACTCTGAATCTAATTAACATCAAACTATGCCTCCTTCCATAAGCTGTTTTTTTGCTGGCAAGTTATAGCACAACAAGTAAGTATTCTCAACTTCAAAGTCAAAGATTCTCTAAAGCGTATTTTAACTTTAATGACCTTGCTCTGTCATGAGGTAAATAATTCTAGTTCTGCCTAAGATTTCTGAATTAGGAGGATAACGGAATAAGCGGTACGACCGAGAGCAAAGTGAGCCAAGTTATTCACTGCAGCTGAGCATTAGACGTCCCGCCCTTCTGTTATTTGAACAGCTGATCAATCAGCTCTCCGTTACTATCAATAACATCGTCTGTAAAAGGGTCGCCAGGAAGTAAAATCACCTCGCCTCGACCCAGGGGGTATCTTCCTGATTCTCCGACCAACCGAGACAGCCCATCAAAGAAGACTCCATCAATCTCTCTTACTTCTTCGGTCATGCGTCCTTCATAGCTGCATGCAATACCCATATCTTCCAATAGCATGTTGTATGTGGACAGAACCTCCTCACTGATCTCTTCACCAGTTCCGGTAATTATTAGTGTCCCCCCATCTTCGACAAACTCTTTAATGATCAGTGCCTGTTGCGGCATGAGCATCTTCAGTCGCTCAAAACTTCCACCAGCACCTGGTAGAGGGAGGAGAAGAACGTTTATAGTATCGAGCTCTCCTGCCTTGAAAATCCTATCGGCAGCAAGAAGCTTATGACCCATATCTTCGAGTGACGTCTGCAACTTGGTTCGTTCGTTACTGGCGAAGTTGACGTGGCTCCTATCCAGTAGAATGTTCAATGAAGATGCGCTCCTGATATTGAGTTTCAAAACTGAATATAGAATTGAGTCGAGAAAGAATGATAACTCTCCATCGTATTCCTCTACTTCCCTTCTTAAGTTAATTATTTTGGATTCAAATCCTTGGAGTGTGACGATTTCGCTGTGTATCTCTCCGCGGGAATTGGTAATCTGCAACAATGAAGAAGCCTCTCCTTGCTCAACATTGGAGAGCTGAAAGGAAAGTGTAACGCTCTCTCTCGGCTTCACGCTCTCAGGATAAGCGCTCGGGTTGTGAAGATGGATCGGGTGAGACCTCTGAATCCAGATTGGTGAAGATACCGCTTCCTCACCGTCTTTTCCCCTTGCGTACATGAAGAAGTACTGGAAACCCGTTTTTATATCAACGGCGAGCTCAAGAACACATTCATTGCCGTCAACCAGAAACTCTGCAAACAATCCTTCCAGAGAATAAATCCTGACTATTTCCAGCGGATCGTCTGCTGTATCCTTTATGGAGATACACAAATTAACTTGATCTGTATCATACACGATATCTCCCATGAAGGCTTCTTCGGTCGAGAAGTGAATCAAGATGTCCTTGTCTTCAGTCGCGTAGGTCCTTCGATTGATGAATGCCTCTAAAATTGCTTCTTCTGTCAGCTCGCGTGCATATGCGGCTGTTCTGGAATCGTTTGCTCCGCCCCAGTTAGGTTTGTGGTTGTCTTGACCAAGAGTTGCTCCGAGATGCCACCCCTTGCCAAGTGCCTGAAGGTAAGCTTCGAACATCTCGTCTACAATTGTATCGTTTTCCCACCAGTTCCCGTTTCCTACTTCTATCAGGTTCATATGGAGATCTGCTTCCGGAGAGTACTGAAAATCTTTGAAGTTGTCTCCGAAGACTCTCACCGGGTGGTTGAACTGCCCAACTGCGTTACGTTCGATAATCCAGTCGTACAAATGCCATAGATCAGACTTGACTCTATCAGTCCAATCGCTGGTGCCGTAGACGTTGATGTGTCCGGTTCCAGTAGCCGTCCACTCGAATCCGGCAAGTGCCAGGAAATCGGCAGATGATGCTTGCCGGGCTGCCTCTATAGTCGCTGCCAGCTTATCTCTTCCGTCGGGGAGGTCCTGAACGAAGTAATAAGCGTGATCAGTTATAGCAAGAAAGTCAAGATTGGGTACACCCTTTGCATACGAATACGCTTCTTCAGGGAATCCAGTGCCATCAGAATAAGAAGTGTGAGAATGAGGATTTCCAAAGAAAAGCGTTAACTCCCCGCCAGCGAGAATTATAGAAGCAAAGACCAGGAGAAACACCAGGATAAAATTCTTCATCAAATCACCCTTTCGCAGTTTGATTGTATGTTGATACGGAAAAAGACAACGATCAGTTGTTAATACAATCTATCTAGGCGGAAGCCTGATTTATCAGAATTCAGACTCCTTTTCGTTCTCTCGTTCACCTAAGTATAGTCTGCTTTGAAACATCTTTGAAAAAGCAGTCCATTTGCTTCCCTTTGAAGCTGTGGAAGCGTTGGTCTCGAAGCTATCAAGCTTCGAATCGAGATTGTCACAAAGCCATATGAGAATTGCTTCGCGGGTCTTTGGAGTAACGGGAGAACCGAACTGCAGTTCCCCATGATGACTCAGAACTATGTGGATCAGTGTCTTTCTTTTTTCTTCAGGAAAACCCTTGATCTTTGAAATCTCAATCTCAATGATTCTTGCGCCGATCGCTATGTGTTCCTCAAGGTAACCCTCATCTGAGTAGTCGAATTCGAATGATTCTGTGGTATATGATATTGTCTTTCCAATATCGTGGAAGAGTCCCCCGGTGATTATGAGGTCCCTGTCGATATTTGCTCTTGATCCAGAAACCTCAGTCAGAGCAAGTGCGTACTTGACTACCGAAAGGCTGTGTTCCGCAAGTCCTCCTATTCTGGCGTGATGATACATTTTGGCTGCCGGCGCTTCAAAGAAGTCTGGGCAAGGCCCGTCCTCTGAAATAAGCTTTTCTGCAAGGGCCTTCAGATAGTCGTCTTTGACAGAATCAATGAGTTCGCGTACTTCCGATACGATTCTCTCAGGATCTTCGACAACCGGAAGTAACTGTGAAATCGAACCGGAACTGTAGTTTTCCATCTCATCTACCGAGAACAGCCTTCTTATTTTAATACTCAACCCGTATCTATCATCCATAAGATAGTCAGCAAGGCCCACATTACCTATCACAGGTTCCAAACAGCCCTGTTCGCTTATCCATGCCTTTGCATCGATTCTGTTTCTGGAGTCTCCGACAATGCAGTCGTAGTAAGGACCTCTACTTCCTTCGACCCTTTTTGAACTGAAAATGAAGAAAAAGCCCTGCTTCGAGTTGACGAAGTTCTCTATTCTGTCGAAGGAAGTATCGTATTTTCTAAGGATTTCGGAAAGCACAGGGTATGTGCCGTTTTTTCCATCAATCATGGCAACTCTCCTTTTCGTGCTTTTTGAAGTCCCCAGGCGAGGTCTATTGATAAAAGAAACGTGCTGCAGCGACCTATTTCTCATTCCTTCTTGAGGTAGACTTCATTAGCAATTTTATCATTATGAAGAAGGCAATCGTAGCGACAAATATCGTAGGATAACCTTCAAGAAAAATCGCGATGCTACTAGAGACTGCTTCACTCATTGTCTATGCTCCTTTCATCTTAAAAAGATCGCCAGAACTATGCTGCCGGCTAGAACGGAGCCGATCTGCCCGGCTACGTTCGCGCCTGTTGCGTACATTATTAAGAAGTTGTTCGGGTCTTCTTCGAGTCCCATCTTATGCACAACCCTTGCCGACATAGGAAAAGCCGATATTCCTGCTGCGCCAATCATAGGGTTAATCTTCTGTTTTCTAAATAGGTTGAAAACCTTTGCGAAAATGATTCCACCCATAGTGTCAAGTACGAAAGCAACTAATCCCATTAGAAGAATCAACAGTGTTCTGGAGTTCAGGAATGCGCTGGCCGTCATAGTAGAACCGATGGCGATTCCAAGAAACAAAGTGATGATGTTTGAGAGCTCGTTCTGAGCAGCATTACTCAACTTGTTCAGAACTCCCGATTCTCTTATCAGATTCCCAAACATGAGCATTCCGATCAGAGCTACACTTACAGGGGCGATGATACCGGCAAGAAGCGTAACAAGAATCGGGAAGAGGATTTTAACGTACTTGGGGACTTTTTCGGTTCTATTATCCATTCTTATTCTTCTCTCTTCCTTGGTAGTAAGAAGCTTAATAATGGGTGGTTGAACTACCGGAACAAGAGCCATATAGGAATACGCGGCGACTGAAATCGGCCCAAGCATGTGAATGGCCAATCTGCTTGCGACATAGATTGATGTCGGACCATCCGCGGTCCCGATTATCCCGATAGCGATCGCTTCTCTAATATCAAATCCCAGCATAGCAGCCACAATTATCGTCAGAAAGATCCCCAATTGGGCAGCTGCTCCATAGAAGAACATGACCGGTTTTTGAAGAAGAGGTCCGAAATCGATCATCGCTCCAATCCCGATGAAGATCAAGGCAGGAAAGAGCTCATTTGCAATTCCAGCTTCGTATAGGATAGTTAGCACTCCATGTTCTCCAATAGCCGATGATCCCGGAATGTTTGTGAGTATTGCTCCGAAACCGATTGGAAGAAGCAACATCGGCTCGTATTCTTTCTTTATCGCTAGATAGATCAGAACTCCGCCAATAGCAAACATTATCAAGTTTTGCGCGGGAATAACGAAATTCGACAGTAGATTCATCAATGCTGCCTCCCAGAAATGAATTCAACTCCTAGCATGGAGAAATCAAGAACCGACAAATTCGGAACTGCTTTCTTTATCAATACTAATACAAGCCGAAGGCTTTTGATCAGATGGGACAGATTTCCTGGTTCTTACCGACCTCTGATTCTACATGTTGGAAAGAGTAATGTGGTAGGATTTGTAAAGTGAGAAGTTGGCTAGGAGGGGATCTCTTTGCGAGCAAGTTTTCCTGAGGACTTTCTTTGGGGTGTTGCAACGGCTTCTTATCAGATTGAGGGCGCAGACCTGCAAGAAGGTAAAGGGCCTTCGATATGGTCAGATTTCACCCATAAACCAGGACGAATAGATTCCGGGGAAAATGGCGATATTGCCTGCGATCACTACCACAGGTACTTGCAAGACATTGAGCTTATGACTAGGCTCGGAGTGAACTCCTACAGATTTTCCATATCCTGGCCAAGAGTGTTTCCTGAAGGTAGAGGACAGATAAACCAGACGGGAATCGACTTCTACGATAGACTGATTGATGAACTTCTTAAGAGGAGTATTCGGCCTGTTGTTACTCTTTACCACTGGGATCTCCCTCTTAAACTGCAGGAAAGATTTAATGGATGGGAGTCCCGAGAAATAAGGCATTACTTTGGCGATTACTCCAGCAGTATGTTCAGCAAATTCGGTGACAGGGTGAAGCTCTGGATAACTATGAACGAACCGTATTGCTCATCCCACGTCAGTTACCTCTGGGGGAAACACGCACCCGGAAAGAGAGATTTGAGGATTTCACTTTCCGTTGCTCACAACCTTTTGCTTTCTCATGGTGAAGCGGTAAAGCGTTTTAGGGAAGAAGTGAGAGACGGCATGATTGGTCTAACCAATGTATCTGCTTTTGTTGAGCCTGCCAGCGATTCCAGAGCTGATCTTCGAGCGGCAAGACTCTATGATCAATTCGTAAACGGGTGGTTCTTTGAAACCCCAATCACTGGCGAGTATCCTTCCGAACTCTTCTCAAGGTTCGAGATTGCAGGAGTGAGCCCAACTATCGAAGATGAAGATATGGAACTAATATCCACGCCGTTCGACTTTTGGGGTGTGAATTACTATACAAGAAACCTTGTTAGAAGCCAAGAATCAAGCGTGCTTGGCAGCGAAGTTGTTCAGGGAGACCTCCCGAAGACCGAGATGGGATGGGAGATCTACCCAGAAGGTCTAGAAGGTTTTCTATTCAAGGTCTTCAAAGAATACGGAAGGAAACCGATCTATGTTACTGAGAACGGTATCGCAAGCAAAGATGCTTTGGTTGATGGCAACGTTGACGATGGCCCGAGAATTGATTACCTTAGAAAGCACTTTTCAGCTGCTCTTAACGCGATCAAGGGAGGAGTGGATCTTAGGGGCTTCTTTGTCTGGACTATGATGGACAATTTCGAATGGGCACGAGGTTACTCCAAGAGGTTTGGTTTGGTATACGTGGACTTCAAAAACGATCTGAAACGAGTTCCAAAGAAGAGTTTCAACTATTACAGGGATTTCCTTCGGTCTTTGTGAATCAGATTTTGGTAGACATAACTGACTTAGAAACGGTCGTTTCAACGTTTAACTCTTCGAACTGTGAACGCAGCAATCTAGACGCCGGTCTTAAAGAGAGGTATGTAATTAGCTTGTATGACAGGGGGTTTGCCAGATGATTGGATTTATTGTCGATTCAGGTTGTGATCTTCCTGAACAGATGAAAGCAAGAGATAACGTTAGAGTTGTACCTTTGAAGATAATTCTGGATGGTAAGGAGTACAGAGACAACATCGACATATACACACCCGATCTGCTTCACTATATGGAAGATAAGTTTCCCAAGACATCTCTTCCAAGACAGTCGGAAATCGGTGAGGCTTTTGACAGCCTTTATGAAAAGGGATTCAAGGAGATGCTTTATATTGGAATATCCAGCGGTCTGAGCGGAACGCTTGGTCAAGTGAAGACTTTTGTCAGAGACTTCTCTGAAAAGCACTCCGATGTGAAGGTCGAGGTAGTCGACTCAATGAATATTTCGATTGGCTCGGGGCTGCTCGCTATGAAGGGGATAGATATGGTTAAGAGTGGTCTTGCCTTTGAAAAGGTTGTGAGCGAAATTCACGCTTCTGTAAAGAAATCTAAGGTTTTTTTCTGCATACCTGTTCTGAAGTTTTTAAAGGCTGGAGGACGAATAGGAAAAGTTACTGCAACTATAGGTGATATTCTTGACCTGAAACCCGTAATAACCGTTGGAGAAGATGGAGTCTATCACAGTGTTTCAAAAGAGAGAGGCATGAAGAGAGCCGTCAGGGCTTCTGTGAAGAATCTCTTGAATTTCATTGAAGGCAAGAGGCTTCTGAACATTGCCGCATATACTTCAGATAAGAGTGAAAAGACAATGGAATTCTTTAGAATGGCAATAGAAGAGATTAAGGCTGCAGGAATAGATGATGTGATAACAGGTCAAATTTCTCAGTCTCTTGTGTGTCATACAGGTCCTGGTCTCGTAGGTGTTGCAGCGATTATTGAGTAGTAAAAAAGAAAGCCGCCAATTGGCGGCTTAAAAGTCGGGATATTCCAGGGGGTTTCAACATGCACGTCCATTCAACAATATGGGGGGTAATTGGGACTTGCATATTGCTTTCAGGTGCTTTGTCTTTTTTAATGACCGGTTGAGCTTTTGGGGTTGCAAGGTTTCTTATCTATTTGAATTAATTGTACCCAAATCGATCGGGTTTGTCAAGATAGTAGAGTGGAATTATCGGCTTTTAGTTTGTAAACATTTCGTTAATAGGCATCTTCGCGGGTCTTCTAAAGATTTTTTAGTAGACAAAGTGATCTCTCTCGTAGTTGTTTTGCCAGTAAATTGCGATAATATGCAGTAGCACTGTTTGTATTACTCTACGTCGTCCGGAGATGTATTGATTGGATAAGAATCGGCAGACTAGGATTCTCTCGGTTTTTGAGGGTGCAATATACAACGGGTTCTTCTTGATAACTCAGGGTTTTCTTGGTACAGGGCTTGCACTCGAATTTGGGGCATCTGAACCGGTGATAGCCTTGATTGGCGTTCTTCCTTCGGTTTCCCAGTTCATTCAGCTGCTGGCTCCATCCTTCTTGAGAATTGTCAAGAGCCGAAAGAGGGCGATGATGATCTGCGCTTCCGCAAGCAGGCTGTCTACGGCTTTTATTCCTATCACGCTTGCTCTTGGAATAAACAGACAGTCACTTCTGCTGACTATTCTTGCCTTCTTCTCGCTTGCGGCGAGTCTTACCGGAAACTATTGGGTTTCGATTATAAGAGATGTGGCGCCGTTAAAAGGTGCTGCTAGATTCTTCAGCATGAGAAACGTGATATTCACTTTCACGAATATGTTTATAACGTTGTTCTACGCCTTTATCCTTGATTCGGTGCCCGGAAGAATGGGTTTCATTCTGATCACTGCTTTTGGAGTGGCAAGTGCATTAGTCAGCCTCGTGCTCTTGGGGTTTCATAACGATCCTCCCCACGAAATAAGTTATGGTCGAGGTTTGTTCAGGGCCGTCACTAAAGACATAAGGTTCATGCCGTATTTGAGATTCTACTCCTTCTGGAGCTTCTCAATAGCTATTACCTCGCCCTTTTTCGCTTATCATGAGCTAGTCAACATGAAACTGGATTACTCATTTCTTAGTATACTGAATGTCTTCAGTTCGCTCCTAACAATACTGTTTTACTTGTTGTGGGGAAAGATCGCTGACAAAATCGGGAGTCAGGCGGTCCTTGAGTTTGGGGTTCTTGGGGCTTTCCTCAAGACAATCCTGTGGTTGTTTATGGACACCGGGACGGTCTATCTGTTGTATATTGATACTTTTATCGGGACCGCTTCATGGAGCGCCATAAACCTCTGTTTATTCACCACAATGCTCGACTTGCTTAGCGGGGTTGACGCCCAGTCTTACTATGCTTTGCTTTCATTCACCAACGGTGCCTCGGCTCTTGTTGGCTCCCTGGTGGGAGGATTTTTCGCTGCATATCTGAACAGGTTCACTTGGATGGTTGGTGGACACAGGTTTTTCGGCATCCAGATCCTGTTCTTCGTTACTTTTGTTCTCAGAGGCGTCTCTTTGATTTTCTTGAAGAGAGTCAAGACGAGAAAGGTGGTCTCTGTGTCGGGAATGGTTTTTAATTCGGCTGCAGTGTTAGCTAATCGACTTGCGGCAAGACCTAGAGAGCTTATCGAAGTACTAGTACATAAGAACAAGGCTAAACAACGGAAGGAGAGAAAAAATGGAAAGAGTGATTGAACGGTTCCTAAGGTATGTATCTGTAGAGACTACCTCAAGTTTTGAATCAGATTCGTTTCCATCAACTGCCAGTCAGCTTGATCTTGCTCATATTCTCAAAACGGAGATGGAGGAAATGGGTCTGAAAGGAGTGACATTGGATGACCACGGATACGTAATGGCGACTTTGCCGTCAAATGCTGGTGATGGACTTCCGGTTTTGGGATTCATAGCCCATATGGACACGAGCCCAGATATGAGCGGCAAAGATATCAAGCCTTCAATTGTTGATTATGAAGGAGGCAAGATAGTCATTAACAAAGACAAGGATATCTTCATCGATCCCCGGCTCTTTCCTGAGCTCGAAGAGTATGTTGGTGAAAGGCTGATCGTGACAGACGGAACTACTCTGCTAGGAGCAGACGACAAAGCAGGAATTGCGGAGATTCTTTCCGCAATAGAGTACCTCATTTCAAACCCGGAGATCAAGCATGGCGAAATCCGACTAGGATTTACTCCTGACGAGGAAGTAGGAAGGGGAACTGAGTACTTCAATGTAGAGAAATTCGGGGCAGACTATGCTTACACAGTTGACGGAGGGGCTTTGGGCGAAATCCAGTACGAAACGTTCAACGCCGCAAATACCGAAGTTGTTGTAAAAGGCAGGAACATTCATCCTGGAAGTGCAAAAGGTAAGATGAAGAACTCGATACTGATAGCATGCGAGTTCAACGATCTGCTGCCTTCAAGTGAAGTACCTGCGGCAACGGAAGGTAGAGAAGGCTTCTTCCATCTGCTCAGTATAAGAGGTTCAGTGGAAGAGACAATTCTGAAGTACATCATTAGGGAGCACAATATGGAGAAGTTCGAACGAAAGAAGAAAATGATTAAGGAAATCGCGGTCTTCTTGAATTCGAAATACGGCGATGATACGGTGACTTTGCAGACAAGAGACTCGTATTACAATATGAAAGAGAAAATCGAAGAAAAGATGTTCCTTGTTGAAATTGCAGAAAGAGCTATGGAGAGTCTTTCAATTCGACCAAGGATTTCACCAGTGAGAGGGGGCACCGATGGCGCGCGTCTCTCTTTCATGGGTCTCCCAACACCGAACATCTTCACCGGAGGTCATAATTTTCACGGAAGATACGAGTATATCCCGGTAAGCTCGATGGAAAAGGCCGTTATGGTAATTGTGAAGATTGCAGAGCTGTTTTCTAGAAGAGAAAATCTGGATAGTTGAAGAAGTGTTCAGTATTTGGTATTTCTAACAAACGAGCGATTGTTTCACAAGACAGCGAGAAGCGGCTTTGTTTTGGACGAAATGTCGTGGATAGCTAAAGATGGGATTGAGTCATGCCTTTTTTTCTCTCAGGAAATTACAGGCCGCATGGTCTCTTCGAAAACTCTCTACCTGGCTTAGTAAAGTATTGGCAGGAACAATCTCCACTAATCGGTCTGTCAAGCTCTGTACTTCCATATAGTCTTGACTCTAAGTCTCAAACTTGACTTCCTAAGTTGAGAACTGGCGCTAAAAGGATGGAAATGAATGTAAATACTCTCTGGTACCAGGGGCTCCTTCTGAAGATAGATTAGAATCGGAAACATAGTGTTCACCAATAATAAGAGGGGATCCCCTCGGATGTGAGAAGACAGATTCGCCGATGTACCGGTGCGAACTATATGGAGAGACTACCGGAAAACGCTAGATAACATAGAGATGAATTCCACTGATCTGCTCAAGCGAGCGGCGACTAGAGCAAGAGCAACGAGTTTCTCATGAGCGATTCAGGAATTGTGTAATCTGTCTTCAAAAAGAAGCCGGTAGATACGGAACTCGTGATCAATAATTGACTACCATTCCCCATTATAACTGTACATCATTTTTGT
>ERZ795053.2018-NODE-2018-length-25064-cov-5.956336_pt1 | contig 25064 bp, 22 predicted proteins | sample MGYA00375137_ERZ795053 | MGnify/ENA primary metagenome ERZ795053 (study PRJEB30182, sample SAMN05720284) | activated sludge metagenome | isolation source: Anaerobic digester | place: Hong Kong | collected 2014-12-17 ...
TCTAAAAAATCAGTGTTTAATTTTTCTGGTGTTATATTTTCTCTAATTCCTTCTATATCTTCTATTCTTTTGTTTTCAGTCTCTTTTCTATATTGTTCTTGTTTTGGTATAGTTTTTTCTCATCCGTCTAATGTCATTTTATATATTAATTTTTTAAATACAGTTTTATTATACTCAAAAAAGCACTATTTGTCAAAAAATTGCCAATCTTTTTCTCTTGTAATACTTTTGTCAAAATCTATAATTCTTGTTGTTTTTATATTTTTTTGTTACAATTGATGACAGAACAAATTATCAGCCAGACAAAATTGTTTGTTAGTGGCTTACCATGGAAAATGAGATGAAAACACCTTAGAGAAGAATTTGAAAAATTTGGAGAGGTAGTTTTTGCCAGAGTTGTTTTAGACAGAGAGACAGGTAGAAGTAGAGGATTTGGATTTGTGGAGTTTGTAAATGCAGAAGATGCTACAAAAGCTCAAGCAGAGATGAACGATCAAGAGATCTGGGAGAGAGCTGTAAAAGTAGATTTTGCCAAAGAAAATCCAGAAAAAATGGCAGAGAGACAAGAAGAATCATCTGAAGAGGCAGGAGAAGCAAATGAAGCAGCTGAAGATGGTGAAGAAGGATGAGAAGAATTGTAAAAAAGTAAAACACTTCAAATACAAAAACTAGGACATCGTTCCTAGTTTTTTATATAAAAAACTCTTGAAAATATTGGATTAAAATTTATACTAAATTTACTAGACTAAGCGGTGCGTAGATGGTATACTATATTTGCATCTCACCAAATCTCTGGAGGCCGATTATACACGCAGTACTGTGTGTTGAGCCATCCACCTTATGTATGGGAGATAAATATATATTGTTTGCGGCCACTTGGTTTTTGTTTTATGATTAGATTTTTTTTCAAAAATATGATTACAAATTTAATACATTATATTCAAATATTCTTTGTAGAATTTTTGCCAGGTGCCTTTTCGCATTTGTCTGAGATACGGTTTCAAGAGCTTATATCTATGAGTCCTTTGATGCTTGGTATATTTTTACAAATTGCAATCATTATCATTTTGATACTAGCATTTAAGTGACTAAAAAAATCAAAATTTGCCACACTTTTTGAATATATAGTAGAAGAAGTTTACAAATTTTTTGAGGAAATACTAGAAAGATCTGGTAAACCTTTTATCAAAAACTATGTAGTTACACTATTTTTTGTGATACTTATATCAAACTTATCTAGTTGGATTTTGGACCGAATTAGGATGATATTTGTAGATGTTGAATGGCTGTCTTCTATAGTTACCATACCCACTACTAGTTTTGAATTTAATATATGATTGGCAGTTGTTTGAATTATGCTTATGCTTCGAATACAACTAAAGCATCTTTGATGATTCAAAATGTTTTTAGAATATGTGCCTCTTGGTGGTAAATGAATTATAGACTTGCCAAGATGAAAAATGCCTGCCATAGCTTACTATCCTTTATGGCTAGTTATCAAGTTGTTTGATATATGAATATCTTTATTCGTTTGACTGTTAGATATCATATGAATATTTGCAAAAGTAATATCTTTGTCAGCTAGGTTATATTGAAATATGGTCTCAGGATGAATACTCTTGACTATGCTTGTAGTATGAATTAATGCTGCAACCAATGGTTTAATTTGATCCAACTTTCCTATACTAGCACCATTGATACTTTATGCACAATGATTGCTTGTAGCTGTTATACAAGCTTTTGTATTTCCGTTGCTAGTAGCTATATTTATCAAACTAGCTATGGTAGAAGAAGAACCACAAACTACTGATTAGTTTATTTTATTACATTAAATAAAAAAAAGAATGGAACTTTATATCTGAGCATGATTAGCTATTGGTTTAGCATGATTGTGAGTGTGAATATGAGAAGGTATTGTAGCCAAAAAATCTTTGGAAATTATGGGTAAAAACCCTGACTTAACTAGTTCATTCTTAGTATTGACAATACTTTGAATTGCTTTGACAGAATCGGCTGCTATTTACTGATTGATTATTGCTTTACAGATTACTTGATTAGATCCAGCTACATTCAATTCTGCACAAGCTATTTGAGCATGATTGGCAGTAGGTGCTGCGTGAGCATGATCATGACTTTGAGAATGATTGTTAGTAGCATGAGCTATGGAAGCTATATTTAGAAATCCAGCTATGAAAGGTAAGGTAATGACATTTATGATCCTTTTCTTGGCCTTAGTTGAATCTTCAGCTATTTACGGATTGGTTATTGCTCTATCTTTATTAGGATGATAACAAGATTTCGAGGTTTAATTTATTTAAGCCTTGCAATATTATTTTACAAAGTAAAATGAAATTCATATGGACATTAGTGTATGAGCAGTATTAGCACAGATAATCAATTTTTTGATACTTTTTTTCTTGTTCAAAAAGTTTTTGACCAAACCTATATCAAAAGTTATATACGAGAGGAGGAGCTTAATCAAAAAGCTCGAAAACGCAGACAAGGCTTATGAAGAAAAAATTGAAATAGCTAGGATGGAGGCCAAGGAGATAGTTCAAGATGGTATAGATCGTAAAGATAGATTGGTAGCAGAAGCATGAATTTTAGCTAACAATAAAAAGGATGAAATTTTAAAAGACGCAAAGATGCAAGCTGACAAGATTTTGTCTGATGCTGAAAACAAAGCAAAAAGTTTAGAAAATGAACTTGAAAAAAACTTTATAGATGGAGTAAAAAAGACTTCATTGCTTGTAGTCAAAAAACTTTTACAAAAAGATAAAGACATCAAAAAAGAATATTTGAATGAAGCCGTAAAAGAGGTGACTGAAAAATAATTACACCCAATTTAAATTCTTATATAAATACTTGTGAAAATTGCAAATACAGAACTTATAAATATATTATTATGATCTTGATTGAAGTCTAACCTATTGGTTGATAGCCTATCTATTGTTTTAAGGTTGATAAAAAAATACTGATCAGCAATTTTTTCCAAAAATTATATTGCTGAGATATCCAAAGTAGATAGTACTGTTTCCAATGTATTACAAATATTAAAGTCAAGCAAAAAAACCTGATATCAAGATATCAAATGATTGATACAGTCTACAAAATCTTTAGCAAAAGATTATAAGCCAGAGTTTCAAGTATCTTGAGATTCCAAAGAGCACTGAGATAAGCTTAAAGACTTTTTAGACCAAAAGTTTCAAAATGCAAAAATACACACAAATGCTCAAGACAAGACTTGAATACATATATCTTGAGAAGGTTGGTACTACAAAAAAGATCTAGATTCAGATCTAAAAAAAATATTAAACTAAAAAATTTAATTAATTAAAATTTTAAAGTAATGATTAATACAGAATCTATTTTAAAAAAGATTGAAGAGCAAATACAAAAATCAGACATCAAACAATCTTTTTCCAAACAATGAGAAATTATAGAAATCAAAGATGGAGTAGTCTTGGCAGTAGGATTGGATGATGTGATGTTTAGTGAGATAGTTGAATTTGAAAATTGATCAAAAGGTCTAGTATTAGATTTGTTAAATGATCAGGTATGAATTTTAATGTTGTGAGATGGTAAGTGACTTACTCAATGACAAATAGTAAAATCTACTGGACAAGTATTTTCTGTGTCAGTATGAGAAGCTATGCTTGGTAGAGTAGTAAATGCTTTGGGTGAGCCGGTGGACTGACTGTGACCGATCAAATCGAAAGAAAAATATCCAGTAGAAAGGATTGCTCCATGAGTAATTACTAGAAAATCTGTAGACCAACCACTGCAAACTGGTCTAAAAATTATTGATGCTCTAGTACCTATCGGTAGATGACAAAGAGAGCTAATTATTTGAGATAGACAAACTGGTAAGACGGCCATAGCGCTTGATACAATCATCAATCAAAAAAATCAAAACATGTACTGTGTGTATGTAGCAATATGACAAAAAGAATCTAAAATAAAGAGATTTGTACAGACTCTTAGAGAAAAATGAGCACTAGATTATTCAATCATAATTTCTGCCCCCATCAACAATCCTTCTGTGATGCAATATCTAGCTCCATATGTAGGATGTGCAATGGGAGAACGATTTATGAACAATGGAAAAGATGCTGTAATATTTTACGATGATCTTTCAAAACATGCCGTAGCATATAGAGAAATATCTCTACTTTTAAGAAGACCCCCTGGTAGAGAAGCTTATCCTGGAGATGTTTTCTATCTTCATTCTAGACTGCTTGAGAGAGCGGCGAGAGTCACACCAGAATATGGTTGATGAAGTCTTACAGCTTTGCCTATTATTGAGACACAAGCTGGAGATATCGGAGCGTATATTCCTACAAATGTAATATCTATTACTGATGGTCAAATATTCCTAGATTCAGAGCTTTTCAATTCATGAAACAGACCTGCCATGGATGTGTGACTTTCTGTATCAAGAGTTTGAGGTGCTGCTCAGACAAAGATTATGAAAAAAATTGCATGACCTTTAAAATTAGAACTAGCCAACTATGCAGAACTTGCCGCTTTTGCTCAGTTTTCATCTGACTTGGATGCTGACACACTCAAAGTGATCGAAAACGGTAAGAGGATGACTGAAATATTGAAACAACCAGACAACCATCCAATCCCATTTGAGAAGCAAGCCATAATACTTTATATAGCTACTAGATGATATTTTACAGATTTTGAAGTAGAGCAAATATCTGATATACAAAATACCATTTTTGATAAATTAAATAGTACGCACAAAGAATTGGCCGAAGAGATTAGAAACGAAAAAGCTCTTACAGACACGATTGAGACAAAAATAAATCAATTGGCAAAAGAAGTGACAGACAATATGAAAGACAAATAATATTTTAGTTGACCCCGGGATGACTGTCCCGGGGTCTTTTCTTAAATACTAAAATGAAAAAAATCAACGAAACATTTGTTTGCATCAATTGCAAAAAAGAAATACCCTTAGCCTCAAAAACATGCAGAAATCACTGTCCCCACTGTTTTGTATCTTTACATGTGGATGGAGACATTCCTGGAGACAGAAATACTAACTGTCATGGTAAAATGTATCCTAGACAATATTTTTTGGCCAACTGAACTATGAAGATTCTATTTGAATGTGAAAAGTGTCACAAACAGCATCGAAACAAGAGAGCAGAGGATGATGAAGTAGAAGGATTGGATGAATTAATCAAGAAGTACAGAGATATTTTTGAGTAAAAAATATATTGATATTTGTATAATTTGTCATTATTTTATTTAAGCTTATTTTACAATTGACTTAATTATTTAAATCATTATTCTGTGTTGGAATAAACAATAACATAAATTAAAAATTGCAGATATATGAATAAAAAAAGATTATTAGTTTTTAACTCAGGATCTGGAAGTGGATTCCAAGAGTTGGTAGAAAATTCTAAAACAGGAGTTTTAGATGGACATATTGTTGGATTAATAACCAACAATAAAGATTATAAGTGTATTGAAAGAGCCAAAAAACTTGGTATTCAATATACAATTATGACTTCGTTTGATGCAGAAGATTATCAGTCTATGGTTGGAGCTTATCAGGCTGATTTTGTTTTGTTATCAGGTTGGTTAAAACTTGTTAAAGGCTTAAATCCAAAAACCACTATCAATATTCATCCTGGTCCGTTGCCAAAATTTGGTGGAAAAGGTATGTGGGGGCATCATGTTCATGAAGCGGTTATGAAGGCATTTAAGGCAGGAGAGATCACAGAAACAGCAGTTACTATGCATTTTGTAAACGAAAAATTTGATGATGGTCCAATTTGTTTTGAGTATCCAATTCTTATTAGAGATGATGACACATCTGAGATATTGGCGGCAAGAGTCAATAAGATCGAGCATGGTTGGCAGTCGTTTATTACCAATTTGATCATAAAAGGAATACTAAAGCCTGGTGATAAGTTTCAATTTCAACAATAAAGAGTTGTTAAAAAGTTTGCTTGGATGTCTTATTTTGTAGGCATCCTTTTTTTATAACAAAAAAATCCCAGCTTCAAGCTAGAATAATTTAGTTCAGGCTGGCCTGCCTGTTTTTATGGCAGGGACAGAGGGATTTGAACCCCCGATGACGGTTCCGAAGACCGTTGTGTTACCACTACACCATGCCCCTATAATACTTTAATACTGTTCCGAACCCCGCTTCATTTCATTTTACGGGGCTAGGACCGTTATAGTTTTTGCCACTACGTTTATCCCGCAAAGCGGGACCATGCCCCTATACAAAAGTTGAAAGTTAAAAGTTGAAAGTGCAAAGTTTTTTAATAACCTCACAACTCGACAAACTCTTAACTTTTGATTAACAATTTAATTTCTCATTTTTCTATTTCATTTATCATTTCTTCTCTTCATTCATTTGGAATTTCTGGATTTGTTTTTAAGAATTCCACTAGTTCATCTTTGATTTTTTGTGTATCATCATATTTACTGATTTTAAGTCATTTTTCAATAGCTTGATAAAAACTAGCAAATATTCTCAACAATTCAAAATCTGAACTTGTTATCTGATATACTATACCATCATTAGTTTTTTGGATATTTTTTTTGACAAAGATTCAATTATCTGACAAAGTAGCTATTGTCTCATCTAGTATATCAACATTTTCTTTGTACTTTCCAAACAATGGTAGTTGTATTTTTATAGCCCTCAAGTCACCATTTTTTATCACAAAATCTCAGTAAACCAAAGTTAATCCAAACAAAAAACTTGCAGGATTATATTCCAATTCTTCTTCTAAATAATCACAACAGATTCATTTTTCAGTTTTTTTTGCCTCTGTTTTTACACCAAGTTTACTCAAGTTTTTATTTAATATTTCTAATTCTGATTCTTTGAATTTATATAGAAAATAGTACTTATTACCTGTTTCTTCATCAAATCCTTCAAACAATTTCAACGCACTTTCAACGCTCTTTAAATCTAATTCTAAGTTATTTAGTTCTTCATCTTTTTCTCAAATCATAATTACTCACATTTTATCTCCTAGATCTTTCAAATTAATTATTTTAAATTGTTTTTTGTGATATACAATCAATAATTTATCAAAATCACAAAACTCATATCAACTCACATTGTGACAATATTCTTTTGTTTTTAGTATATTTTCATTTTCTATTACAAGTAGATTATTTTTATCTATCGATAATTTCATGATTAAACGTTTCAAAGTAAAATCGTTTCAGCGTTGCAACGATGGGACGTTGAAACGCTTTTTATTTATTTTTTATAATTTTATAAAGTAGCATTAATTCAATCAAATTTACCATCAAAGCTGAACCACCATGACTAATAAAAGGCAATGTTAGTCATGTATTTGGCAATATTTTTAGGTTTACACCCATATTTATAAATGCTTGCACTATTATAATTGACAATATCCCTACAGCCAACATCTTTTTGTCTTCATCACGTATATACACCAATTTAGTTAGTACATAATATACTAGATAAAAATATAGACCAATCAATATTAGATCTCCGACAAATCACACTTCTTCACTAAATGCTGAAAATATAAAATCACTTTGTGCCTCAGGAATATATCCAAATTTTTGTAATCATTTACCATATCATTTTCACATTATTCATCATCATCCTATGGCAGTCAATGCCTGCTCATTTTGCCAACCAATTCATTTACTCTCATCACTGTCACTAGATGTAATAAAGTATGTCATCCTTTTTTGTATATATTCAAATCTTTTGCTCACAGTACCAGCTATACTACCAACTACCATAACTCACACAACACCAGCTAGTAGCAACATTATTATCTTTTTCCAGTTCATGCCAGCATACAATCACATTACAAGTCCTACAAGTCACATTACGAGTATACTACCAAAATCTGGTATAAACAAAAATATTATAAAAAAAACTATATTGATTGTGACAAATGATATCAGCATCTGATTTTCATTTTTTATAAGACTTCTTTTCCTCACAAACCATCAAGCCATAAATAACACGTATGCTAGCTTGAAAAATTCAGAAGGCTGTATACTTGGAAGTCATGGTATATCTATCCATCATCTTGCTCCATTTAGAGATATTCAGATTCCAGGTATAAACACCAATATTTGCAACAAGAATGCCACTACAGTGATTATGAGTACATTTTTTTGTTTCTGAAAAAATTTAATTGGCACTCTATACACAATCAATGCCATTATTATCGCTATAGCTATATTTCTCAAATGCCTAAAAAAGTAAAAGTAATTTGTAGGATCTTCAAATATCTTCAAAGTAAGCGTAAAAGATTCGTGTATACTTACACTATACACAGCTAATATTCAATATATTATCAATAATACTCATACAATTAATATTGGCATACACAAAAATTTGTATCTAAACTACTTGTTATAGATAAGTTTGTGGATGTTTTTTTCAATCGAAAATTAACGCCTTTATGTCTTTTCCGTAGGGTACGCTCGTAACGCAGTACTGCGTTATACCTTACACAAAGAAGTTTTGAATATTTTCCATTTACTTTTACCACAGAAAAACTAACATCAATCAAGTCAAAAGTTAAAGGTTCAAAGTTCATAAAGTTAGTTTTATGCTCAATGTTTCCTGACCCTTCAACTTTACAAACTTTATACACTTTGAACTAATATGTTTCAAATATGATTGGTATGAGCAACAAACGTAGGAAAATCTACTTTGTTCAATAGATTGATATGACAATTTAGGGCTATAGTGACTGACATCCCAGGTACTACTATAGATATTTTGTATCATGAAATAAAAATTGATAATATTTGAAAAATTAGATTTGCAGATAGTCCTTGATTGGAAGAGTTTGATGTTGAACGACTATTTATCCAAAAGATAATAGATGAATCAGATTTGATACTTTTTCTCATAGATGATACAGTATGAATCACTGCAAAAGAGCAACGCATATATTCTTACATCATGGAGCAAAACAAATGAGATAAAACTCTTTTGGTCATCAACAAACTTGATATCAATTATAAGTCACAAGAGACAGATCTTGCAATATCAGATTATTATGATCTGGGTATAAAAAATATAGTATGAATAAGTGCAAAAAAAGAATTAAATCTATTAGAAGTTTCGGACTTTATACAAGATTATTTCAAAGACAAAGAGAGCACTCATGATGAAGATGACGACAAAAAGCCTATTGGTATAGCCATTATATGAAAGCCAAACGTGTGAAAATCTACACTGCTAAATACGCTTGTATGAAAAGAGCTATCCAAAGTAGAGGATTACTTAGGCACTACCCGTGATTATATTACTGGAGATTTCAATTTTGAAGGTAAAAAATATAAAGTATATGATACAGCATGACTTAGAAAAAAATGAAGTATACATGGCATAGAAAAAATAGCATATGACAAAATTAAATGAATGTTGGAGTACAGTAGACCATTGGTTCTTTTTATGATAGATGGTGAGCAGTGAGTTACACATAGAGACATGACACTTTTAGCAGAAATAAATAATCTTGCATTACCTATCATTATAATTGTCAACAAGATGGATCTTTTAGATTCAAAACAAAAGAAAATTATCCAACAAAGGGTACAAGCACATTTGGATTTTGCTAAGTATATACCCATAATACCAATAGTTGCTACCCAATGAAAAGGTATAAAAGATATGATGAGGATGGTAGACAAGATATATCTAGAATCTAGTAGGAGGATTGAAACCAATGAATTGAATAAAGCCATTACCACAGATATGAACAAAAGACCTCCAAGATTTCCAAAAAATAAAATATGTAAATTATATTACATTACGCAGATAGATATCAATGCTCCTACTTTTGTTGCATTTATCAATAAGAAAAATAGAGCCAATTTTGCATTTAAAAAATGGATAGAAAATACTATTCGCAATCATTTTGGTTTTATTTGAACTCCAATAGTTATTCGTTTCAAAGAGAGGAGTGACGAAAAAAAATAATATATACTTGAAAAAGTCTCTTAAATACTTATCTTTTTCAGCACCAAGAATATGGCACCGTGTCAGAGTGGTCTAATGGACGGGTCTGCAAAACCTTGGTTCGCGGGTTCGAATCCCGCCGGTGCCTTAATTACTCTGATTAGAACTAAGAGAAATCCTCAGTTCCGTTAAAATCCTACAAGTTAGGATTTTTTTTGATTATTTTTTTCAGAAATTATTTTGTCTACAAAAAGTACTCAATCTAAGTGATCTATCTCATGCTGTACTATAAAAGCATTATAATCTTTCAATTTCTTTTTCTTTTTGTATCCACTGATATCGGTGTATTGTACTACTATGTTTTTGTGTCTTTTTACCTTGCCAACAACATCAGGTATAGATAGACAAGCTTCATCTGATATCACCATATCTGGAGATTTTTCTACAATTTCAGGGTTTATCATAATTTCTTCGTTTATCAATTCTGGTCATTTTTTTGTTTCTTTTCGCATTGTGACTGCTATCATTCTTATATTTTTTCCGATTTGTGGAGATGCCAATCAAACTCCATCATATTCATACATAAGTTCCATCAGATCACCTGCGAATTCCACAATTTCATCATTTATAGAACCTATTTCTTTGCTTTTGGTTCTCAATATTTTATTATCCACTCAAGTTTGTATTGGATAAAAATTCTTTAATTCTGTCATAATTTCACTATAAATAGTAAAGTCAAACTAACAATATTATTGTATTATTTAATCCTTGAAAATCAATTGGAAATAATTACAATTTCATACTGTTATTCGACATTAGTAGACAAACTCTGTACTATATTATAATCAAGCTGGAGAGGTGGCAGAGTGGTCGAATGCGGCAGTCTTGAAAACTGTTGTCCGTTCACACGGACCGTGGGTTCAAATCCCACCCTCTCCGCCATTTATACTAAATTCATTCATGACATTTAGAAATAAATCAATAAATTATATCAAATTTTCAGCTACTATACTGATATTGTTCATTTTTGTTTTGGTTATGGTTTATGCTGACAAATTTAATAAATGACAAGAACAAATATATGTAAATACATTAGCATTTGCTCAAACCAACGATCATGATGATGCAATGATCAATTTGGACATGGTTAGTGTAGAGATATGAGAAAACAACGAATGAGTAATCAATTATATAGTTCAAGCTGGTGATACTTTATCCAAGATTGCTAGTACATTTTGAACTACAGTTTCTCATATACAAAAAACTAACAACATAAATGGTCCTATTAGACCAAATCAAAAGTTGATAATTACTGATGAAAGTGAGTGAATACTTTATACTGTGCAAGAAAAATCAAATATATTAGTATTTGCCAACAAATATTCATTAAATTCAGAAGACTTAATGTCTCTAAACTATATACAAGATGAAACTGAAGTTTTGCAAGATTGACAAGAATTATTTATACCTATAGATCTAGAACACGCTTATGATGTTTGACTTTTAGAAAGACCAAAACCAGTTTACAAACCAAAAACTACTATAGCATACAAGCCAACGATTACTAAGCCTACATCTGCAAATGTAAATTCAAACAATGTATCTTACGTAGTTAGTAGTAGTTCTTCAAGTTCAAGCTCCACCGATAGTTATAAATGATCTAGCATACTTTCTACTTGGGTATTCAAAAAGAATATTTCCAACAAATTTTATGCTGGTCATTGTACTTGGTATATGGCAGTTACTACACCTCAAATATTCCCATATACAAGCGAAACTACACAAGCTAGGCCTTTTGGTGGTAATGCAAACAAACGATACGACAATGCCAAAAATGCATGATTTTCTGTAGGATCACAACCTGTTGTTTGATCTATAGTAGTTTACAGCAGATGATGATGAAGTTTTGCAAGTGCCTGACACGTAGCCAAAGTGATTAGTTACAACTCTAGTGATGGATCTATGGTAATAGAAGAGATGAATTGATCCAAAAAATTTGTAGTGCAGAGACGCACAGAAAGAGTTGACAATCCAAATATAAGATGATATATCTATATGCCAGCTGTACCATGGCAACCTAACTAAAAAACAAATTATATATTCAACATAAAAAATCTTACTATGGTAAGATTTTTTTTATATTTTATTTGTTTTTAAACCTAGAATAAGTATACACATAACAATTATTTTTATATATCTAAATATATAATTTTATGAGTAATTCAAAATTTATCAACAAAACAATACCAACCAAGTCTTCAAGAAAATCAAAAAAGAAAATATCATTTAAATCTTTGATAAAACCCACACTTATTGGAGCTTGAATTTTATTGATTATTCTTTTTGTTTGGTTTCAAATACAAATAAAATCAAAATTGCCAGATATCACTCAAATCAAAGATATAACTTTTTCACAAGCTACAGTCATTACTGATAGAAATGACAAAGTTTTATACAAATTATTTGCTGAAAATAGAGATTATGTAGCATACTCTGGTATTGATAAAAATATGATAAATGCCATTATAGCAGTAGAGGATCAGCGTTATCGAGAACATCGCGGATTAGATACTATTGGTATTTTTAGAGCTGCTATAACCAAATTGATAAAACCTGGTAGTAGACTACAATGAGCATCTACTATACCACAACAATTGGTTAGAAATCTTTTGCTTACTAGAGATAGAAAAGTTACTAGAAAGCTAAAAGAGATGGTACTGACAAAGCAGTTGGATAAAGTATTAGATGAAGAGATAAAAGAGGAACAATGAAGAATATCTTGAGAAGATCTAAATCAAGCAAAAAAGGAAAAAGTATTAGAATTGTATCTCAACTATATTTTTTTGTGAAATAATGCATATGGTGTAGAAGCAGCATCTCAAACTTATTTTGGTGGATCAGCATCAGATTTGACTATATTGCAGTCAGCAATATTAGCATCTATACCAAAGTGACCATCATTGTACAATCCTTACAAAAATAGAAGTAAATTGATGTGAGAGATAAAAATTACTGATTCAAACAAAAATGAATATCCGTTTTCTAGCGGTTGATTAAAAGATGAAGTTTTAAGCAAAGCTAAATCTTCATTTTCAAAGGCTGATTTTTCCAACAAAACAGATTATAATTCATTTAGCAAGTATATCAAAGGTCTGTTAGATTTTTCAACATACTACGAATGAGACAAATATCAAATAGAGTATTCTCCTGGTAGGAAGGACTTAGCACTTTCTAGGATGTATGAAGATTGATATATATCAGAAGATGACTTGAAGAATGCATTTTTAGAATGACTAAATATTGAATTTGAAAACAATTGATTTCCTATTGAGGCGCCCCATTTTGTGATGCGAATTACAGAACTTTTGGAAGAAATGTATGATGAAGATGTACTCATGAATGATTGATTGGTAGTAAAAACCACATTGGATCTAGATATACAGGATATAGCAAAGCAGTCTTTAGCTAACAATGTTGATGCCCTAGAAATGTATTGAGCCACAAATGAAGCTATGATGTATCTAGACACAGAAAACTGAGAAATACTTTCGTATATATGATCTATAGATTATTTCAATGAAGATATATGATGACAAAACGATATGGTAAAAAGTGCTAGACAAGTTTGATCTACTATGAAACCATTTATATATTCTTTGTGATTTAGCAAACTTCCACTTACTTTAGATACTCCAATATACGATATACCATTTCAAATTGGTCCAGATAGACCAAACAATGCAGATGGTAAATTTTTGGGTATTTTACCATTGAGAAAGGCTTTAGCATATAGTAGAAATATACCAGCAGCCAAGATGATTACAGCCATATGATGACAAGATGTTGCACTTCCTTTTCTCAGAGATTTATGACTTGCATCTTTAGATGAAAATTGAGATTATTGATATCCATTGGCTTTTTGAGCAGGTGAAGTTCCTATGATAGAACTAGCCCAAGCATATTCTCATCTTAGTACAAACAAACCTTGAGTTATAAATCCTATATTGGAGATTAGAACACACGATTGATCTTTACTGTATGAAAAAGAAAAAGAAGAGCAAAAAAATATTATTGCCCCAGGTATTGTATATCTTATACGAAGTATCTTATCCAACAATGAAAACATGCCTCCAGAGTGGGTAGCAAAATATGCAGTTCGTGGTTTACAGCTTGGTATCAAATCTGGTACATCAAATATGAAAACATCAAAATGAGATCGCGCAAGAGACTGATGGCTTGTGACTTATACCCCATCTAGAGTAGCGATATTTCGATGAGGTAATGCAGATTGATCACCAATGTATAGAAATGCTTATGGTTGATTTTTAAATGCTGATGCTATGACAGAATTTTGGTCTACTTTACTGGCAAACAATCTTGTATCAAATGAAGGTATGTCTCAGGTAGAAGTATGAGAAGTAGCTATATCAAAGATATCTGGTAGGTTAGTATCCGAAAATACTCCAGCATCATTTATTACAAAGTCTATGTGATATATACAAACTCAACCAAGTGATTATGATCCTGGTATGTCACCACTAGAGTTTGATTCATCTTGTAATGGTCTAGCTAGTCCTTACACACCCAAAGATCAATTAATTAAAGGATATGTTATGACAAACCCTACAAGCTTTATGCCTTGAAATATGGACTTGGATGAAATAAAAATGTGGCGACAACGATCTACCAATTCATGAATGTTGTCTGAATTTGATCCAGATCTTTCATGAAAAGTAAACTTTAATTACAACAATATATTGCTGGAGATGCCACAAGATTATTGTGAGTTTAGAAGTCCACAAGTCAGTGAAGATATAGATATAGATATTAAAAATTTAGATGACTGACAAAAAATATCTACAAAACCTATGGTTTGGTTCAATGTAAAATCTCCAAACAATATCAAAAGAGTTTCAATTAGCATCAACGACAGGATTATTTGATCTACAGAATACAGATGAGACTCAAATGATATCACAGATATAATTATATCTGATCTTTGAAATGAAGTATGAGACTGATCGCTTACATTGCTAGCCGTAGATACCGAAGGATATTCTAATATAACCACTATAGATGTGTCTGTAGTATGACAAGATACCACACCACCTTTTATGCTCAAAGAAAATGTGATTGTACAACCAGATTGAGACAAATACAATGTAATTATGTTTTTTAATGATGATCTATCTAGCGTAAATGGCTGAACAATCAAACAATGAGACAAAATACTCAAAAATTTCAAAGAAAATATTGCAGAATTTAAGATATCTCAAGCTGGTAATGTAACCATTACAGCCAAAGATGGATTTGGAAATGAACTTATAGAGGAGATTGATATGTGAGCTTATATATCATGATTTTGATCTCCAGTAGTAGAGGAGTCAGTATTAGAAAATCCGGCTACATGAGATGTTGCACAATAATATCAAAAAATATAAAAAACCTCATTATAAAGAACTATAAATGAGGTTTTTTTGTTACTAAATTTATTTTAATACAATAGTTTTGTAAACTTTTTTACCCTTTCTCAACAAAAAAATTCCATTGATTGTGTCTTCCTTGGATAATGTTTTTTGCATATCTTCTATTTTTTCTTCATTGCAATATAATGCTCAAGATTGTATCATCTTTTTTGCCTCTCAGTTTGATTCAGTCAATCCTGATAAAGAACAAAGCTCCAATATTTTCCATTCATTTTTGTCTATTTCTACACCACCGGTAGCACCTTTTAGAGCTATTTTTTCTTCATTGTTTAGTTGTTTTAATAAATTTAGTTTGTTTTCTTTGCTAAACAATATTTCTGTAATCTTATGAACATTTTCTATTTCTTTTTTACCAAAAACTAATTCTACTACATATTCAGCTAATTTTTTCTGTCCCAATCTTTGTCATGGATCTTTTTTGTGTTCATTTACTATATTGTCTATCTCAGATATATCCATTAGTGTTAATATCTTCATATATTTTGATATATCATCATCGTTTGTGTTTAAAAAATATTGGTATACAAAATATGGACTATTTTTGTTTGGATCTAACCAGATTGCGTTTCACTCAGATTTACCAAATTTTTTACCACTACTATCTGTAATAATTGGTATTGTAAGTCCAAAAATTTCTTTGTTATGCTTTTTCCTGGTTAATTCCATTCATGTTACTATGTTTCCCCATTGATCAGATCATCACAGCTGCAATTCTATTCACATATTTTCATATAGGTGCATAAAATCATATCCTTGTATAAGCATATAACTGAATTCGCTATATGAAATAGACTTATCAGGATCTTCCAATCTTTTTTTTACAGATTCTTTTGCGGCCATTGTGTTTACTGTGATATATTTACCGACATCTCTCAAAAAGTCTAAATATCACATTCATTTATAAAAATCGTAATTATTCACCATTTCATATTCAAAATTTATGCCATAATTATCTTTTAAGTTATTCAAAAACTTTACTATTTGATCAAATATGTTTTTTTGATTTTGTCTTAAAGTTTCTTCATCCAAAAAATTTCTCTCTGCATCTTTACCGCTAGGATCTCCAATCATTCATGTCGCGCCTCATACCAAAAAATAGCATTTGTTGCCATATTTCATTAAGTTTACTGCAGCCATCATAGCGCAAAGATTACCCAACTGCAAAGAATTTGCACTGGGATCTATTCACAAATAAAAACTTTTTCATCATTTTTCATATTCCTCAAAAAGTTTTTCGTTAGTAAACTGATACAAAAATCATCTGTCTTCTCGATTTTTTTTCAAATTCATATTTTTTATTAAATTATTTAAACTAAAAAATATATAAATATTTACATCTTTTTTGCAAGTATGATGATATTTTAGCAAATAATTTGTAATTTATATAGAGATTATTATATTTATGTTGCACAAGAATGCTAAAGTCCTCCTGCTAGGGAGGTCATGACAAACATTATAGTTAGTATTTTGCTTATAATTGTTTGTTGTGCCACAAACAACATCTATAAAAAAGTCTTCTATATTTTGGGAGGCTTTTTTCTTATCTTGTATTAATTATTGAAAAATATCTACACATCCTTACAAATATCTTGTTTAATATTTTCTACACAAATATGTTACAAAACTACAAAAATGATTTTGCTCAAATACTTAGCAATACTAGTCTAGATTTAGACACAGATCAAATTATTTCAAATATTGAGATAGTACCATCAAACATCGATGGAGATTTATGATTTCCTTGCTTTAGGCTTTCAAAAGAATTCAAAAAATCACCAAATCAGATAGCACAAGATATAGTATGAGAGATAGATGATCCAAAGATAATTGAAGTCTGACCATATATCAATTATATTGTATCAGATTTTGAACTTTTCCAAAATTTGTTTGAAAATATTCAAGATCAAGGAAAAAGTTATTGAAAGTTACCAGACAAAGATATTGAAATAGTATTGGAGTGACGACAGCCAAATACTCACAAAGCTTTTCATATATGACATTTGAGAAATGCTTTGGTATGAGAGGCTGTTAGCTCTTGTCTAGAACGAGCTGGATATGATGTACATAGGGTTTCGTATCTATGAGATATCTGAGCTCATGTAGCCAAATGGATTCGATATTATATTAATTTTTCAGAGCCTTATAGCTCTGAAACGTTGAATCGTTTAAGCGTTGAAACGTTTATAGAACGAGCATGAAAAATTTATTCTGATGCTACCAAAAAAGTAGATGAAGATCCAGAAAGTTACAAACCACAAATACAAAAATTACAAAAGAAACTAGAGGATGGAGACACAGAACTAAACAAGATATGGCAAGATACGCGTACAAAATGTATCCAAGATTTCGAAGCGATATTTGATGAGCTTTGATGTGATATCCAAAAATGGTATTATGAAAGTGATGTAGAAAAACCATGAATACAAAAAGTAAAAGAATTATTAGATTCTTGAGTTGCTCAGATAGGTGAGTGATGATCAATTATTATGGATCTAGAAGAATATAAATTATGAATATTTTTGTTATTAAAATCTACATGAGCATCATTATATTCTACCAAAGATATATGACTTGCATACCTCAAACAAAAGGATTTCCCAAATTACCAAAAATCGCTTTATATAGTTGGCTCAGAACAAGAACATCATTTTAGGCAACTATTTAAGACTTTAGAAATAATGTGATTTCCACACGATGCATTGCAACATATTTCATATGGTCTAGTAGATCTTAAGGACTGAAAAATGTCTTCTCGTGGATGAAATGTAATACTTTATACACAACTTCGTGATCAATTGTTGCAAGAAGCAGACAAAATGATTCATGATAGAAATATACCATCAGATCAAAAAGAGTTGATTACCAATCAAGTTGCATTTTGAGCTATGAAATTTGATATGCTTTTGCCAGATGCTAGCAAGAAAATATTATTTGATCCAAATGAGGCATTGTCATTTGAGTGAGAGACATGACCTTATATACAATATACTCATGCTAGATGTAGTAGTCTTTTGAAAAAATGAAAATTAGATATACAAAATATAAATTTCAATAATCTTTTTGATAAATACGAAAAAAATCTTTTAATACATTTAGCACAATTTAGCGACTATGTATCAAAAGCAGCAGAGGAGTTTAGGCCAAATTATGTAGCAAGATACTTGTTAGATTTATCCAAACTATTCAATTCTTACTACAACAATACAGACAAAAAAATCACAGAAAATAATTCTAGTTTAGCTCTAGTTTTTTGTATCAGACAAGTAATTTCAAATGGTCTAAAAATATTGTGAATAGAATCACCAGACGAAATGTAATTTCAATGAACAATTTACAAATAACAATTAACAAATTATTGTTGATTGTTTTTTGTTTTTTTGATAATTGTTACTAGTATCTTGACTATCTCTTTGCATTCATTTTTCAATAGTTTTGTATCTTCTCCAAATCATTTTTCTAATATTTCTAGTCGATACAATGTTTCATCGCCCTCTTTTAATGATATGTGTAACTTGTTTATAAAATCTTTTTTAGATGGACTATTTTTAGCTTCAGCTATATTAGCTCATATACTTGTACCACTCCTAAATAGCTGTGAAGCAATTTCATAATACTTCTTTTCTTTTAAACTAAGATAGTATTTTGCTATTTCAATTCCAAAGACTAAGCTTCTATCTTTTATATCATTATTCATCTAATACTATTGAATATTTAAAATTCTTTTTGTATATTGTTAATTGCTAATTGTTCACTGTTAATTGTTCATTGAAATAATTTCTCCCCAGTCTCCAGGATTTAGTCCTGCAGCATTTGCTTCATCTATATCTATATGAAAATCTAGAGTATAATCGTCTTTTGCTCTTACTACTACATTTTCAAAAACTAGTCACCTTTCCCCATGTGTTTTTATAGATATATTTTGTCAGTCTTTCAATTTCATTTCTTTGGCTTCTGCTACTGTGATGTGCAAGTGTCTTTTGGCTACTATTACACCATTTATCAGATCTATTTTTCATTTTGGTCCTATTACAGTCAATCTTTCACTTCTTTTGAGATCTCCAGACAATCTAATTGGTGCATTTATTCACAAAATATAATTGTCTGATCTGAGTATCTCCACTTGACTATGTTTTCTAAATGGCAGCAAAACTCTTACATTTTTGATCTCTCATTTTGGTCATTTAATTGTTACTGTTTCTTGACAGGCATATTGTCCAGGCTGAGAAATATCTTTCATTTTTTCAAAATTATAATCTTTGCCAAATAATGTATTGGCATCTTCCATAGATAAGTGTATATGTCTGTTGGAAATTCCGATAGGTATTCTCATTTTTAACCAAAAGTGAAAAGTTAAAAGTTGACTCAAAGTTGATATAATTTAATATATTTATATTTATCTCAAAATGAAGGCAAGTTTTTCCAAACAGATATTGACTTATATCTATAAATATGTAATATAAAATTATGTTATATTTTATTGTGATTTTATTGTTTTTCATAGCAAACTTTATAATTGCTATGAGATGGGCAGACCAAGAGTCTGCTTGTATTAGGAAAAGCTTGGATCACACAAAGATATTATTCCAAAAATTTATTATTTTATCTTTGTTAGAATTGTTGCTTTTCTTATAGTAGAGTGTGGTTTTGTATTTACATGCCACACTTTTTTCTTGCAAAAAAAATGTATATAGATACAAAATAATTACTTTATCATCTAAAAATGATACTATGCCCAACAAAGCAAAAGTAAAAGTAGAGGAGTTTAAAAAAGAAGCAAAACAATATTATAAATGAAAAAATATGATATCTAGATATATTATTATCTGATTTTTGGTATTGCTTATAGCCTTACAGTTCTTTTTACCAAGACAAAATCACGAAAACAACAATTCTATAGTACAAAATATGGCGCAAAAAAGTCACAATGATATACAGGAAGTTTTCTCATTTTTTGATCAAGATTTTGACTTATGATCTGGTGATTATTATTTTCAATCTCATCTTGATCACGCAATAGCAGATATTGTTTCCAATCCAAATAAGCTGGCCAATATATACAAAAAAAGTCTGATTTATTTGCCAGATTTTCAAGACAAACTAAAAAAAGCATGATTACACACAGATTTTCAATATCTTATGTTTTTAAATGAGTTTGAAAATCCAGTATTTGATATAAATATGGAGGCCGTAAACCATTATTGATTGGTACAAGACAAATATATAGATGAGAGTCTAGATTTACAAAAATCGTCAAATCTTAGTGTATTCTACTTACAGGACCTATACAATACATTTGAAGATAATCATCTTGTATTGTTGTGATATTTGATGTGAGGAGAGGAGTTACAAAAAACTATGATGTCACAAAACCAAAAAATTCGAGCCAATTTATATTTGCCAAAAGATATAGAATCTAGATATTTTGAGACTATAGCATACAAATACATAGTTTCAAACATTTCAGATTATATAGATATGCAGGATTTTCAATCATATAAGCCTTTGGCTACAGATACTATCAAATTGTGAGAGACTAAAGATCTAATCAAACGAGCAAACAAACAATGATATACTTTCAAAGAAATTAAGGAATTAAATCCTTGGATTTTGTGAGACAGTCTACCAAAAGGTAAACGAGAAATCCAAGTTTACAAAAGATAAAATACTATGAAAAATCGCAAAAAGAATAGACTAGACTCTTTCCATTATGACTCTGGATATTTTTTTGTAACTATAAATGTGAAAGATCACAAGAAGGTATTTTGAGATGTCGTTGGAGATGAGATAATTTTAAATAATTGTGGGAAAGTAATAAAAGAATATTGGTTACATATACCAAAAATTCATCAAAATGTTTTTTTGTGAGATTTTGTAATTATGCCCAATCATTTACATTGAATCATTATAATTAATAATGTAGGGGAGGTTATCAACCTCCCGTCTAATAAGGTTGGGAAGATAATATATTCCCCTACAAATGAATTATCAAACATTATTAAAGGATTTAAATAGACAACTTGAAAACAAATAAGAAACAAATTGTGACTCAAAAATTTCCAGCGACAAAAATCATTTTATGATCATATTATTCGTAATGAAGAAGATATGAATAGAATAATAGAGTATATTCAACTCAATCCATACAAACGAGAAAATGATGAATATTATATAAACTAAAAAAAACTCAACCTATTGGAGATCAAGTTTTTTGATTATAGTTTATTTTTGTTTATTATTTTTTTTCTGAGCCACTTTCTTCTCATTTTTTGGTTCTTTCTTCTATTTTTTTCAATGCTTCAGATATCCTTCTTGCCTGATCATCAGACAATCTTTGGTCTTCTACATTATCTGTGTCTACTACATTACCATTATCTTCTTCATTTTTTATGATTTCTTTGTCTATCATCTTGTGATTTTTAATATTTAAAATTTTGCTTTTTAAGCTGCTATATCTGATTTTTCAGATAGTAATTCGATTATTTTCTTTTTTATGTGTTCTGTGCTATGATTTTCTGCAGCACTTTCAAATGCTTCTTTTACGCTATCTTTACTCAATTCTCACTCAATTTTAATTTTATCGATTGAATTTCATATAAATTTATAAAATAATTCTTTGTTCCCCCAATCCAATGTCTTCATACTCATATGGATAGGTTTTCCTTTACCAGTAGTATTTAATGAGCTAGAATAGTCATAAGGTATAATTTCTGATGGCATTTTTTTGTTTGCTCATTGAGTATTTATGTGCAAAACAAAGTTTTTTTCTTCACCATTTTCTGTATCTCTAAACCAAACTATCAAGTGGCTTCAACCCATAAAATTGTCATAATTATTTGCAATTTTTACTTTAAAGTTGTCCCATCACAAGTCTTTTTTGTTTTCTTCAAAGAACGCTTGAAAATAATCTCTCAATATCATCAAAGACAGTTTATTGAAAGTAATATCTTCAATAGAATATTTATTTATTTTTGTCTTAAATTTATCTTTTGCATCTTTATTTGTAAATCTTTTTTCATCATTTGGATCTACTTGATAAGATACAAGAGATTTTCTGCATTTCATTAGATACGATTGTAGATTTTTATTTCATTCTATCTCATCCGCATCCAGATTTTTAAGAATATCATTGATTTCTTTGATTGCTTCTTGGTCTGTCATATCTTCGTTTCTTACACTATTTTTCTTTTTTAGATATATTTTTTTGAATACATCCGAATCCACATCTCTTATTACAGACAATGCACGCATATAAGCCAATGCATCCATTATATCTTTGTGATTATAATTATAATTTTGTCATTCTTTCATATATGTTTCCATAAATGGATTTGACAGTCCAGCATATACATCTGCTTTTACCCTATCTCACAAAAAGTGTTTTGCCATTCACAGATCAGTTGGCAAATATCCATGAGGATGTTTTTTACTAAGATTTGTGCTATCAGTTGCATTTTTGAAATCTATAGCTCTTGCTATGTTTTCATCTTGTCTTTGTATTCTATCCATACTTATCATTTTTTGTATTTTATTATTTATTAAAATATTTTTTAACCATTGTTTCTATCTATATAGCTTTTAAGTTCCTGTAGCGTAGAGTAGTACCTTACATTCATTAGTTTATATGACATATAACCTCTATTTGTTTTGTAGATTTTATATGTTTTACCATTTGGAGCGGTGTGTATAGTTGGTTCAAAATCTACGTCTACTTGGTGATCCCATACTATCACAGCAGGATTGTTTCTATCTATGTAAGCTCTCAATTCCAAGATAGTAGCAAAGTATTTTGTACTATTAAAATCTGGAGAAGTATATCCAATATCACTAGACTCTATATCATAAACTTTTCCATTTGGAGCTATATGTCTGTTTGGATCTGTGTTGTCATAAGACATATCGTTTCCATATGTATTGATATGACAATCTCCAGGATTTTTGCTATCCAAGAATTTTTCCAATTCATCTCTAGATCCAAAATAAGTCCTTACCATCATATTTGGTGAATAATAAGCTTCTTTTGAGCTGCTATACTCTATAGTATATTCTTTACAGTTTGGAGCTATATGTGTGCTTCCATCCTGATATCCATCCAACTCATCATCTAGATAATCTGTGATTAGTTCAAGCAAATAGTCCATATTACAAGCATCTTCATTTCATTGAGATAGATCAATATTGTCTTCTAGCATACTTTGCATCACTACCAAGAAAGCAGATAATTCGCTCTCATTAGTGTAAGTATCCAGTATTGAGTTGAATATAGCAGCTACAGCCAATTTTTGACCATTGCTCAAATCACAATCCAGATCTTCATCTTCATCCATTGTTGTAATTTTCCAAGGTATTGTCCTATTTGCTATAGTCAGCTCTGTCTCTACTGTTTCATCATATTCATCGCTACTAAACATCTCTATAGATATCAAATCATTATTTTGTACCAAAGTACTAGTTCAGTATTCTACTCAGTTTCTAAATAGTACTCCAGTAGATACAGCAGCCATGATTGTTTCATTTGTATCCAATCATCACATAGTGATTTCGTTTGATTCATAAGTCTCTTCCAATTCAGCGTCTTCCACATCTTCAAATTCAAAATTGTTTAAATCTAGATAATCAAATTCTACTATATTACTTCGATCACTTTTATTTCCTACAGCATCTACAGATTTTATCCTGATGGCATAGCTACCAGCATCTTCATCAAAATCTGGCACAAATCATGTGCTTGTAGTATAATATGTATCATCTACTACTATATCCAAAAATGTTGCGTTCTCCGCTATCTCATATTCAAATCATGTGATACCAGATTCACTATCACTAGCTCCTATAAATTCCAGCATCAAGAAATATATGTCATCTCCATTGCTAGGTGATGTGATAGTAGGAGTAGTAGGATCTGTGATATCTATACTCAATGTGCTGCTTGATAGTAGATAATTTTCTACAGCTCCAGTCAATTCACGCGAATAAAGACAGAAATATTTTCCATTGTCTGCATCATCAGTGACTGTGATAGACCCAGTCCAATCTACCATACCACCAGTATTACTACATTCAGTCATATTACTTACTCGTTTATATTTCTTTTGGTCAAATGTGATAGCTCCAGAAAAGTATACACTGATTGTATCACCAGTCACTCGTTCATCTTCCACATCATCCAAAAAGTTTACAGTATCACCATAGTCGCTTATATTCATATCATTACTAGACATTATATATCTTCCGCTACCAGTAATATCTTCTCCATAAGCACATACATATTTATTATTGTAACTTACATCACTATTGATGTATATAGCTCCAGTATAAGTATTAAATCCAGTAGTACCACCGGTACACTCACTACCAGTACTTACTCGCTTGTATCCATAGTTGTATACATTTTGAAAATTGATATTTATGGTGTCAAAGTATACTGGTCCAGTAGATACATCATCTACAAATTCCATATCAGATATTTTTATTTGATTGCTTAGTCATGTACTTATTTGGTCGTTTGTGTCATCTTGTGCATATATACATACATATTTATCATTTAAATCCATTGTACCACTATAAGATGCCACATCTCATGTAGATCATGTATATACCAATGATACACCACTATTACAGTCACTAGC
>ERZ795053.2023-NODE-2023-length-25037-cov-5.054920_pt1 | contig 25037 bp, 18 predicted proteins | sample MGYA00375137_ERZ795053 | MGnify/ENA primary metagenome ERZ795053 (study PRJEB30182, sample SAMN05720284) | activated sludge metagenome | isolation source: Anaerobic digester | place: Hong Kong | collected 2014-12-17 ...
AGTTGCCGTCGGAACCGACATACATGCCAAAGGTGGCATTGCCGGTGCTGTTGGTGCCGTCTCGGTCAGCCGTATACGCATCATAGATCACGGCCTGGAACACTCCCTCATCAATAAGGCGCGTGGCACTGGTGGGATTGCCCTCATCATCAAAGGGGCGGGTGGCGAGGCCACCGGGTAAACGACCATTATCGAGCAGCGTGACAACATCGGAGGCAACGGTCTGGCCCAACTTTCCCTGGAGAAACGATCGATTGCGCTGCATTGCTTCGGCGGTGAGGGCCTGCGAGATGGCGCCGAGTAAAGCGGTTGCCGCCACGGGATGATAGACAACGGTGGCGGTCTGGGTTGGCACTGGTTTGCCGCCCAATAAGTTGACGGCCTGTTCCGCTGCCTGGCGACCGACGGTTGCGGCGTCAATATCATTGAGTGAGCGGCCTATCTGGAGACCAAAACCGGTCGCTCGGTCACTCTCATCAACCGCCATCACCATGATGTAGGCGCCGGCAAAGGTGCTGTTGTAGCTACCTTGAAAGCCTTTCGAGTTTGCTAGATACACCTCGCTGATCCCATCAATATAGGAATTCATGATCGAAACTTGCACGCGATCATCATAGGCGAGGGCTGCCGCTTCGACCGCCTTTTGAAAGGCGACTTTCGTTTCCGCATCGACCGCAAGCAGCGATGAGTCGTAGATCGCCAGATCTTCGTCGCTCAAGGGTTTGGGATCAGGGAGACGGCGGTGTTCATCGGCGTCGGCGACTTCGGAGAGGGTGAGGGCCGTGGCAATTGTTTTGGCAATGCTTTCATCGGAAAAGTCGGAGGTGTAGGCGTAGCCCATCTGGCCCGCTTTGATGACACGCACACCCAACCCTTTGCTCCCGGCATAGGAAAACTTCTCCACGGCGCCGCCACGCACCTGAATATTGGTTTCGCTGCCCACCGCAATATACGCCTCGACTTCAACCCCGTCGTTGGTCGCTTGGTTGACGACCCGTTGGGCTAGTTCTGTATAGTTCATGGCTCATTCCTTCTCGAACGATCAGCTTAAAAGATTACTCGGTTCCGCCGACGGTCAGCTTGGGTACGCGCACCGTGGGTTGCCCAACACTGACGCGCGCACTCTGTCCCTTGCCACACATGCCCATGCCAGGGTCGAGGGCGAGGTCACTGCCAATCATATCGATCTGCTTCAGACTTTCAGGGCCATTGCCCACGAGGGTGGCGCCCCGCACCGGCGCTGTTAATTTGCCGTCTTCAATGAGATAGCCCTCGGTCACCGCAAAGACATAGTCCCCGCGCCCGATCTCGACCTGGCCGCCCCCCAGTTTTTTGGCATAGAGCCCTTTCTTGGTGTTGCGGATAATCTCTTCGGGATCATGGGGGCCGGCCGCGATGAACGTATTGGTCATGCGCGGCATCGGCATGTGGCGGAAGCTCTGGCGCCGACCATTCCCCGTTGAGTTGCGACCGGCGCGGCGTGCTTCGGTGAGGTCCCACATATACTCTTTGAGAATGCCATTTTCAATCAAGACAGTATGTTGACTGGGGGTGCCTTCGTCGTCAAAACGGATGGAGCCGCGACGGCCAGGGATGGTGCCGTCATCGACTGCCGTTAAGAACGAGGGCCCCACCCGCTCCCCAACCAGCCCGGCATAGGCTGAACTGCCGTTGGTGATAAAATCGGCTTCCAAACAGTGGCCGCACGCTTCGTGAAAGAGCACGCCCCCCCAGCCATTGCAGATCACGACATCCATCTCGCCGGCCGGGGCGGAACGGGCATCGAGCATGCGTACCGCAGACTCTGCCGCATCGATGGTCACTGCCACCGGATCGCGATCGTCGAGCAATTCAAGACCAATCTGACCGCCAAGTCCGGTTGACATGCGATGGAGCAACTCACCTTTCTTTGCGGTAACGCCGACCCGAAATTCGAGCATTTCGCGGTCATCTTCAGCCCACAGTCCCTCGGAGTTGTAGATCCAGACCCGGCGACTGGTCTGTGCATAAGAAGCTTGAACGCCGGTAATCAGTGAACTATAACCGCGTGCCGCCTCATCCATCTGGCGAAGAATCGCGGCTTTGTCGACAGTTTTCATCCCATCATAGGGGCGCGCTACCGTAAATTGCAGTGGGCTGGTGCGCTTGGTAAGGTCAACCAACGCGCGTGGCGCGTTGGTACTGCGCGCTGCGGCTGCGGCCGTTTGGGCCGCTTCGATCAGCGCCGCTTCGCTCAGATCGTCGGTGTAGGCATAGGCGGCTGTGCTGCCATAGAAGACGCGCACGCCACCGCCGACATCGCTGCCCTGTTGCGCGTTTTCGAGCTTTTGATCATCAAGCCCCAATTGGAGCTGTTCGGTGTTTTCTAGATAGAGTTCAGCGAGATCGCCGCCATTGCGTAGCGCAGCGTTGAGCACGCGCTTGACGGTTTCGGTTGCCAACATGAGTAGTCCTTTCGCGTTTGGAATTGAGAATGAGCGTTGTGGGTGGCACTTTACTGCTAGGCACGTATGTTTTGCTTGTTCAGCGTCGTAAATGTAAAGGAATGGTGAGCCGTTGACGCGCTGACGTGGTATCCAAGCCCGGAAGATGCTGTTCAACCAGGGAAAAAGTCTCGTCAACGAGTTGGTAAAAGAGATCAATGGCTTCGTCCGGCGGCAGCACCCAGAGATAGCGTAGCCGTTTGGTCAACTGTGGCGGCGCAATCGGCAGTCGGGCTTCAAGCCGCTCTAAACTTTTCAGCTTGCCCGGCGGGATCATATTGTTGAGTCCACACCAGATGTTGGCCAGCCGCTTAACACTTTCCAATAATATTTCATAGACAAGCGCATAGTCACGGCGCCCGGCGCCCATCTCTTGTAGCACGGCAATAGGGGGGACACGGAGGTTGGCTTTAATTAAGGTTTCACCGAAGGTCGACGGTAGATCGGAAAGCTGGCGCTGCCAGGTCTCAATCAGTTTCGCGCCATAGAGCGCTTTGCCCTGAACGATGCCACTCAAGACAATATGGCTGGTTGTGTCTGCGGCGGCCGGATCGGCGAGAAAATCGGCAATGCGTTGCGTAGTCTCTGCCGTGCGCTGGTGGGCAAAATCGACTTTCACGTCGTCAATGAAATGATAACAGGCGAGCCCTTCCTCAGGGTCATAGCCATAGATATTGCCGCCGCTGGCGTGCGCCGCTGCTTGCAATGTTGCCATCTCTTCTGGGGTGGGCAACGCGGCATAGGAAAGGATGAGATCGATATCGGAGTTCACATCGGTAGTGCTTTGAGCCACCGACCCGGTCAACAAGATGGCCTCGACTTGTGGATGGGCCGCGTAGTCGGCTGCAACGCGTTGAGCCAGGGACAGCAATTCCGCTTGATAATCATGAGCCATGATCGTTCTCCTTGTCGCCACTGTCCGCTTGGAAAAAGGCAACGAGTAGACTATATTCTTCCGACTCCGTATCGACGTTTTCTTCCCAACGTATATCGCACTCTTTGATCAACGCATCCAACTTCGCATGAAATTGTACGAGCTGGTCGTGCGTTAACCGAATTGATTTGCGCGAGATAAAGGGATGAAGCGGTGGTTCATCGGTTGTACGTGGCGGCGCCTTGCGAAATGCTTCCTGCATCTCCTCTTTGGTCTCGTCTAAAAAAGAACTAAAGATGGCCGTGGTTTCTGCATTGGTGATCGAACTGCCCATGAGCATGGGATTGCGAATGCGGAATTGATGGGCAGTGGTCCGATAATGCTTTTCGATAATACCGGAGATGACTCTCGTGTCGACCACCTGGATTAGCCCATGCTTTTCGAGCAAATTAACATGATAATAGAGTTGCGACTGGGGAAGGTCAAGCGCTGTAGAAAGCTCTTTAACGGTTTTGGATTTGGCTAACATGCGCAGGAGCGCAAGACGGCGCTCATCGGCCAATACTTTAATCGTTTCCAGATCATCGATTGTCTTTACATTCGGAAGCTTCACAGCTAGATTGTCCTTGTGAAATAATTAATCGTTAAAAATATTTTTTACGATGAGAAAAGTTTAACCGAAGAGCTTCTGCCTGTCAAGTCTTTTCCGAAGTGAACAGGGTGCTGCATCGGTCTGCTCGCTTTCTGCGATGCACCCTAAACAATCTCAAAGTTTGGCAAATTATCTGCTAGTGTCCTATCATTAACCACAAATACCCCATGAAATCGCTGACATCCCGGACTGTTGCAGATCGGGATGAGTGCATCTGTCATCCATATCGCACCGGTGCCATGATGATCCGTTTGTCGCGGTTGGTGCAGGAAATGGGGCAATCTCATCTTGATGATTTATCAGCATTTGGCTTACACATTGAGAACGGCATTACAGGAGGCAACCAGCCAGGAGATGTGTTGCGTTTTCGATTGACCGTGTAAGTCTTACCGCATAAACGAGGGCACTGTGTTTTTCAGACAACTCTATTCCAAACTATCTCGCAGTCGATGGTCGTCGAAGCATAACTGTCTCTTACGAGGCCTCTTGCTTTTTTCCCTATGTTGCCTTGCCCTGGGATTGGGGCTTGCTGGGTCAGTTGCCCATGCGCAGCAACCTTCGCCAACCTATGATCCCACCCAAGTCACGGTGCCGATCAACGCGCCAATTGCGCTCTTTGGCCAGGCCAGCTACCAACAAAACTGTGCGCCTTGTCATGGTGCAGAGGGCATGGGCAATGGGCCGACCGCGGCCGAGTTGCCGGGGCCGCCAACCGCCTTTGCCGACCCCGATGCAATTTGGGCACTGAGCCCATCGGAACTGTTCCATACAACAAAGTTTGGTCGACTTGAAAATCTCATGCCGCCGTGGGGCAATCAACTCAGCGATGAGGAGATCTGGCAGACTGTTGCTTATGCGTGGTCACTCCATACCACGCGCAGTGAAACCGACAACGGTGCAGAATTGTACACCGCCAACTGTGCTGCCTGTCATGGCGACACCGGCGCCGGCGACGGTCCGGAAGCGCCGCCCGATCTGGTGGACTTCACCGATCTCGACTACGCAATTAACAACAGCCAGGCTGATTGGTCTGAAGGTTGGCAAAGCGCCCATCCGGAATTGGGCGCGGAGTGGTCGGCCGGCCAGCAACAGTCTGTGCTGGAATACATACGTACCTTCAGCTATGTCCCGCCCTGGGAAAATGCCTATCAGCCAGGCAGCGGGGTGATTTCGGGGACGGTGGTGCAAGGTACTGCCGGCGGGGCGGCCGTCGTTGGTCTCACGGCTGCACTGGAGGCGTATATGAGCTTTACACCCGTGGCGGTCTTTACAACGCCGGTTGATAGCCAGGGTGGCTTTGTCTTTACAGATGTTAGCACCACACCTGGGATTGATTATCTGGTATCGGTTGCGTCGGAGGGCATTCGTTATAGCAGCCCCATTCTCAGATTCACGGCGGAGCAGAGCGCGTTGGAGACGCAGGTTGCTATCTACGGCACGACCGACGATCCCGCCGGGATTCACATCAACAGTGTCCATTGGATTGTGGATCCGCAGCCCGGCGCCGTGGTCGTGGGCGAGGTTTACAGTCTGGGCAATGGCGGGGATCGCAGCTATGTTGGTACGACCGTCGATGGTGTGGAAGAACCCGTAACGGTTGCCATGCGGGTGCCGGCCGATGCTCAGGAACTCAGCTTTGAAAATGGCGCACTGGGTGGGCGCTTCCAGCAAGTGGGTGATCGAGTTTACGACACAACACCGGTCGTGCCGGGACAGAGCACACGTCAGATTATTATGCGTTATGTGCTACCGCACAATGGCACGTCGCTCGATGTGCGGCAAGACTTCCTCTATCCAGTTGATCAGATGACAGTGCTTGTCACTGAACTGCCGCAACTCGATGTGACAATTCCCGGCTTTTCGCTTGCCAGCCGTGAAGAGTTGCAAGGGCAGACATACCAGCTCTGGCGACCGGACGGCAATGTGCCCAATGAAGTGACTGTGCAGTTGGCCGGCCTCTTGCGTGCCGGCGATATTGACCCGCGCATGGTGCAAGGGAGCAATGGGCAAAGCGGACTTAGTGCCGCGTCGGCTACTGTTGTCCCTTTGTTGGAACCCTGGGCGCCTTGGTCACTCGCCGCTCTGCTCGTGATCGCGGTGATCGGTGTACTGATTTGGTCACGGGGACGGGTTGGCGTCGATCAGGCGAAAAACCTGCGCGGACAACGAACGAGGTTGTTGAAACAGATCGCCCATCTCGATGACCGTCATGCGACTGGCGAGATTGATGAGCAACAGTGGCAACAAGTACGGTCACAACTCAAAGCGCAACTCTTGCAAATGACTTCACGTCTTGAAGAAGAACGCTAACCACGAAGTCACGCAAAGCCACACGAAGTTAGGTATATTCAATAACGAAACCGGCCTTTCATTTTGGGAAAGGCCGGTTTTTTTATGGGATGCTCGAGCAACTTGCCGATTGATCCTGCCACCCTCTCCTTAGACCGCTGCGTAATACTAGCCAGGTGCCCAGTGTACATCGTGAAATGATTCACTATACTAGGTAGGGCGAAACTGTGTAGGGCAAGCTACATAGCTGGAAAGGCAGCGCAACTATCAGCTGTTTTTCGCACACTTGACGAAAATTGTAATCTCGAATACACTGAGTGCTGCGTCGAAACTTCAATTGTGCTCCAGTGGGAACAGAGAAGTTTTGGACGGACATTCAGTATCGATCCCAGCGTTCAGGTGTAGTCGTATTCGCATAGTGAATGGCCGGGTCGAATCACACAATTATCTTCTGAACAATTCCAATCTGTGGCTAACAGGGTAGCGGCAAACAGATCGGAGGACAAACGACACCAGTTTGTCTTCAGTCTGCGTTTGTACTTGAGATCCTGTTGAACCGCTGCTGAATTTACACAAACCTGCAATGGATAGGGGCGGCTATGAGGAAGTTTGTCATTACATTGACCATTCTATGCGCAGTAGCCCTGTTAATGGCATGTACAGCACAGTCACAAACGACAGTGGCACCAGCGGGCGATGAGGGAGTGCCCGGACCAGTTGGTCCGTCTGGGCCGCCGGGACCAACTGGTCCGACCGGGCCGGCTGGGCCGCAAGGTCCGCAGGGGCCGCAGGGGACGGCCGGTCTCGACTATCGACCGCCTACCTATGTCGGTTCTGACGCCTGTCAGGAATGCCATGAGGAGCTGTATACCAGTTATCTTGAGACCGGCCACCGCAATGCACTGACTGCGCCTGTTGATGGTGAAGCCCCGGCCCTGCCATTTTCGGAAATCTCGGATCCGCCTGAAGGCTATAGTTGGGAAGATATTCACTATGTCATTGGTGGCTACGGTTGGAAGGCGCGCTTTGTGGATCAGCAAGGTTATGTGATCACCGGTGACGCTGAGGCCAAGACCCAGTACAATCTCCGCAATCGCACGCTCGATCAGGGAGATGATTGGGTTGCTTACCATCCAGGAGAGCAGATCAGCTTTGATTGTGGCTCCTGCCACACGACCGGCTACATCCCCCAAGGAAATCAGGATGGTTTGCCCGGCCTGATTGGTACATGGATGGAAGAGGGAATTGGCTGTGAAGAGTGCCACGGGCCGGGCAGCAGCCATGTCAATGATCCGTATCTCGTCTCGATGGCCATCAATCGTGACTCTGAATTGTGCGGTGACTGTCACCGGCGCGATGAAGTGGTGACCGTTGACGCGGAAAATGGCTTTATTCAACATCATGAGCAGTATGAAGAGCTTTTCTCTTCGAAAAAGCGGGTGATGCGCTGTGTTGATTGTCACGATCCCCACGCTACGGTGAAATACGCCAAAGGGACAGCGATCAAGACCGATTGTGAGAGCTGCCACTTTGAAAACGAACTGTTCCAGAAGATTACCGACCGGCGCCATGCCAAATGTATCGACTGTCACATGCCGATGGTCACGGTGAGCGCAGTGGGTGACCCTGCCCGCTTCACGGGTGATGTGCGCACTCACTTGATGGCGATCAATCCCTACGAAACGGAACAGTTCGATAAAGATGGCGCTTCTGCGCTCCCCTACATCAGTCTGAACTTTGCCTGCCGCAGTTGCCACTACGATGATGGCCGTGCACCAAACTTGACCGATGAAGAGTTGCAGGAAGCCGCCATTGGTTACCACGACCGTGAGCTAGCCGGCAGCAAGAATAAAGAGCGCTAGTGAATCCGGGCAGAAATCAGTAGACAGATCATTTGGCTGTTTACCAGAGAGAAGCGCTCCTGATTGCAGTCCAGGTATTTACGCTGCCATGTACTAGGAATCCCCCATGTAGGGGCATCCGCTTGCCGGTGCCCCAGGGGCGACCGCAAGGGTCGGTGGCCTTCTAGGCGCCTACGGAGGGATTTGTTTCCTTGGAACGGCCTAAGTGGTATGGGTCCATTTTTCCTGTTTATTTCTGTAAATTCTAGCCGGGTGCCGTCCTTTGTGATAAGCACAAAGGATGGCGCCCTACCTTGATGGATGTTAGCAATGTCGGTGATGCCACGCACGCCATGGGGTATTGTTTTGTGGAGTCTTTTCTCTATGATATTGGGGGGTTCTTTCTTTTGGGCAGCCCCCGTTTCTGCACAAACCCCACCCAATCTGCCCTGTCGCGGTTGTCATGGCGACAATCAGCGATCATTAACGTTGCCATCCGGTGAGACGTTGCCGCTGCTGGTATCCCTTGACGCGCTTGATGACTCGGCACACAGCTATCTCAATGAAACGCCTGTGAGCTGCACTGATTGCCATAGCGATGCCGGGCGCTATCGATATCCTCATGCGACCAATCCGGCACAGACGGCGCGCGGATATGTTGAGGCCGCGGCAGAAAACTGTGAAGGTTGTCACTATCCTCATAATCCCTTTCATGAAGACCCCCCAGCCGATGAATCTTTGACGTTGCCTACCTGCGTTGACTGTCATGGCGCGCATGATGTTGCGCCTTTGGCGGAACTGGCAAGCCGGATGCCCACCAATTGTGTAGCCTGTCACACGGGGGAGGAAGAAGGTTGGGCCGCGGCGCTGCTGGCGCCACGTCCAGGCCACGGCGAAGGAGCCGCCGGTATTGCCGGGAGTGCGCGCTGTTTGGGCTGTCACGCCGACACCTACCTGAGTTGGCGCGAAACCTTGCATGCCAATATTGTGCAAGATGCCGAGGCGAATCCCAGTGTCATTATGGGTAACTTCTTGCTAGACGATGCCGACTTGACCTTTGGTGTGGATGATGTTGCCCTTGTCATCGGCAGTCGGTGGCGGCAACAGTACATCACCAAGACGGTCGAAGGGAACTTTGAATTGTTGCCGGCGCAGTGGAATATTGCGACCGAAGAGTGGGTACCGAACGATCATCCTGACCTCACCGCGGGCACAGAGTGGCGGCAAGCTTGCAGCGGCTGCCATGTCACCGGCTTGGACACCACACGTTGGGAGTTTACCGAACTGGGTGTTGGCTGCGAATCCTGTCACGGCCCCGCCGAAGATCATATTGCCGATCCCGAAAATGTAAAGCCGTACGCCAAGAGTGATGATCAGGTCTGTGGTGCTTGTCATAGCCGTGGCACTTCGTCGGAGGACTTGCCCTTCCCGGCTTCTTACCAGCCCGGGGATACCCTCAGTGAACACTTTACATTGACCACCGATCCGGAAGCGACATGGCCCGACGGCAGCGCCAAGTATAACCATCAGCATTACATGGATTGGCAACTGGGTAGTTCGATGATGGAATCGGGACAGGTACACTGTACAACCTGTCATGCCGTGCATGATCGCGGGGCAGCAACCGGTCAATTGCGAATGCCACTCAACGATCTCTGTCTGCAATGTCATAACGAGCGGGAGCAACAGCGGATCGTGCGCCATATGCCCTATCACGAGCAGGCGATCAACAAGCATCAATTTCTCTGTACCGACTGTCACATGCCCCAAATGGCAACGAGTGCCGTGCCCTACGATCTGCAGAATCATTCGTTCCTCCAGCCCAACCCGCAGCAGAGCATTGACTTTGGCGGTGTTGAGAACATGCCCAACGCATGCAACCAATGTCACCAGGATTATGGCGAAGATCCGGCTTGGGCTTTGCAGACAATTGCCTACGCCGACCAGTCTTTCACGCCCAACGCCGCGGCTTTCTTTGGGGCAGGTCCCACACCCACGTCGCCACCCCCGCCGACACCGCTGCCTTCGGTTGGACAGCCGGTCGTGCACATGCAGGTGGAGACAGGACGTTGGCTGCGGATCACTGTCTTTGTGCTATTGGGCTTGATGGGTGTGAGTTTGATTGGTTTTGGTATTTATCGAATTCGTATGAGGAGTGGACGCAATGCTTGAGCGATTGAATCACTTTATTACGCCGGAACGTTCGGCATCGCTGGCGAAGCGTCTTATGCCCTACGGGATTCTGATCTTTGCGGGGTTAGTCGCGTTTGCAGTGGCTGGGGCCGGTTGGGAATATACCAACCGTTCCGAGTTCTGTGGAACCGCCTGCCACACCATGCCGCCCGAATATCTTTCCTACCTCGAATCGCCACATGCCAATGTCAAGTGCGTGGAGTGTCACATCGGTCGCGCAACGATTGCCGAGCAATTTACCCGCAAAGCGCAGGACATCACCCATGTTGTCCGCTTTGTAGGTGCGGATTATGAGGTGCCGATCTACTCCAAAAAGCTGCGACCGGCCAGTCAGGTCTGCGAGCGTTGTCACAATCCCGAAAAGTTTTCCCCCAACAGCCTGACCACGATTCGCACCTATGACGCAGCCCAAAACAATGCACTTTCGGAGATTCATCTCTCCTTTAAGACCGGCGGCGGTACCCAGCGTGAAGGGCGCGGCAAAGGCATTCACTGGCACATCGAGAATACGGTCGAGTATATCGCCGAAGAGGCCGAGCCACAGCTTGACCAGGAAATTCCTTGGGTGCGGGTAACCTATGCCGATAGCGGCGTCACAGAGGTCTTTACCGACATCGATGCCGAGTTGCCGGCTAATTTTGTCGAAGAGAATGCCGATCGGGTGAAGCTTGTCGATTGCATGACCTGTCACAACCGCATCTCTCACAAATTTGTCTCACCGGAGGATGCGCTTGATGATGCTCTATCGCGTAATATTGTCTCACCGGCGATTCCCTACATCAAGCAGAATGCGGTGGCAGTCATGGAACGTCAATACCCCGATATGGACGAAGCGCTCAAGGCGATCAGTGGGTTGAGTGACTATTACGCGACCAACTGGAGTGACTACTATGCTGAAAACAGTGCCCAGGTTGACACGGCTGTGCAAACCCTAGTGGATCTCTATCAACGCATGGTCTTCCCGACGATGGACGCCAGTTGGACCACACATCCGGATAACCTGGGCCACGAAGATTGGCCTGGCTGTTTTCGCTGTCACGACGGCAAACATCTGAATGAAAAGCAAGAGAGCATTCGGATTGAATGCAATCTCTGCCATTCGATTCCGATTAAGAGTCCAGAAGACGGGTCAACACCGTCGATTGCGCTGACAGAGGCGTACGAACCTGAATCCCACGTTGACACCAACTGGATCGCGCGCCATCGCTTTGAGTTTGATGGCACCTGCGAAGGTTGCCATTCGGTTCAGAATGCAGGAGGCAGCGATGATAGCAGCTTCTGTGCCAATAGCGCCTGCCATGCAACTGAGTGGAAATTTGCCGGTTTGGATGCCACCGGAATTATCGAGCTGACCAATGTACTGGCGGAGAGCTTGCCTACCTATCCCGAGACAGCCCTGACCTGGAATGATCTCGTGGCGCCGATCCTGGCTGCGCGCTGTGTGGCCTGTCATGGTGGGACGGCCGGTCTCTATCTGGACAGTTATCAGGGGTTAATGGACGGTGGTAATTTGGGCCCAGCCATTATCCCGGGCAATGCCGAGGCAAGCTTGCTGGTTCAATTGCAACGCGAGGGGCATCCCAATCGTTTGGCCCTACGCGAATTAGAATGGATTATCGAATGGATCAATGCAGGGGCGGCAGAGTCCTAACCGCGGGATCATCTATATCTGTGGCCTTTTTGCGCCATCGTTCGTGCGGTTGGCTGGAAAATAGTGCTTTGTTCTTTTCCGCAACTGACGGTTTTCGAACCGATCTCTCGGGAAAGCGCAGTTGGTTGGTGGCATCTTTGCTGGCATTGGGGCTGTTTCTGCTTGGCGGGGTGACGAATCTCTACGCCCAAACGGAGAGCCAACCACCGACGGTTCATTACAACCAAGAGCCTGGCGTTCCGCCCGACACGGCTTGCAGATTGTGTCATGGCGACAAAGACGAGACGCTTGCACTGCCCTCTGGGGAAACGCTCGATTTGGGGGTTGATCTGACCGTTTTGCAGGACTCGGTTCACGGTCAGCACAGTGCAACGCCACTCTACTGCACCGACTGTCATCAGTCGCGTGAGCGTTATCTCTATCCCCATGCACCGACGCCAGTGCAGAGCCTGGCCGAATTTGTGGATGAGGTTGAGCAGAATTGTACACAGTGCCATCAGCCCTTGGCACTCCACAACCCCGGCCATTTGCAAGCTGAGGATACGACCAATTTGCCTGGCTGTACCGACTGTCATGGCGGGCATGACGCGACGTCTGCCGCTATCATGAAGGCCGAACCGATTGCCACCTGCCAAAGCTGTCATGCAACCTATGCGGATGAGCGGGTCGCGGCAGCCCACGAGGAGATCGTCGCCAACCTTGGGCCGGAACAGAGCTGTCTGACCTGTCATGGGGATCAGCAGACGACGGCCAATCAACAGTGCAAGACCTGTCATGGTCTTTTGCAGAGCCAGTTAACGCTTGCTTCGGGCGACCAGGTTGATCTACACGTTGATGGCACACTCATCGATGAATCGGTTCATGGCTTTCGGGAGATTCAGGGCACGGCGTACATGCCGTTGCAGTGTACCGACTGCCACAAGGATCAACAGCAATATGGCTTCCCCCACCCGCAACTGACGACCGATACGCGGCGCAATCTGACGTTGGAGATGGAATCGATCTGTCAGGAGTGCCATCAGGATATTTACCAGCGTCAGCACGATGGTATTCATGGGGTGAAACAGGCGGAAGGCGAATTGAGCGCTGCCACCTGCTTTGATTGTCACGGCAACCATGCCATCCATGATCCTGATGACCCGCGCGAACGCGTCTCACATACCTGTGGCAACTGTCACGGTGAGATCAATGAGCAATATGCACAGAGTGTCCACGGTGCGGCGTTGATCGGCGAAGACAACCCTGATGTACCGGTCTGTACCGACTGTCACGGCGTGCATGACATCAGCGACCCGCGCACGGCTGCGTTTCGCGTGAACTCACCAACGCTCTGTGGCGGTTGCCATGCCGATAAGGTGTTGATGGCTAAATATGATATCTCGACTGACGTCTTTGAAACCTATGTCGCCGACTTTCATGGCACAACTGTGACCCTCTTTGAGCGGCAGTCGCCCGATCAAGAGACCAACAAAGCGGTCTGCTATGACTGTCATGGCGTCCACAATATTTTGCCGGCCACCGATGAACATTCACAGGTGATTAAAGACAATTTGTTGACCACCTGCCGCCAATGTCATCCCGATGCCAGTGCGAATTTCCCCGATTCCTGGACGAGCCACTTTCAGCCGTCGCGTGAGCACAATCCGCTGGTCTACTGGGTCAATCTGTTCTACACAATCTTGATCCCCACGGTTGTTGGCGGCTTTGCCCTCTTCATCGGAACGGATCTCTATCGTCGGCTATGGGAGCGTCGATCATGAGTGAAAAAGCACAAACCTATCGCCGTTTTGATCGTTGGCAACGGATCGAGCATGGCCTGCTCATCTTGAGCTTTACCGTGTTGACCCTGACTGGTCTGCCACAAAAGTACTCGATGACCTATTGGGGCAGTGCCCTCATCTGGCTCTTTGGAGGGATCGAGGTGACGCGGCTGATCCATCGCGGCGCGGCAATTCTGCTCATGTTGGAAACCATCTATCACGCCGTGGCGGTCTCGTACAAGGTCCTTGTCCGGCGTGTCCGGTTGACCATGTTGCCCTCGTGGCGGGATATCGTCGATGGGTTTCACGCCATGGCTTACAATGTGCGTTTGGCCAAGACACCGCCGCGTATGGGGCGCTATACCTTTGGTGAGAAAGTGGAGTATTGGGCGGTGATCTGGGGCACAGTCATCATGATCCTGACCGGCTTTATGCTCTGGAACCCAATTGCGACGACGACATTTTTCCCTGGTCAATGGATTCCGGCGGCGAAGGCTGCCCACAGTGGGGAAGCCTTGCTGGCAGTCCTCTCCATTGTCACGTGGCACGTCTATAACGTCCATCTCAAACATTTTAACCGCAGCATGTTTACGGGCGCTATCAGCCATCACGAGATGCAAACTGAGCATGCCGCGGAGTTGGCTGAGCTGGACGCTGGTCACCAACCGGCACCGATTGCGACGGCCGTTCTACAACGACGGCAGCGGATCTTTTATCCGGTTGCCATTGTCTTATCCCTTGTGCTGTTGGTGGCACTCTATCTCTTTGTCACGATTGAACAGACCGCCATCACGACGGTGCCCCGGCAGCAAGTTGAGGTGTTTACACCCCAAACCCCCGAAGCGTCGCCATAAGGTACTGTGTGTACCGACCACTTCCTGGGCAAAACGGTCTTGTACCGTGATGCAATAAATTTGCCAAAGAGTATCCGTCCAAGATCCCTTGCCAGAGCAGTTGTGACCAACTCCTTGTCTCGACCCGACAGATGCGATCACAATGCTCTTGGCAAAGGCAATATAGGGTGAACCAGAAAGGAGTATGCCTATTACGCAAAGAGTAACGATCTGTTCGCCAACTGTGGATTGGGTCAACAGTTGCGAGAACATTCACCAATCTAATAATGGGAGGCAAAGCATATGAAACGTGTTATTCCTCTCGCTTGTCTTATTGTTTTATTTGCCCTGGTACTGACAGTCAATTCGGCGTTTGCGGCCGAAGCGACGGATCAGCAAGTGGCAGCTACCCAAGAAACAAGCGATACAAGCTCAATTACAGAAACATTGACGATCCCCTTCTTAAACGATTGGGTCTCTTCACCCCATGCCGACTTCAGCGCGGAAGCCTTTACTCACTGGAATGAAGATGATCCCGCCGAAGTGCCGACAAGCTGTGCCAAGTGTCACAGCACGCCTGGTCACCTCGATTTCCTCGGTGTGGACGGCAGTGAAGCGGGCAGCGTTGATGCAGCGGCACCAGTTGGCACCGTCGTCGAATGTGTGGCCTGTCACAACGATGTCAATCTGACGAAGACCAGTGTGGTGATGCCCTCCGGCTTGGAATTGACGGGGCTGGGGGACGAATCGCGCTGTGTTGAATGTCATCAAGGCCGCGAATCGAAAGTCAGCGTTGACGCCTCGATTGAAAATGCCGCTGTCGCCGACGAGGACACTGTCAGCGAAGACTTGGGGTTCCGCAACATCCATTACTACGCTGCTGCGGTCACCAAGTATGGGACCTTGGCAAAGGGTGGTTATGAATATGACGGCAACTCTTACGATGCCAAATTTGCCCACGTCGATGAATTCGACACCTGTATCGAATGTCACAGTCCGCATACATTGGAAGTAAAGGTCGACGCGTGCTCCGACTGCCATGAAGGCGTCGCGGCCGTTGAAGATCTGCGTGATGTGCGCATGGCCGGCTCCGAGGTCGACTATGATGGCGACGGTGACATCGAGGAAGGGATCTACTACGAACTCGAAGGATTGCGCGAGCAGCTCTACGCGGCAATTCAGTCCTATGCCAGTGAGGTAGCCGGAACGGCCATTGCCTATGATGAGCACAGCCACCCCTACTTCTTCATCGATAGCAACGCCAATGGTGAAGCGGATGAAGATGAGGTCAATGGCGACAATCGCTTCAATGCCTGGACAGCCCGCCTGCTCAAGGCCGCGTACAACTATCAGACCTCGTTGAAAGATCCGGGGGCCTATGCCCACGGTGGTAAATACATCATTGAACTGATGTACGACTCGGTCAGTGATTTGAACACAGCATTGGCGGAGCCAGTCGACCTGAGCGAAGCGCATCGCATCGACAATGGTCACTTTGCCGGTTCCGAAGAGGCCTTCCGCCATTGGGATGAGGAAGGCGCCGTACCGGGCAGCTGTGCCAAGTGTCACTCACCTGGTGGTTTGCCGATGTTCCTCTCGGAAGGCACAACAATTTCACAACCGCTGTCGAACGGCTTCCAATGCACAACCTGTCATAACGATCTGCAGGAGTTCACTCGTTACGAAGTCGAGAGTGTGACCTTCCCAAGCGGTGCAGTCGTAACCCCAGATGATGCCAACACCGCACTTTGTATCAACTGTCACCAAGGCCGTGAGTCGACGGTAAGTGTCAATCGGTTGATCGGCGATGCGGAAGCGGATACGGTATCTGAGAGTTTGCGCTTCCTCAATGTGCACTACTTTGCGGCCGGCGCAACCCGTTTTGGTACGGAAGCAAAGGGTGCCTATGAGTATGATGGCCAGGAGTATGTCGGCTTCTTTGACCACTCCGATGCCAATAGTTGTACCGATTGCCATGGCGCACACAGTTTACAGGTGGACTGGGAGAGCTGCATCGAATGTCATGAAGAAGTTGAAGCGAAGGAAGATATCTTCGCGATTCGCTACTACTTCGATGACTGGGATGGCGATGGCGATGACGAAGAAGGCGTTGCCGGCGAGATCGAAACCATGCGTGATGATCTCTACGCCGCCATGCAAGCCTATGCAGCGGAAACCGTGGGAACCGGCATCATCTACGATTCACATTCCTATCCGTACTTCTTTGTCGATACCAACGGAAATGGCGAGACGGATGCCGACGAAGTGAGCGGTGATAACCGCTTTAACACATGGACACCGCGGTTGTTACGCGCTGCCTATAACTACCAGTATGTGCAGAAGGATCCGGGCGCCTTTGCCCACAACGGTGCGTATATCATGCAGGTCCTGTATGATAGCATTGAAGATATTGGTGGTGATGTGAGTGCGATGACGCGACCGTAAGTCTAAATAGCGTATCTTATGGATGAACTGAGCCGGAAGCCGAGTTGCTGGATCAATGCGGCTTCCGGCTTGCAGTTTTACCTGAATTCTATACTCCGCCGCAGCACATCGTAACATTTTTGACTTGTGTACAAAATGTTACTTTATGGCGCAGCTTGACATATGTGTACTCCTCATGGAACTCTCATCTTGCTTTCACCTTGCTGACCGATCATGCTCCAGAGCAATGCTCGCTGACATTCCTTGCCATGTTACTAGATTGCACACCATCTGTGGTATACTGAGCATGTACTGATTGAGGCATTCCATTGATGCATCCTCAGAAAGTGAATGGTTAATGAACGTGAAACAATTGGTGATCCGTATGGTGATGTCGGCAGTTGCTGCGGTACTCTTGCTGCAGTTTGCAAGTGTTACTCCCCTTGCTGCACAGGAGGGGGATGCACAAGCGGTCACTGACAGCCAAACGGATGCGAGCAACATTACCCCTGATCAAGTAAATGAAATTGCGCGTGAGCTGTGGTGCCCGCTTTGTAGCGGTGTGCGTCTGGACTCTTGCGAACTAAAAGCCTGTGAACAGATGAAAGAAGTGATCGCCATCAAGTTGGCTGATGGCGAGGATCTCGATGCAATCCGCACCTATTTCGTGGCACAATATGGGCCACAAGTGTTGGGTGAGCCTCCCCGTGAAGGGTTCAACTGGTTGGCGTGGGTGATCCCCTTTATCGTGCTGGCGATCGGTGGTTATGTCTTGTGGACGACCATTAAGCGAATTACTCGCCCGGCGCCGGCCCCTGTTGCGACCGTGCCCAATGCCCCATCTCCCGGTGCCGGCGAGGGCGCAGCCGGTACGGATGAGTATCAAGCAAAGTTAGCTGAGGAGTTAAAACGTTATGGCTGAACTAACGGAACAGCGTTCGCTGCCGCAGGCCGATGTTGCTGCTGAACTGCCGGCTGACGGTGTAGCCACCGTACCCGCGACAAGGGCCGTGCGCGTTTGGCAGGCGGTCTTTGTGGTTGTGCCACTGCTCTTTATTGCGTTGCTTGCGTTACGGCTCTATCAGACCAACACGTCTGAACAGCGGGCGGCCGGCGTTGCCCCAGATTTCACTTTTACGACTTTTGACGGCGAAATGATTGCGCTTTCCGAGCTACGTGGGCAGGGCGTGGTGCTCAATTTCTGGGCCAGCTGGTGTGATCCCTGCCGCGATGAAGCCGTTTTGTTAGAGCAGACCTGGCAGGCTGAAAAGGAGAAAGGCATTGTCTTTTTGGGCCTTGACTATCTCGATCAAGAACCGCAGGCGAAGGCGTATTTAGACGAATACCGGGTCTCCTACCCCAACGGTCCTGATCTGCAAAGTAAGGCGGCGCGCGATTATGGCATCAAAGGGGTGCCCGAAACCTTCTTTATTGATGGCGAAGGCAAAATTGCCTATATGGTCATCGGGCCAATCATGAGCCCACAGCAGATGGAACAGGGCCTTTCTAAAATTCGACCATAACGGACGCTCATCTTAGGCTGAGCCTGTAACTGTACAAAGGTTGAGAATTTATGATCTTCAACATTGGCTATTTACTCTTAATTACAGCACTGTTGCTCTCCATCTTCGGAATTGTCACGGGCTATCTCGGTGGACAGCGACGCAACCCACGATTGATCCAAAGCAGCTATAACGGCATTCTGGCCGTTGCCGGTCTGTTGATTCTCTCTGCCATCATCCTTTGGTATGGGTTGCTGACGGATAAGTTTCAAGTGGTCTACATTTGGAATCACTCCGAGCGTTCACTGCCGGTGGGCTACAAATTTGCTGCCATTTGGGGTGGACAGCAAGGGAGCTTGCTCTTCTGGTGTCTTGTGCTCTCGGTTTATAGTGTGGCCGCGGTTTTGAGCATTCGCAGCCGACATGCCGCGATCCTACCCTACGCCTATGCCACACTGCATGCCTCGTCCCTCTTTTTCCTCGTCCTGTTGGTCTTTGCGGCCAATCCGTTCCGCATGGTCGGTTTCGTACCCGAGGATGGGCAAGGACTCAATCCACTGTTGCAGAACTACTGGATGGTGATCCATCCCGTGATGCTCTATTTTGGCTATGTCGGTATGGCGATTCCCTTTAGCTTTGCCGTGGGTGCCTTGATCAGCAAACAACTAGACAGTTCCTGGGTACGCACCATTCGACGCTGGACGTTGATCCCGTGGATGTTTCTTTCGGCTGGCATTATCATGGGGAGCCAGTGGGCCTATATGGAATTGGGCTGGGGTGGTTACTGGGCGTGGGATCCAGTGGAAAACGCCAGCTTTTTGCCCTGGCTCACGGCCACGGCTTTTCTGCACAGCGTCATTATTCAAGAGCAACGAGGCATTCTCAAAGTGTGGAACATGATCTTGATCTGGTCCACCTACTTCCTCGTGATTCTGGGTACCTTTACCACGCGAAGTGGTGTGCTTGAAAGTGTTCACAGCTTTGCACGGAGCGATGTTGGCCCCTACTTTCTCGGCTACTTGATCATTGTGGTCTTCGGCTTTCTTTACTTGCTCTATACCCGCATGCCGTTGCTCCGGGGAGAAAACCAAATCGATGGGGTGGTCAGTCGCGAGTCGGCCTTTTTGGCCAACAACTGGCTCTTCGCCGGCATTACCTTTGCCACGTTGTGGGGCACCTTTTTTCCCATGTTCAGCGAAATCCTCACCGGTGACCGCATTTCGGTGGCCGCACCGTGGTTCAACAAAGTGGTGGGGCCACTCTTCTTGGCGCTTCTGCTCCTCATGGGTGTGGGCCCTCTCTTAGGTTGGCGCTTTACCAGCCCTGAAGCGCTGCGCCGGCAGTTCACCTGGCCAACACTTTTGGCGTTGGTTGCGGCAGCGGCCATGTTCTTCGTTACCACCAACATCTACCCGATCATTGGCATGGCGATCTGTCTTTTCGTATTGATCACCATTCTTCAGGAGTACACGCGCGGGATTCTGGCGCGCCGCCGCCACAACAACGAATCGATTCCGGTGGCAATGGGGCAGTTGATCCGCCGCAATGGCCGGCGTTACGGTGGCTACATCGTGCACCTGGGGATCGTTCTGATTGGGGTTGCCGTACTGGGCAACGAATTTTTCCAACAGACGACCAATGTTACCCTGGCCAAGGGCGAAAGTGTTGAGATTGCCGGCTACTCGCTTGTCTATACCGGCCTCGAATCGGAGCGCGAGGGGAATCACGTACGCATTGGGGCTCGCATGGTGGTCTTTGATGCCGATACGGGGCGTGAACTTTCCTCTGTATTGCCACAGCGCAACATCTACGATAAGAATCCGGACATGCCCACGAGTGAGGTTGGCATTCGCATGACGCCGCTTGAGGATGTTTATGTCGTCATTAATGGTTGGGATAACAGCGGTAACAGCGCGACCTTTACGATCTATATTAACCCATTGACGGTGTGGATGTGGGTGGGGGGTATCGTCATTGTGCTGGGCGTTCTCATGGCGATTTGGCCCAACCCCTCTCAGCGCGCAGCGTTTAACCGTGAGGCAAGTTACGTGCCAGTGGCTGCCGGTGATTAGGCCATTGCAACGATTGAAATCCTCCGCTTGCTTGGCTGGAGTCCGTTGCGAACAGTGAGAAGTGCCCCAGCCACTGGATTATTCATTTCTTGCAGCCTTAGTGCCCTACGTTATGCAATGGAGAACAGTTTTCGGCATTCACCTTGCAATCTCGTTAGCGAATATGTGCGAAGTAAAATAAAGGTTGAGACGCTACATGCTTTGGATTACGTTATTACTCGCTCTGTTAATTGCCTTGGCTGCGCTGGGGTATGTGATTTGGCCATTGATTAGCAGAGAGGTGCCGTTGCTACCTGTTGAAGATAGCCGGCTGACTGACTTGCTGGCCCGCAAAGACGCTGCCTTGCGGGCCATTAAAGATCTGGAATTTGATCACCAAGTAGGTAAGATTGCTGATGAAGATTATCAGCGTTTACGGGAGCGGCTCAATCGACAGGCAATTGTTCTCTTGCAGCAGTTGGAACGGTTTGCGCCGGAAAGCGCCACGCTTGATGCGCAGCTCGAAGCTGAGATTGCTGCCCTGCGGCAGGTACAAGCCACCAATCGAGCTGAATCGTCATCGGTAGGCTCTACGGCGGTGAACACTGCTGCCCTGTCTCCCTCCAGCCCAGCGCCGGCCGATGGCGCTGATCCCGCAGCGTCGGCAGCTGTTGCGGCGGGCACTGTCCGGTTTTGCACGGAATGTGGTGTTAGAATTGATCCCTCATTTAAATTTTGTGCAAACTGTGGCTCGCCGATTGCTCGTCCCGATATGCAAACCGCTACTTAACGTACACGCTCAGCGTGCGGATGGGCCATCCTTCTTTGTGCTGCGCGTTGTTTGGGACTGCTCTTTCTCCAGACGATCAACTTTGGCATTGAGTAGTTCGAGCTGTCCCCGCAGCGCAGCCAGTGTTTGTAAAATCTCTGCATTCATATCTGTGCTCTGCGTGGTGGCCTCCACCGGCTTCTTTTCCGTCACCTGGCCAGGTAGCCCCATGAGCCACCACGGCTTCATAACCTGTTCCACCGTTTCATTGACCTGCTTCTGAAATGCCTCAGACTGTTTCACCGATTTTTCCATGGCATTGACAAAGAGCGTCGTATAGCTCTCGGCAAAAACCTCCCACAGCTTGAGACTTTCACGCATGGCTTTGTCCCGGTAGGACTGGTCCTCCTTGGGCAACGCATTGGCCGTCACCTGCATTAGAGAATTCTGGATAAAATTCATCGCTTCGGCAATATCGGTGAAGCGTAATTCTTCCCCATCTTGGACGCGCCGAATGTGCCCTCGCCACTCGACGCGCGGATCACCGCCATCATCGCGCCAAAGATCCTGGGTGAAGCGTAGCACAAATGAGGCAATATCACGTTGGCCTTTCATGGGCAAGGTCCTTTAGATAGTGTAACGAGCATTTTCTTGGGCAGTATAGACAAAAGGGAGGTGAGTAGCCGCTCAGGGATGCAGAATACAGGAGAGATAGGTCAACTCATCTCCGTATTCTGTCTGGCACTACCATAACAAAGCCAGATTACAGCAGAGTTGCACTTCACGATACGCCAATGTGCGGTATGATTATTCGGCCAGTACATCCACTCCTTGATAGATCTGTTCATAGAGTGTCGTGGTTTCCGGCAACGGTTCGACACCAAATTCTTCATCCAACACTGCGACACAGCGTTCGTAGACATGCAAGGCTTTGGGACGATTGTTCTGCGCAACAAAGGCGCGCATCAAAACTCGATAAGCATCTTCCCAAACGGGATCAACCGCTAGGACGCGCTGGGCCAGCCGGAGGCTCTCCAGTGGTGTACGACGCAACAACAGATCGGCAAGGGTTGTCATTGTGTTGAGCGCCAATAGTTGTAACCGTTCTCGCTCTGCGCTTGTCCAATCTTCGTAGCGGCGTTCGGGTAAGTAATCGCCATGATAGAGCTTGACGGCGGCATCATAACAGGCAATCGCCAACTCCACATTTCCCTGCTTCTCCAACATGATTTGGTTGGCCGCTGCGATCAATTGTTCCATCACTTCCGTATCGAGCCAAACATGCTCAAAGTCGATGCCATAGGCCAAGCCATAGCGTTTCACAAAACGAGGATCTGTCCGCGGTTCCCGTTCCGGCTCAAGCGCTTTGTTGATCGAGTTGAGTGCCACCTTAAAGTCCCGATCCCCTTTGTCCAGGTCCAATTCCGGCCAGAGACGATCCATGATCTGCTCTTTGTGGACATATTGGCGGCGCATGGTAATAAAGAACTGAAAGAGGTGAATCGCCTTTTCGCGCCCCCACGCCGTTGTTGCGATCTCCTCGTCGTGACGCCAAACCCGAAACCCGCCCAATGTTTGCACATAGAGCTCAATATGGTCACTTACCGGCGTGCCCGTTTGGACGAGAAGGCGCGCGGCCAATGTATAGGTGGTACTTTCGGTTTTGGGCGGTTGGAGAGCGCTCATGGAATAACTAACTTGTCGTACCGCTAATGGACAACCCATTTAAAAGTTGCACTTACACGAGGTGCTCTTACACGAGAGTGAATTTGCGACTTTTAAGGGGTTTATTTGTAAGTTGTGGGGCAATGAAGTTGAAAACGGTACTTTTACGCTTGCGCAAAGTACCGTTTTCAATCAGATTTCACTATAGACATTCAGCAAACGATTCGCAGTGCTACTCGTCTTTTTAACTCGTGATCATGTCACGAATCGTTTTCTGAGAAGCTATAGAATACCGATGTCCTTCGCGAATCTACTCATAGATCCAGGGATCGGTCGCACGATTCCAGCCGACCAATTCTTCCCCGAACCAAAGTGCGATCTCATCCTTTGCGGTATCGGGACCATCGCTGGCATGGACAAGATTGCGCCCCACTTCGAGACCGAAGTCGGCGCGGATCGTGCCCGATGCTGCTTCGTGGGGGCGGGTGGCACCGACCATGCTGCGTACAACAGTGATGGCATTGGTCCCTTCGAGCACGAGCGCAACCACGGGAGAGCTAGTGATATACTGCACCAAGCCGGCAAAGAAGGGGCGCTCGGCATGAACGGCATAGTGCTTGCGTGCCAGTTCGTCACTAACCTGAAGAAACTTCATTGCAACTAACTTCAGCCCACGGCGCTCAAACCGGCCTAAGATTTCACCAACCAGACCCCGTTGAACCGCATCCGGCTTGAGAATAATAAATGTCTTTTCCATCAGTTTACTCCATCGTTCATTTCATTTTTTGCTCATCTGGCTAAATCACTGAAGTACGGACATGATGCATCATGTCCGTACAGGTAATTCCAATTCAATGGCCATATGAACGTTCATTTTTATAAAATCTGGATTATGCCAGATAATTCTGCAATATGGCGGCTTCGGCTGCCGATACTTCCAGGGTTGCCGGTGGCGCTTCGTAATGTATGGCAAACCACTGACTCACATATTCGCCATCGGGATCCATGGCCGCTATTGGTGCCCAGGCAAGCGCCTGATCGTTTTCATCGCCCAAGGCTTGAAGAGCCACCCAGGCAAGCAACAGGTGCGGATGTTGACGAGTGAGATGTTGTGCCAACGGATAGGCACTTTGGCGTGCATGCTGTTGCCACAGCGCCGTCATAAGGCCGAGTTGAAAATCGATACGCCGTGCATCCGCCTGTAACAACTGTCGATAGCTCTGAACCGCTTGCTCCCAGCGTTGTCCACGTCGATAGAGCGTTGCCAGACAGGCTAGGTTAAGTATTAAGGTCGGTAACTCACCAACCGGTGTGCTTGGCGCGTCGGTGGGATGCAACGTTGTGCGGCTCAGCCCAGCGCGTATGGCTGGATCGTAGGGCGCGGATTCAAAGGCTCGTTGCCAAATGGCATGAGCTTGGGCGCGTTCTCCCCGCTGTTCCGCTGCCATGGCCAACGCCTGCCAGGCCAATGCGCTGGTCGGGTCTGCCAGAAGTAAGCGCCGTCCCCAATACTCTCCCTCTTCCCAACGGCCTAGCTCCCAGGCTACCTCAATGAGCCGACGATAGGTGGCTACATGGCGAGGAAGCCGACGCAAAATACTCTTCGCCAATGTGGTGACCGCTGCAAGATCGGCAACGGCCAGTTGCTTTTCCATCGCTACAGCCCAATCCGCCAACACCGTTGCTGCCATATGTCACTACCACTGATCCACGGTTGCTACCATTGATGACTGTCCATTGATGACTGTCCACTGATGACTGTCCACTGACAACTGTCCACTGACGACTGTCCACTGACGACTGTCTACTGATGACTGTCCACTGACAACTGTCCACTGACAACTGTCCACTGTCCACCGGCACTCTGCGGAAATGCCAACGCAACCTCACCGCAAGAGTGTCGTTTGCACTTGCAATTGGAACAGAGAGTAGCAATTGTTCTTGCATTCACAATCAGACAGTATCCAATATTGGCCGGGAAATGTCAAGCTCGGTGGTAAGCTAGGGTGCGTATGTCAGTGTGGCAAACAAAAAAGTCCACCGGAGGTTT
>ERZ795053.2024-NODE-2024-length-25034-cov-6.615317_pt1 | contig 25034 bp, 20 predicted proteins | sample MGYA00375137_ERZ795053 | MGnify/ENA primary metagenome ERZ795053 (study PRJEB30182, sample SAMN05720284) | activated sludge metagenome | isolation source: Anaerobic digester | place: Hong Kong | collected 2014-12-17 ...
GGAATCGATTTCTTTAGAGGTACTTTGAAAATCGCCATATTCGATTTCTACTTTATTATAAACTTCTTCAATTAAGCTATCCTGTAAATATCCTGTCAAATTCTGGCAAAAATCAATGGAGCCGATTTCACCCTTTAATGGAATGACATTGCGGAAAGTGATTTCAGTAAAATATGGGTATTGTTCGTATATTTTTTGAAATTTCTCGGTATCTATAGGAATATTCTCTTCTAATAATTTTTCATATCTCACGATGTGATAGTCGCCTGTCATGACTTGACTGGTGTCAGGAATAACGACAGAATCATTCCGACAGCTATAAATCATGGTGATAATCAATAGTAACCAGGAAACTTTTTTTCTAATATGCATGCCAAAAAATTGTATATCTTTATCTTGCTAGTTTATTAAACAGCTGCAAAATTAAAATTATTTTATGGGTTTGTACAGCTTTATTGCCATTGTGTTGATGCTTTCGACGCTATCAGAATGCCAGTCAAATCGTGTTCAAAAAAATGAAAACGAAGTCATTATGCAGACGGAATATAAACACGAAAACATGGATACTATAATACCGGACAAATTAAATATGGCTTTCATTTTGGGAAAATTTGACCCCACTAAAACGAATGGTTTTACTCAAATAGATCAAAAATTTGCAGATCGAGCTGGTTTATGGCTCAATATCGAGGCTTATGAGGCATTTATTCGGATGTGGGAAGCCGCTCAAAAGGACAATATTGATTTAATCATTCGGTCGGCGACTCGTAATTTTGATTATCAAAAAGGAATATGGGAACGAAAATGGATGGGAGAAACGACCCTCTCAAGTGGTGTTAATCTAGGAAATTCAAAATATAGTGATCTCGAAAAAGCGAAAATGATACTCGAATACAGTGCTATGCCAGGTACCTCTCGTCACCATTGGGGAACAGATATTGATTTGAATGCGTTTGAAAATGATTGGTTTGAGAAAGGAGAAGGATTGCGGGTTTATTATTGGCTGGAAAATCATGCTCACGAATTTGGTTTTTGCCGACCATACACCTCAAAGATAAATGGCAGGACAGGATATAACGAAGAGAAATGGCACTGGTCATATATGCCGCTTTCTAAGGGGTATTTACTTTTTGCATCTCAACACATGTCTGATGCAGATATTCAGGGATTTTTAGGAAGTAAGACTGCAGATGACCTTCAAGTGGTAAAAAATTATGTATTGGGAGTAGAAGGGTGTGGTAAGTAGGAAAATATTGATTATTGGAATTTAATGAAGTCCGAAAAATGGCATTTTACATAATTTATTGTCTTGCAATTTATCATACAAAATGCCATCATTCTTGATTCTGGATAATGCGAAATGAATTTGTAATTTTTACTGCTTTATAAAAGTAACAACAGAATCTTGCTGTTACTCATTTCCACTTTTTATACGACCAGTTTCAGCTTCATTGCCGGTCATTCTTTTTCTAGCTTTTACGTTACTATTTCCAAAATTGTAAGTAAGGCTGAGATTGACACGACGGCTATCCCAATTGCCTTGGCCTATTGCATATAGTCCATTAAAGGTACTTTCACCTGACCATCCGGATTGGTATGTAACATCTTGAAAACTGATTTTGCAATTAAGAGCATCGAAAAACTTTTTTTGAAATCCAAAATTCAGGGAATAACTGGGCTCATATATAAACACACCACCCCAAATTCCAGGGCCTGAGTACCAACCCGAAATCTCTCCGGTGTATCCTTCGCCGAGAACGAAGGTGTTCTGAGTGTAAAGATTATAAGAATAAGCTCCTAAATTAATCGTGGCGCCATTACCATAATCTGCTTCATTTTGGATATGAGAAAAATTAATATTCACAAACATACTCCACCATGCTTTTAGCTGTAATGGTAGGGATGCATTAAAATTGATGACGGTTTGTTCGGCGAGGTTGTCCCAGCTTAAGAATCCTGCTTTCGGGTTATCATCATCAGGAGCAATAAGCCTAGTAATTTGATTGGTGGTTTTGCTATATGATAATTTGAAATTATAGCGATATTGCCAAGTATAACCGAGTTCCGCATTGTTTACGATTTCGGGTTTTAAGTAAGGGTTTCCTTTCATAAATGACAACTCACTGAGCTGTGTTCTGAAAGGGTTTAGAACATTATAGTCTGGTCGGTTTATTCTTCTACCTATATTCAAATTAAAGGCATGCATTGGAGCCGCTTGAAAACTTAATCCAATAGAAGGAAATGCATCCAGATAATCAAATAGCACCGGATCTTCTTGTAAGGCAGGGTTGTACGCAGTCAAATCTCCTCTTGCATCCGTTTGCTCTAATCGCAATCCCGTAGTCAGCCCCCATTTTTCGGATAATTTAGTAGAATAATTTGCATATGCAGCGTAGACATTTTCGTCATAGACAAAGTTATTGCTTCGGTCATTGTTTTGAATTCTGATAGAATCCGTGACATCATAAAACAAAAAGGTGTTGTCGGTTTTTACTTTTGATAGCTTGAATCCGGTACCCACATTTCCTCCCAATAATGGAATCTCATAATCCAATTTTAAGGTATAAATATTAATGTCAGATAGTGTATGATTTGCTGTATTCACGGTTCTTAATACGGTGTTCTCTGATCCGTCATAATATGTATTGGGCTGTAAGAAATCAACGTCATCTTTGTATCTGCCAAAGTCCGCATCTATATTTAAGGTCTTTTCACCACTTCTGAACACATAGTTGACATTAACAGAATAGCGGTCTTTCGCACTTTCAGAGGCATTGGTCGCGATTAGAATACTGTCAATATCATTCGGCGTAGGAATATTAGAAATTTTATCTCTGTTATAAGAATCAAAGTCTCCAGTTCCATTTGAGCCATCAACTAACACTCCAATGGTGCTTTTTTCGGTGAGGAAGAAATCCATTCCTGCACGATAGTTAATACTGTTATTATGATGATTCATTACATTTGATTCTTGTAATCGGAATCCATTTTGATAGTTATCAAATATTATTTTGTTCCAACCGTTCCATTTGTTGTAATTAATATTTCCAAAAAGATTGGTTTTTTTAGTTCGATGGTTTCCTGAAAACCCTAAATTGCCTCTAAATTTCCTTCCCATTCCAGCATTCAGCGATAATGTTCCATTCGAACCCAAGTTTTTGTCTTTTTTGAGTCTTATGTCAATGATTCCTGCATTTCCTTCGGCTTCATACTTAGCTCCTGGGTTGCTAATGATATCTATTCTGTCAATTTGGTCAGAAGTCAAATTTCTAAGATAATCACTCAACTGGTCACCGGATATAGGCAATCTCTTTCCATCAACGAAAATCATCACACCATTTCGGCCCAATACCGAGATGTTATCATTATTATCGACAACGACACCCGGGGCTTTTCGCAATAGTTCTAGACCATTATCCCCGGTGCTATTGAGAGTACCTTGTACATTGAAAACCATTCTATCTGGCTTCACTTCTATGATACTCCTTTGTGCAGTTACAACTGCTTCATCTAAGGCGACGGTCGTTGAAGACATGGTTTTTTTACCAAGATTGGTATCTTTATCGAGATTGATTTCGGAGATTATTAAATCATCAAAACCTATATAAGTAGCCTCTATCCAGTATTGACCTTTTTGAATATTTTTATATGAAAAATTTCCGTTTTCGTTTGATGCTTCTACCTTCACGAGGCTCGAATCTGCACTAGAAAACAAGCTCAATGTCGCATAAATTATGGGCTGATTCGTATTGTCGAGCAACTCACCTTCAATGGTATAAGACTGACCTATTGCCATGGAATGAATAAGAAGAAAACTAAGCATCGAAAAAAATACTCTAATTGTGTTCATATAAAAATTTTCCTTTATTAAAATTTACTAGTAATTCGATTTGACAGCAAAGATGAAATAAAGTTGCATTTTTTGAGGATTTAATGGACTAATGCATTCAATTTTCCTATTAAATAAATGGTTGTTTGACAATTTAAATAATATTTAATGTGATAAATATTAAAGAAATGATATAAATTTGTAGGAATTTTTTACCTCAATACTATGAGTCAAAACAAGTATTTTGTCAGTGGAAAAGACGAATCTTTACGTATGTTCCAAAATGATTTTCTGGATAAAATTTCTAGAGTAAGTTGGTACGTACCGTTGTTGATTTTTGCGCCAATTATAGCTCTTTTACTTTATCATTCAATTTCTGACTTTGATATACCATTAAAAACACGGTTAATGTTATTTGTACTTGGCTTATTAGTTTGGTCAGTTGTGGAATATGTTTTTCATCGGTTTATCTTTCATTATCATCCAAAGAGTAATTTGGGTAAAAAAGTATTTTTTGTGATACATGGAGTTCACCATGATTATCCAAATGACAGTAAAAGGTTGGTGATGCCTCCAGTAATGAGTATTCCTCTGGCTACTGGGTTTTATTTTTTGTTTGAATATTTATTGGGAGATCGAAGTAATAGTATGTTCTATATAGGATTCATATTGGGTTATTTACTTTATGACATCATGCATTATGCTTTTCATCATGCACCGATTACAAGGCCGAAAATTTTTCAGACTCTGAAGAAGAACCACATGGATCATCATTTTAAAAATCCGGAAAGGGGTTTTGGTGTGAGTAGTACCATTTGGGACAAGGTCTTCGGCACGTAATTTATTTTGATATCTTAGTCTAGAAATACTTTTATCAGAATTTTCAACAGGATACAGATTAACAAACCATAGATAACTATTGTCCATACTCTGCGATGCTCTCTTTTCTTCTCAGACTTGGATTTATAACTTTTTTTAGCAGAATAAGCCATTGGCACTAGTTAAATGTCATCGTTAATTTCCCAATAGTTTTGATTTTCGATGTCGTCTATTATTTGAATATAATTTTGATACCTCAATGGGCTAATCTGTCCGTCGTCTAGGGCTGATTTTACGGCACACCTGGGTTCAGATCGGTGTGTGCAGTTTGCAAATTTGCAATCAGTGGATAAATTAAAAAACTCCTTGAAATTATGAGCCACATCCATGATTTCGAGATGATTAAATCCTAGGGTTTTGATGCCCGGAGTATCAATAATTTTACCTCCTATTTTTAAATCAAACATCTCGGCAAAAGTCGTGGTATGCTGACCTTTGCCACTGAACTCTGAGATTTCTTGAGTTTTTAATTCTAGATTGGCATCAAGGGCATTTATCAAACTTGTTTTTCCTACTCCCGACTGACCACTAATTAGACTGGTTTTATCCTTTAATATATCTTTCAACTCAGTAAGTCCCTCTCCGGTCTTGCTAGATACGAGGAGGACATGGTATCCTATAAGAGTGTAAATTTTTTTTAATTCATTATAAATATTTAGCTCCTCTTCGGTATATAAGTCAGATTTATTAAAAACGATAAATACAGGGATGCTATAAGTCTCGGTCATAATCAAAAATCGATCAATGAATCCTGGTTTGATATTGGGTTCTATGATGGTCGCTATTAATATGGCTTGATCAATATTGCTTGCGAGGAAATGTACATAGTGTTTCTTCCTAGGAGATTGCCTGACGACGTAGTTTTTTCTGGGAAGAATTTCTTTGATAATTCCTTGGGTTTCATTTTCCATTTCGATATAGACCATGTCTCCTACCGCCACGGGGTTGGTCAATTTTAGATTGTCCATTCTAAACTTACCCACGATGCGACATTGGATGATTTGCCCGTCAGATGATTTTGTTAAATACCAGCTTCCGGTCGATTTAATAACCTGTGCCAATATCATTTTGGAAATGAAGATTTTTTTGGTTCCATATTTTTCTGATGTATGGCTGCCGCCAATTCTGACATCAATACCGGATCTTTTTCGAGTGCATCCCCTACCACGACGACATCGGCTCCGGCACTTACATTGGCAAAGGCTTTTTCCGGAGTTTTTATACCTCCACCCACGATTAATGGAATATTTATACCACCACTTACGGTTTCGATCATTTGTTCTGGAATAGGATTAATTGCTCCGCTTCCGGCATCCATATAGATGAGTTTCAGTCCTAGTAATTCTCCTGCCAAGGCTGTACAGAGGGCAATATCTTCTTTGTTAGATGGGATAGGCGTAGTGTTGCTCATATACTGTACCGTCGTTGGTTTTCCGCCGTCAATAAGCATGTATCCGGTGGAGATAATTTCCAATGGACTTAATTTTAAAAATGGTGCAGTTACCACGTGTTTTCCTATCAATAAATCTGCATTTCGGCCTGATATAAGGGATAAAAACAGCAAGGCATCGGCTTTATAGCTTAGCTGAAAACTATTGCCCGGAAATAAGATCATGGGTATCTGGCACTTGTCTCTGATGTTTTTAAGAACATCGTCCAACATATTATTGACCACGAGACTTCCTCCAATAAAGAAGTAGTCCACATTCGCAGAAATGGCAAGGTCAATGGTTCTTTCAAAATTATTTAACCTAAGCTTGTCAGGATCTATGAGTACAGCAAATTTCTTTTGACCCTTTTCTTTTGCTGCGACCAGTGATTCATATATTTGGTTCATACATGGAATTTCCTTTGGACAAAGATAATTAAATTAGATTATTGGTTTTTTAAGAAGCCAACATGAAAGAGTGCATCTCCTTGATTTACGACCGATGCATTATTATGACCAATGATGTACCCATTGTGTTTTGAAAGGACTTTGACAGATTTTGTGCCGAATGGATCTTTGATTTCACCGAGCGGCTCACCTTTATATATCTTATTGCCACTGGATTTTGACCAAATAAAGATTCCGGACTGCGATGCTCTTATCCAACTCGTATTTGAAATGGTAAGTGAGTCGATTTCACGTTTTTTATTTTCCGAGATAATACCTAGTCCCGCCATTAAATTCTGTAATCCTCTCAAGCCATGGTCAATAGCCAGGCCATCTAGTCTAACGGATTCTCCCCCCTCGAATACAATGGCAGGAATGCCCATTTCATTGGCAGATTTCCGAAAAGAATGGGCAATGTATGGTTTTTCTACCGCAAAGGGAGCATTAAACATTTGAGCAAGAATTTCAGCCTTTTTATCATTTTTGTTATACCGTATTTGCGGAAAATTATATCTACTGCTGCCTCCCGTATGACAATCCAAAGCGACATCCACATTGGGCAATATTTTTTTGGTCAATACTCTGGCGACACGTGAGGCCAGCGACCCAGAAAGATTACCCGGAAAACTTCGATTTACGTCCTTTCCGTCGGGTACATCTCGGCTAAAATTTATAAATCCAAAGATGTTAAGTAGTGGCACTGCAATGACACTACCACAATCGATATTCTTAAATAGATTGTTCTCTATTGCCCTTCTCACAATTTCGATACCATTAATTTCATCGCCGTGTACGCCTCCTTGTACAAAAAGTATTGGCCCTGGTTTTTCACTTCGATAGACATGCACGTAGACTTGTATTCTAGTATCTGATGGCAACCTTCCTGCGGGAATTTTTATAACCATGTCCTCTCCAGGAGCGATGCTTTGATTATCTATTATAATATTGTCTTCTTTCTTATTCCTATCCCTTATGAATTCTACCATTTTCTGTGTTTTTCAACAAACTTTATAATCTTCCCTGCGATATCATTTCCGGTAACTGATTCTATACCTTCTAGTCCCGGCGAGGCGTTCACTTCTAACACGAGTGGGCCATCTTTGGTTTGTAACATATCGACTCCGGCTACTTTTAATCCCATAATTTCAGCGGCTTTTAGCGCTGTTTCTTTTTCTTCGTGGCTTATATTTATTTTCTCTGCGGTACCTCCTCTATGTAGATTAGAACGAAACTCACCCTTGGCAGCTTGCCTTTTCATTGTGCCTACAATTTCACCATCTACAATAAATATCCTGATATCTGCACCTTTGGCTTCGCTGATAAATTTTTGAACCAATACCTTGCTTCTTGAGCTATAAAAAGCTTCCAAAATCGACTCGGCATTAGATTTTGACTCCGATAGAATGACCCCCATTCCATGAGTTCCCTCAATGAGCTTTATAATATATGGGGGTAAACTCACTTGGTCTAATAAAAAATTGTAATTTTCAATATTGTGGCTTAATGCAGATACAGGCACTCTGATTCCATTGGCACTTAATATTTGCATACAAGATATTTTATCTCTGCTTTTAAGAAGGGCATCTGCATCGAGAGTGGTGAAAACATTCATAGCTTCAAATTGTCGAATCACGGCAGCTCCGTACTTTGTGACGGTAGAACCGATTCGTGGAATAATGGCCTGAATTCCCTTTATTTCTATATTGTTATAATATATTCGCGGTCGGTCATTATCAATGAAAATGTCACAATTCATGTGGTCAAAAACCCGAACATAATGATTTCTTAGCTGGGCAGCCCTGATGAGAGACTGAGTACTATAGAGAGCCGTGCTTCTCGATAAAATGCCTATATTCATAAAATTTTATTGTCAACTATTCGACTTGATATCTTGTAAAAGGATACAATTTAAGCCAATTTTGAATATTGAAAAATATTATTTTATAAAATGACCACCTTGATAAAAATTATATAGAAAGCTGCGACTAATTCAATTTAAAATGTACTTTTAAAGCCAAATAAAATAGCTATTGGATGAAAGAAATTGCCATTAATGACAAAAAAACAATCAATGCTTGGGCATTTTTTGACTGGGCCAATTCCGCTTATGCTTTGGTCATCTCCACGGCGGTATTTCCCATTTTTTTCATTGCGTATACACCGGATAAAGTTGATATTTTAGGAGCTTCGATCAGTAATGAGTCCTTATATAGTTATGCTGTGGCATTCTCTTATTTATTGATAGCATTATTGTCACCCTTACTTAGTGGTATAGCCGATTATACAGGAAGAAAATTGTTTTTTATGAAACTCTTTACCATTATCGGTTCTCTTGCATGTATTGCGTTATTTTGGTTTAATGACCCGCAACTATTGTGGTTAGGAACCTCTGGTTTTATACTGGCGACGATTGGTTTTGCTGGAGGATTGGTTTTCTACAATGCATTTTTACCGCTCATCGCGACCGAAGAAAATTTTGATAAAATCAGTGCCAAAGGTTATGCTTATGGTTATATAGGAAGTGTCATTTTATTGCTTTTCATTCTGTGGATGCAACTCTCACCCGGTACTTTTGGCATCACAGACGAGAGCTTACCAGCTAGAATTGGGTTTCTCTTGGTCGGAGTATGGTGGTTAGGTTTTGCACAATACACTTTTAAACACTTACCTAAAGACAATAAGACGCATTTCAATTTTTCAACCATTGCAAAGGGTTATAAGGAGATAAAGGAAGTTTTTAATAAAGTCAAACAAGAAACCTCAATTAAGCGGTTTCTACTTGCATTTTTCTTGTACAGTGCAGGAGTACAAACCGTTATTTATCTGGCAACTATTTTTGCTCAAGATGTACTAGGAATGGAAACTCAGGAGCTCATAACGACCGTTCTGTTAATTCAATTAGTTGGAATTATAGGAGCTTACTTATTTGCAAATATATCGAATAGAAGAGGAAACAAATTTGCGCTATCTATTCAGTTGGTTATTTGGATAGGGATTTGTTTGATGGCTTATTTTACTACGAGTAAGATGCATTTTTATATTATTGCAGGATTGGTGGGTTTAGTAATGGGTGGAATCCAGTCATTATCCCGATCTAGTTATTCTAAGTTTATCGAAGATAGACCGGATGAGGTCACGTCCTATTTTAGTTTTTATGATGTATTATACAAAATAAGTATCGTGGCAGGCACTGCGATTTTTGGAATCGTTCAGGACATTACCGGCAATATGAGATACAGCGTGCTAGCACTGAGTAGCTTTTTTATTTTGGGATATTTAGTGCTGACTACTGTTGATTTTAAGTCGTATCAAAATGACTTGTCCAAATAAATTGGTTCTTTCAAAAAATCAAGTGCCTTTCATATTAATGCATTCCTTCATGTCCCTTTGACGGAAAAATGGGTAAAACAGGTAGCTCCTTTTATATAATTCCTACACAAAAGAGGGATGATTAAGCTAGGTGTTTAATTTTTTGAAAAAAACTATTCTAACCGAATGAAATGAACCTAAAAAATCAGCTTTTTCTAAATTGATTAAAATATTCGTATTTTTGTTTTTTAAAAATTTAAAGAAAGGATAAGTATGAAATTTGAGGTTTCTTCGACGGAGTTATTGAAAAATTTGAATTTAGCATATACCACCATCACCCCCAACCCACTGTTGCCGGTAGCAGAAGATTTTTTAATGAAATTAGATGGCAATGTCCTGAGTATTAAAGCGACTAATCTAGAGGTGACCATTTCTACCAGTTTTGAAGTGACAGGACTGGATGATGGTGCTATTGCCGTGCCGGCAAAAAAATTCTATGAAACGCTGAAGGCTTTACCTGACCAACCGATTTCTTTTGAAGTGGAACCGGAAAATAATAGTATAAAACTTGCATCTGCCTACGGTGTATATCGTCTAGGAGGAGATAATCCTGATGAATTTCCTGCGACAATTGAAAGAGACAATACCGAAAGTTTTAGCTTTAATGCAGGGAGTCTTAGCCAAGCATTTGCCAAAACCATATTCGCCGCAAGTTCTGACGACATGAAGCCCAATATGAATGGGGTATTGGTTCAGGTAGATTTTAACAAGATTATATTTGTGGCATCGGATGGACACAAATTGGTTAAATACACATTCGGAAACATCAATTCTGAGATTAGCAACTCGTTTATCCTCCATAAAAAATGTATCGGAATAGTTCAAAAAGCACTTGAAAACGATGTCAATGTAGATATCTCTTTCAACACTAAAAATGCATTTTTTGACATCAATGGTACATTGATAACCTGCAGATTAATCGATGGCAAATTTCCGGATTATAATGCGGTGATACCTGTTGATAATCCTAATGTATTGACACTCAACCGAAGAGATTTCTTGAATGCACTTAGACGATTATCGATCTATTCTAATCAAAGTACCTATCAAGTGATTCTCAACATCAGTGATGGCAGTTTGACCATGTCTGCTAAGGATTTAGACTTCTCAAACGAAGCAACTGAACAAATGCCTTGTAAATATGAAGGCGAGCCTATGCTCATCGGATTTAACGCAAAGTTTATGGCAGAAATGTTGAGTGTGCTTGACACAGAGGAAGTATATATCAATCTTTCACAATCTAATAGACCGGGTATTATGGTGCCGTCTGATGAGCCGGATGACGAAAGCCTTATGATGTTGGTCATGCCTATACTTGTTAACAATTAAACGATACCTTGGCTAAAATAGGCTTGTTTTTTGGGTCGTTCAACCCTGTACATGTGGGTCACATGATTATTGCAAATTATATGGCCGAGCATACGGATCTAGAGAAAGTATGGATGGTGGTTTCGCCACAAAATCCCTTTAAGCAGAGAGCCAACCTCGCCAATGATTATGATAGATTGCATCTAGTAAACCTTGCTATAGGCGAAAATACCCGTCTCAAAGCTTCAGATATTGAATTTAAATTGCCGATGCCTTCTTATACAATTGATACCTTGACTTATCTTCATGAGAAATACCCTGAGAATGAGTATGTTTTGTTGATGGGAGGCGACAACTTGGGTGGATTTCATAAGTGGAAAAATTACGAGCAGATATTGGCTCAGTATTCGGTGTATGTTTACAAAAGACCAAATTACGAATTGGGAGAACTCGAAAATCATCCAAAAATAAAAATATTTGAAGCACCTATGATGAATATTTCTGCCAGTTATATTAGGGATTGCATCAAAGAGGGCTATTCAATCGAGTACTTAGTACCGGACAAAGTGTATCATTATTTAGAAAATAGTTCTTTATATAAATAATATTTCAAAAGCAATAATTTTTGATAAATCCAGTTTTTAAAACCGTAGATTTAACTTGTTTATTTCACCTTCGAATTCCTTTTTTATATACAAAGAACATATAAATAGTATAAAATGATTGTAAGATTATTCATAATCGGTTTTTTGTTTCTTTTCAGTACTATGCATGCCCAGAGTGATTTAAAAATCGGAGAATGGAAATCTTATTTGCCACTACATACCGCTAAATGGGTCACTCAAAGCCCTGAAAATGCAATTTATGTAACAGAACATGCTCTGGTTTTTATTAATAAAAATGACCTGTCCGATTATTCGATGGATAAGGTGTCAGGATTGAGTGGAAGTGATATTCAGATGGCGAAGTATGATCAAGCTCATCGGCAATTGATCGTCGTTTATGAAGATGGTAATATTGACATCATAAAAGAAGAGGAAATAGAGAATCTTCCATTTTTAAAATTTGCCACACAATTTAATGATAAGAGAATTAATGATATTTATATTGCCAATGCTCAATTTGCTTATTTATCATTTTCGTTCGGAGTCATACAACTGGATTTGGATAAACTGGAATTTAGAACAACTCTTTTCGTACCCTACGTCGTCAATGGAGTCGCCTCTAATGACGAATATATATTCATGGCGACAGAAGACGGGTTATACAAGATAGAACAGAATAGCAATTCCTTCAACGATTTTTCGAAATGGCAATTTTTAGGAGACGAAAACGGATTGACGGCTACATACAATGCACAAGATGTTGCTGTTTATGGAGATGATGTGTTTGTAAACATTGGAGGTGTTCTATATGCGGGGGATGGAGAAATGTTTTCGCTAGTATTGGATCAGAAAGACGAAGGTTATAAAGTGGAATTTTTAAGTGCAGAGAACATGAATTTGGTCATTGGATTAAGAAATTCTCAATTTAATAGTAAAGCTCTCAAATACGATGGAATCACCTTTAATACATTCGACACACAGTGTGTAAACCGCATTTTATACGGAGTAGAAGATTCAGAAGGAGTGCTTTGGTACGCTGACGAATGGCGAGGTTTTAGATCTACTACCGATGGCTGTACAAAACTCGAATTAAATAGTCCCTTTGATGTAAGGGCAAGCCATATTAGCACTTTAGGATATAAGATTATTGTCACTTCTGGTGGGGTTACCGATGAGTTTGGATACCTTGAATCTAAAGCTGGCTTTTATATATTAGAAGATGGAATTTGGACTAATGTCAGAGGTGAAAATTATGCTCCAATTCAACAGAATGAATTTGATAATATCCAAGTAACTGCTCCGGTTCCTAGGCAGAATAAAATTGCTTTGGGTTCCTATTATTCCGGTGTCATGATTTATGATTTTGACAATGCGGAGTCGATCATTTACAATCAATATAATTCACCGATCGAAGGCACCATCGGAGATGAGCAAAGAGCTAGAATTCCTGACCTTAAGTATGATCGCGACGGTAACCTGTGGATGATCAATACGCTGACGGCCAATCCTTTAAAAGTATTAACAAAAGACGGAGAATGGTATGAATATCGACTGCTCGGAGCTAGTAATATGGTTACTAGCCTAACTATTGATGACTACGATAATAAATGGATTTCTACACTCAGCAGCGGGGTTATTGTTTTTAATGAAAATTCCACCTTTGACGATTTGAGCGACGACAATATGAGATTGATTACTCAAAACAATAGCGAGCTACAGAGCAATACCATCAATGACATAGAAGTGGATTTAGATGGTGAAGTATGGGTAGGTACTGCGGCAGGACCAGTGGCATTTGACTGTGGTAGTGACCCGTTTAATTCATCAAACTGTAGTGGCAACCGAAGAAAAGTGCTGCAAGATAGCATCGCAGCCTATCTTCTAGAAACGGAAGATATACGATGTATAGAGTTTGATGGAGCCAATCGGAAATGGTTCGGTACAAGAAACGGCATTTTTGTCCAATCACCCGATGGCGAAACCCAAGAGTATTTTTATGACATCAACAATTCTCCATTGTTTAACAATAAAATTAAATGCCTCAAATTTATAGGTTCTTCTGGCGAAATGTTTATCTCCTCAGAAGGTGGTTTGCAAGTACTTAAAACCAATGCCACTACGGGAATTCAGGTTAGTGACAATGAAGACATCTATGCCTATCCTAATCCGATAAGATCCGATTATAGTGGCGAGATCGCGATAAAAGGCTTTGCGAGGGATTCTGATATTAAAATTACAGACATGAGCGGAAAACTCGTCTATAATACCACCGCTAATGGTGGGCAAGCCATCTGGAATGGTCAGGACTATACCGGCAGAAAAGTGGCTCCGGGAGTATATCTGGTATTCGCCGGTAGCACACAGAATTTTGATGAAAAGTTGACCGCCGTGACGAAAATCATGATTATAAAGTAGTGGTTTTTTAAGCATCAATTGGAAGTAAATTTAACAAAAAGTAACAAGTTGTTAAAACAGCAATTTTTTCTAAAATTGTTTCAGGAAAATAAAAATTCCAAATATCTTCAAATTCCATTTATTCCTTTGCATTTATGAAAATCCTTATTATAGAAGACGAAATAGATTTGGCAAATGATATAGCTCAATACCTATCGAATGAACAATATGTGTGTGAGTGGGTGGCAGATTGTAGATCTGCCATGGAAAAAGTCTATAATTACCATTATGATTGTATTTTATTAGACCTAATGCTACCAGGCGGAGACGGAATGATGATTTTGGAAGAACTAAAAAAATTGAATAAACAGGAAGGAGTTATTATTATCTCTGCAAAAAATGCTTTGGATGATAAAATTAAAGGCCTTAAACTTGGAGCAGATGATTACCTATCTAAGCCATTTCATCTCGCAGAACTGGCTGCCAGAATTGAATCTCTAATAAGAAGAAGACAATTTGATAGCAATAATATCTTTTCACAAAATGAACTATCGATTGACTTCAATGCCAAAACGGTAAAAGTGCATGAACGATTTGTTTTGTTGACGAAAAAGGAATACAATTTATTGTTATTTTTTATAGGAAATAAAAACAGAGTACTTTCCAAGGGTGCTATCGCCGAGCATCTATCTGGTGATTTTGCAGATATGTTTGACAACCATGACTTTGTATATGCTCATGTCAAAAACCTAAAAAGAAAGCTTAAAGAATACAACTATGGTGATTATATAAAGACTATTTATGGAACGGGATATAAGTGGGAACAATGACAAAGCTACTCCATAAACCACTTCGAGCATTCGTCATCTATGCCTTGATTATTTTAAGCATCAGCATACCTGTGTATGTTTTTATTATCGACTATATCTGGATCAATGAATTGGATGAAAATAACTGGATCACGCTTCAACAAACTAAGGAAAAATTTCAATCCCATGAGTTTACACCACATGAAATCCAACAGTTAAATAGTTTATGGGGAATAGTCCAACCAGGAATTTCTATTGAAGAAAACAATAAATCAATACCTTTTCAAGATAGTGTATACGAAGTTACCCGAACTAACTTACTTAATGTGGAAGACCATAAAGACAGGTTCCGTGGTTTGAAATCTCAAGTTATAATTAATGGAGATCCATACATATTAACTATAGAAACTAATGTGGAAGAGTCGGACGATACCTTTTTGGCGATAGCCACCACAACTGCCATTTTTTTTAATATTCTTATTCTAGGATTTATTATCTTGAATCGAATAATTTCGACCAAACTTTGGAAACCATTTGACCTAACACTTAAGCAATTGCGTTTATTTGAACTCTCCAAAGAAAGTAAAATGAATTTGCCTCAATCCGATATACTGGAATTTCAGGAACTAAACAAGACATTGGAGAAAATGGTGAATAATAATTTAAGGGCATATCAACAGCAAAAAAAGTTTACAGAAAATGCCTCTCATGAATTACAAACGCCAATTGCTTTGCTTAAGTCCAAATTGGATTTACTCTTTCAACAAAAGGATATTTCGTCAGAAATTTCTAGAATATTGAATGATATCGAAGCACCACTTTCTCGACTATCTAGAATAAATAAAAATTTGATACTCTTAGCTAGGGTAGAAAATCAACAGTTTCAACTCCAACAAGAAAATGACATTAAGGCACTTTTTCAGACGGCTTTAATTTTATTTGAAGATTACATATGTGAAAAGGAGCTTATCCTCAATATTAAGATTGAGGAAAGGATATTGGTGAATGCAAATCATTATTTGCTAGAAACGATGGTTAATAACCTGATATCAAATGCCATCAGGCATACTCCGATAGGTGGTGAAATTATTATTTCTTGCTCAAGTAATTCCATTCAAATTGCAAATACAGGTAATCAAAGGCTGAATACTGACTTTATGTTCGAAAGATTTTCTATGTCATCGGATAATAAAATAAGTAGTGGGTTAGGCTTAGCAATTATTAAGGAGATCGTAGTTAAAAATAATTGGAGTTTGGAGTATTTATATCGTGATAAATTTCATATTTTCTTGGTATCCTTTTAAAATTCTAAATTTCTTCTAATTCTATATCGACCTTTGAATCAATAATCGATTGATGAAATTAGTTCTCTCAATTTTACTATTTTTAAAAGTTATTTTAGCTTTTTCTCAAAGTAACGGAAGTACTTTTCTTAAGTCCTATACTCCGAAACTTAGATATCAAAATGTGAATAAATTTGATATCAAACAGCTTTATCTCCCTAGTACAATTATTCTCTCAGGAGTAGCGCTAAATGGTAGTCAAGATGAATCATTCAAGAATGAAATTGTAGAAGAACGTAATGAGCACTTTTCGGGATTTCGAACGCATATTGATGATTATTTGCAATTTGCCCCTATTGCAATAGCCTATGGATTTGATGCCTTTGGATTGTCGTCAAAAACTGATTTCAAAAACAAAACAGCAATTCTGTTGAAAGGAGAGTTTTTTATGATGACTATAACAACAACTTTGAAACGCATAACTAAAATCCAAAGACCGGACTTCTCCAACTATCATTCGTTTCCTTCTGGTCATACTGCTCAAGCATTTGCTGCAGCCACCTTTTTGAGTGAAGAATACAAATACAAATTTAAATGGATGCCTTATGTTTCTTATGGCATTGCTGCATCGGTAGGCATGTCGCGTATGGCAAATAACAAACATTATATCAGTGATGTTTTGGTAGGGGCTGGCATTGGCTACCTGTCCATGAAAATAGCTTATTGGACACATCAGTATAAATGGAATAAAAAAATCAGAAATAATGGAATTTAATAAAGTAGCTCAAATTACTCTACTATTTTGGCTGATGAAAATCGTTGCCACCACTTTAGGGGAGACGTTGGGAGATTTTATCTCGATGACTCTGAATCTTGGATATGCAAGGAGTCTTGGCATTACGGCCGCTGTATTTTTAATAGTACTTTTAATTCAACTTTACAGAAAAAAATATATTCCGGTAATTTACTGGCTGGTTATCATTGCCACCACAACTCTTGGTACAGAGATATCCGATTTTATAGACCGTAGTCTGCATCTGGGTTACACGGGAGGCAGCATATTACTATCATCAGGCTTAGGAATTACTTTATTTTTATGGTGGCGAAAGTTTCACAATCTTTCTGTTTACCCAATAGTAAGTCGGGATAAAGAAACATATTATTGGATAGCAATTTTATTCTCCAATAGTCTTGGAACAGCTTTTGGAGATTATCTTAGCGATGTAGCTGGATTGACATATTCTCAAGGAGCCTTTGTTACTGCAGGAATAATAATTCTGGTCATATTATTACATTACACGACCAAAATCAATGAAGTTCTTCTGTTTTGGCTAGCATTTATATTCACTAGACCTTTCGGAGCTACTTTTGGAGACTTTTTGACAAAACCAATAGCCAAAGGTGGCTTAGACTTGGGTACATTACAAGCTTCTTTAGTGGCAATAGCTATAATGGTTGTTCTAATCATTATTTCTTATATACAATCCAGTAGGATTATACCTTCTAATCATAAACTCTACTGACTTCTACAAAAAACTTGGACAGAATAAAATCAACTACAAATGAGTATAGACAAGGTGATTTGTACTGTAATACTTTGTTACTATTCGTTTCAACTATTTGGGCAGAATAATGACAGATTGAACTACCTAGTTGGTCTCCATAGTATTCAAGTTCAAGGTCAATATGGCTATGTATTTCCCACAAATAGCTTTGTAAATGGATTAAACATAGAAAATGAAAAAATTAACAAATTTCAAGCATACTCCATACGATATGAAAAACAAACTGATGGAGACAAAGAATGGCAACGATATTACAATTTCCCGAAATGGGGTGGTGGTTTATATGTAGCAGATTTCTTTGAACGTGAAAATATCGGCATACCCATCGCTGCTTTTATGTTTTTTAATGGACCTTTTAAGAGGTGGAATCACTTTTCTTTAAATTATGAATTGGCACTTGGGATGGCTTTTAATTGGAAATCATTCGATCCTAATTCTAATGCTTATAACGTAGCATTAGGAGCAAGCCAGTCTGTATTTATTGATGTTGGAATGGATTTAAGATTTTATTGTAATTCTTTGTTTGACGTTGGTTTAGGGTATTCACTGACTCATTTTTCAAATGGAGCCTTAAAAAAACCTAATCAGGGACTTAATACCATAGCCCCAAAATTATCAATTATTTACCATTTAGATCATAATAAAATAAGGATTGAACCCAGACCTGCCGAAAAATTAGATAAAGAAAATGAATGGATAATTTCAGTTTTTGGAGGTGCTACTAATATTCTTTTTGATAGTGTAAATGTAGCCATAGAAGAAAAATATCGGGGGGCATATTTCCCAATAATTGGTTTTAATGTATTACGAAATTGGCAGGTATCATATAAATCTAGGATTGGTGCTGGACTTACTTATGCTTATAATGGTGCAATCAATGCACAGGTTGCCATAAAGGAAGGTGTTTTGGAACCTTCTAAAGCACCGTTTTTTGAAAAAAACGAACTTAGCCTTAATCTATCTTATGAGTTAGTTGTAAACAGAGTTTCCATGATTATTCAGCCGTCATATTATCTATATCGCAAAGAATTTAAGAATCAAACACCTACCTCTTACCAAATTATTGGAGTCAAATATTATATAGTAGATGATTTATTTGTTGGTATAAGTTTGCATGCCCACGCCTTTCATGTGTCGGATTTTATAATGTGGCGTATAGGGTATAGATTTAAAAATTGAACGAGTTACTTCCAAATTTCTTCTAAATGACATTCGATATTTGCCTTATTAAAAACATAATAAATCATTTAATAGATGAAAAATTTAATGCTTATCGCAGTGCTTTCGGTTGCTTTTAGTATGCAATTATGTGCACAGAAATCAGACAGTAAAAACGTATCTGAAAAGGTAAAAACTGCATTCTCAACTAAATTTCCTGATGCACAAAAAATAAAATGGCAACTGGAAGACGAGACAGAATGGGAAGCCGAATTCAAAATGAATGGCAGGGAGTATTCGGCCAATTTTGATACCGAAGGAAACTGGAAGGAAACCGAGTATGAGATTAAGAATTCAGAATTACCATCAAATATCCGTAACATTCTTGACAAAAATTTTACAGATTACGAAATCTCAGATGGAGAAGTTGTTGAGACATCTTCAGGCAAATCCTACGAACTAGAACTTGAGGTGGGCGAAGAGGAATTAGATGTAACCATCGACCCACTTGGCAATTTTACGAAGAAGCAAGAAAGTGATGAAATTGATGAAAATGATGAAGACTAAGAAGTCATTCTTTCATGAACAATAAAGATAATGTACTTTGTCTAAGATTAAAACACAATAGCCTAATTTGATTGAACGCCATTCCGATCTTTAGAATCGGAATTGGCGTTTATTTATGATTACTAAATTACCTATCATTTAAGCTTTCAGAACTCCCAAAAAATCTTCACCATTTATAAAGGTTGTAAAGATCTAAATCGAAAAACTTGTATGCGAAAAATTTAGTTAAGACTTTTTTACCACCCCAAAAGTGGCATTTATTACTTAATTTAAGCCCACATTTAAACATGAAAATGTAAAGCGCAAAAAATTAACAACAAAGTCCAAGATACTCATCTAAAATTGTTGCAGTTAGAGTAGAAGATTTTGATGAAAATGAATTTAGACCCCATGGCAAATTTCAAAATTAACTGTATGTAATAAATTAGGCTTAGTGTAGTTGGCAATACCCGTCATGAATGTTTTGTTTGAAGTCGTCATATCTAACAGCCATTAGTGGATTCCAATTTTTTAGTTTGAGGTGGGTAATCAGTCTTTATGTTTTGTGAAAGGGGTAATTGAGAGGATGTTGATGATTTAGTTTACGACCCGAGCTTTAATACTGTTTTTTCTGCCAAACTTGAATTCCTGCCCCATAAGACGACATAGTTGAACCAGTGATTTTAACGGCATCGCCTTCGCGATATTCCACGTATCGCAAAAAACGTTTTTCTACTTCTATTTTTTCATGAATTACAATGGTATTGAAAAATCTTCCCCTTTTTTCACTATCCCGAAGACCCAAATCAAAACACATCTAATGCTAAAAATTTATTTCAAAGCTCTTTTCTAAAATATAGCCTTTTAAAATCCTACATTTAAACCTGAAAAATGTAAATCGCAAAAAAATTAATAATGAAGTCCAAGATATTCATATTGCTGGTTTTTTCCCTATCCATTTTATTTAATGCTTGTAAAGAAGACACCGCAGAGGTAAAAATTGTAAAACCACGTCCTCATTCACCATGGGTTTTTAGGTCAGTGCTTGATACACAAGCTCGTATGATTACGATGGCTCTCGATGATCGTTTGTGGGCAGCATATCATGTAGAGACAGGTGGATTGTATAAAGTCTGGGACGGCGTGGTCAATTTTGAAGGCCCCGTGTACAACCAAGTTCATGGTCCTCAACCTACGACTCTCGGCGATGCTTATTTTGTCAATAAATACGTTTCTCCATTCTTATTATTCAGCCATGAAGATACCCTTGTCACCAGTTACAAATATTTGGGTCATAAATTCGTAAATGATCACGTGGTCATCATGCATGAATTGATTTACACAAATCAAAAAATTCACATTGATGAAACCATTGAAACGTCCAAATCAGAAAATAACAGCCTCGTACTCAATAGAAGTTTTAATGTCGATGGTCTAGCTGATGGTCAGAAAATAATATTCAAATCTAACGTAGAATCCATTTCTATAAAGGAAAATATAAAGACTAATGGAGAAATCGAATTCCTTGAAGTAAAAGAGGTACAATCCGAAAATCTGAATTTTGTAAGAGCCGATTTTGACTTGATTCTGAAAAATGGAAACACCAACCTAGATATTATTCTGATGGATAAAGCCATGGTTAAAAATGCGAATTCAAGTATGAATGCCATAGTGGTCGAAGAAGAATTTCCTGGATTGCAAGTGATTGCCAATTCGGATTGTAAAACATGTCACAACAAAACTCGGAAAACCATCGGGCCGTCATACCTTGATATTGCGAATCGCTACGATCCCTCAGAGGAAAATAAACTGCAACTCATCAAGAAAATCAAGCAAGGCGGTAGTGGTGTATGGGGGAGTAATGCCATGACTCCGCATCCTACCTTAAGCGATGAAGGTCTAGGTGAGGTAGTAGATTATATTTTTAGTCTGCGAACGAAGAAAAACGATGTTTTCGAGGGTTTGGCGGTCAATTCTATACTTCCAGCGACAAACCTTGACCATGTAAATCTGGGTAATGGCTTGGTAACCAAGGTATTCCTGACGAATTATAAGGTCAATGGTATGTCAGACATTCGCTTTAACGCAAAGCCAATTATGGCAGGGGTGATGAAAAACTTTGGCAATATAGGAGGGTCTGATTTCGTAGGGGTCAATGAAAATTTTGCCATATTGGCACAAGGCTATTTCAAAGTGGACGAAGAAGGTCAGTATGATTTTAGGATATGGAGTGACGATGGTTCAATGCTATACATTGATGATCATTTGGTTGCAAACAATGACGGATATCACGGAACCGATTCTAAGAAAGGCAGTGTCAAGATGCAAGCAGGATATCATAAAATTAAAATAGAATTTTTTCAGGGTCTTGGCGGCAAATTTCTATCTTTAGATTACAAGAAATCTACCGACGAAACGTATCATTTTTTTGAGGAAGACCAGTTTTTTTATGAGTTGAATAAGAAAAAGGAACTTGACGGATTTCAATTGCCTATGGCTACGAATCTTAAAATCCCAGGTAACCAAAACCCATTGCTCGATGTCCATCCGTCGTTTACACTGACGCAGGCTCGACCGGACGATTTTCATCCCATGATAGGTGGTATGGATTTCTTGTCGGATGGTCGATTGGTTATCAGTGTTTGGGAACCAAGCGGTGCGGTCTATATTTTGGATCATGTGGCAGATGGTGATTCGACGAAGATTCAGGTTAAAAAAATTGCGGAAGGACTGGCAGAACCCCTTGGTTTATGTGTCGTTGATGACGAAATCTATGTCATGCAGAAGCAGGAAATGACCCATCTGATAGATACTGATGGAGATGAAATCATTGATGAATATAGAACACTTTGTGACGACTGGCAAGTGACAGCGAATTTTCATGAATTTGGTTTTGACCTATGTTATAAAGATGGATATTTTTATGCAGCACTTGCTACTGCCATTCTTCCCGGTGGTGCGAGCATGCCCAATCAAGCAAAAGATAGAGGTAAAGTCATCAAAGTCAACAAGGAAACAGGCGACATCGAATTCGTGGCATCTGGACTTAGAACTCCGAATGGTGTAGGACTGGGGTATAATCAAGGTGTATTTGTTTCTGATAATCAAGGAGATTGGCTTCCGAGTTCTAAGATATTGGAAGTTTCTAATGGGGCTTTTTACGGCTCGAGATCCGTGGATTATCAAGGTACAGCGGGCTTAAAAGTAACACCTCCGGTCGTTTGGTTGCCTCAGGATGAGATTGGTAATTCTCCCTCGACTCCCATGATGATAAATGTAGGGCCATATCAAAATCAAATGATACACGGAGAGGTGACTCACGGAGGAGTAAAAAGGGTTTTTGTAGAAGAAGTGAACGGTGTCCTGCAGGGTGCCGTATTTAGATTTATTCAGGGTTTAGAGGCGGGAATAAACCGAATGACCTGGAGTCCTGATGGGTCGCTCTATGTAGGCGGAATCGGAAATCCGGGAGACTGGGGACAAGTAGGTAAAAAATGGTACGGATTACAAAGATTGGAATTTAATGGTTACATCACTTTCGAAATCTTGGAGGCCAGCATCCGATCCAATGGGATGGAACTTACATTTACAGAACCATTGACTGAAGGTGACGGGTGGAATCCAAAAGATTATCTCGTCAAACAATGGTATTATAATCCAACGGAGGATTATGGTGGTCCGAAAATGGATGAACAAGAACTAAAAGTGCTTTCTGCTTCCGTCTCTGGAGATAGAAAAAAAGTGTTTTTGGAAATTGAGGGAATCAAAAAAAATCATGTCGTCTATGTTCGAACTAAAAATTTCATTAGCGAAAATTTAAAAGAGCTGCGTAGTCCTGAACTTTGGTACACCGTAAACGAAATACCGAAAGATAAAAATGGTGAAATCTTACCCGTTCCTTCCGGCGCCAATCAGGATAATGTCTTGACCGAAGAGGAGAAAAATAAAGGGTGGAAATTACTGTTTGACGGAAAGTCTATAGATCAGTGGAGAAATTATAAAAAAGAAACGATAGGTAGTTCTTGGGTGATTAATGATCATGCGATCTGCTTAAATTCTGAACTTAAAGATGATGGAGGATGGCAGGCAAAAGATGGTGGAGACATCATATCAAAAGAATCATTTGAAAATTATGATTTGCAATTAGATTGGAAGATTGGACCTTGTGGAAATAGTGGAATCATGATTAACGTGCAAGAGGAAGACAAATATGATTACGTGTGGATGACTGGACCGGAGATGCAGGTATTAGACAATAGTTGCCATCCAGATGCCGTCTATAAAAAACACAAAGCAGGTGATTTATATGACCTCATTGAGTCTAAATTTTCAACTGTAAACCCAGCCGGAAGCTGGAATCATGTGAGAATCATATCATTGAATGGTCAAGTGCAATTTTGGCTAAATGGTTACAATGTGGCAAATTTTGATATCAATGGCGAAGAATGGAAATCCTTAATAGAAGGAAGCAAATTCAAGGCTTGGCCAGATTTCGGAACTTTCACCTCAGGGCATATTAGCCTGCAGGATCATGGGGATAAGGTATGGTATAAAAACATCAAGATTAGAAAGTTGTAAACAAGTATTTATCGTTAAAAAATTGTTAATCAGAAATCTATCATGTTACAAAAACTAATTTTGGTCATTACAATAATAAAAAGTCGATGAAACAAATATTTTTAATGCTTTTCGTTTTTTTAAATATGGGCATTTATAGTCAGGAATGGCAAGTCAATATGGATGAAGCGAAGAAAGTAGCTGCGGAAAAAAACCTGCCTATAGTCATGGTTTTTGAAGGTTCTGACTGGTGTGCCCCATGCAGGAAGCTGGAAAAGCAGATATGGAATAGCGAATATTTTAAGTCAGTATCTCCGGAACATTTTGTGATGTTGAAAGTTGATTTTCCCCGCAGACCTAAAAACCAATTATCAGAAACCCAAAAGATTCATAATGCAGCATTGGCAGAGAAATACAACTCTCAGGGAATTTTTCCACAAGTGGTCATTCTGAATAATGACAAAGTAGTAGGTAGATTGGGGTATGAAAATATCAGTCCAGAAGAGTATGTCAAAAAAATGGAATCTTTCCTATAAGTTAGGAAAACCCTTTCTGATTGCATTGCTGCTGGTTTCGTCACACATAGTTCAAGCTCAAGTATGTGAACGAAGGGATGTAAAGCTCATGGGCTGTCATTTTGATATTACAGTAGTAGAAAGTGATGAGGCTCGAGCTAATTATTTTATCGATTTAGCCATTGCAGAAATTTCTAGAATAGAGAAATTGATATCTTCGTGGGATCCCACTTCTGAGACTTCTGAAATTAACCGAAATTCGGGTATCAGGCCGGTAAAAGTAGATTTAGAGCTTTTTCAATTGATACAGAGATCTATTGCAATTTCTCAATTGACAGATG
>ERZ795053.2026-NODE-2026-length-25024-cov-6.975810_pt1 | contig 25024 bp, 18 predicted proteins | sample MGYA00375137_ERZ795053 | MGnify/ENA primary metagenome ERZ795053 (study PRJEB30182, sample SAMN05720284) | activated sludge metagenome | isolation source: Anaerobic digester | place: Hong Kong | collected 2014-12-17 ...
GCAAGTTCGACGAATCGGCCTATAAAGTGTCCGGCGGTTTGCATGGCGTGGGCGCGGCGGCGGTGAATGCCCTCTCCGATTGGATGGAAGTGACGGTGAAGCGGGACGGCTATCTGTTCCGCCAGCGCTACAACCGGGGCATACCGGAAGGACCGGTGGAAAAGGTGCGTAAGCTCAAGGCCGATGAGGACACGGGCACGACGTCGACGTTCCGCTATGACGAGACGATTTTCAAGGATGGGGAGACGTATCGGTTTGAAACGTTGATGAACCATTTCCGCGAAATCGCTTTTGTGACGAGCAGTGTGTTTATAAAATTGCGCGACGAACGGCCGTCTACGCCCCGGGAGATGAGCTTCTACTTTGAAGGCGGCGTGAAATCCTTTGTGCGCTACCTGAATCGCAACCGCAAGACGCTCCACGACCCCATCTACGTGCAGAAAGAGGTGGACCGCATCGGCGTGGAGGTGGCCATGCAGTATACCGAGGGCGTCTCGATTTCTGAGTATGCTTTTGCCAACACCATCCACACGCCCGATGGCGGCACACATCTGACCGGGGTGCGCACGGCCGTTACTCGCGTCATCAACAAATACGCCCGCGATAACAACTTCCTCAAAGAAAAAGACAACAACTTCTCCAGCGACGACACCCGCGAGGGCATCACCGTCGTTGTCAGCGTCAAACATCCCGACCCCCAATTCGAGAGCCAGACGAAGGTGAAGTTGATGAACGCGGAAGTGAGCGGCATCGTCTCCTCCATCACCGGCGAGGCCCTCTCCGCCTATCTGGAAGAAAACCCGCGCGAGGCGCGCAAAATCATCGACCGCTGCCTCACCTCCTCCCGGGCGCGGGACGCCGCCCGCAAAGCCCGCGACCTGGTGATGCGCAAGAGCGCTTTGGAGAGCCTGACGCTGCCCGGCAAGCTGGCCGACTGCTCCGAGCGCGATCCGGCCAAGTGCGAACTGTACATCGTCGAGGGTGATTCGGCCGGCGGCACGGCCAAGCAGGGGCGTGACCGCCACTTCCAGGCCATCCTGCCGCTGCGCGGCAAGATTCTCAACACGGAGCGGGCGCGCCTGGACAAAATCCTGGCCAACAACGAAGTGAAGGCGCTCATCTCTGCCCTGGGTATTGGCATCGGCGAAACGATGGACATGGAGAATTTGCGTTATCATCGCATCATCATCATGACCGACGCCGACGTGGACGGCAGCCACATCCGCACGCTGCTGCTGACCTTTTTCTTCCGCTATATGCCGGTGCTTATCGAGGCGGGGCATTTGTTTATCGCCCAGCCGCCGCTCTATGCCGTGAAGGAAGGCAAGCAAATCCATTACACCTACACCGAGGCGCAGCAGGAGGTTTTGCTGAAGCAGCTAAACGGCAAGAAAGTCGGCATTCAGCGTTACAAAGGTCTGGGCGAGATGAACGCGCAGCAGTTGTGGGAAACGACGATGGACCCGAATGAGCGCACGCTGCTGCAGGTGACGGTGGAGGATGCGCTGCTGGCCGACCGCACGTTTGACATGCTGATGGGCAGTGAGGTGGCTCCGCGTAAGCGCTTTATTATGACGCACAGCAGTGAGGTGCGGAACCTGGATATTTAGAAATGTAGGATTTCATTTTATTTGAGACTCGTTTCACCAGAGTTGGGATCGTGTTTCAACTAAATGAGACTGGTTATTTCAGAATTTATGAGACTACCATTTTGGGTCGTTTCAATAAAAATGAGATCGCCCAAATTCACAGAGAACTCTCTGGTCGATTGCTTTGTATTTGGGCGATTCTCACGTTGTTTTCGTTCTATTAGTTTGTTCTAGTCTTGTCGGAGCAGCCCTTCTCGTGGGTGCTGGTTTCGATCAACTCTGAATGCAAAGTGACTACGCCATGACAGAGATTATCGATCCTTACTCGGTTATCAACGACATCTCTATAACCCTTGTTATCTACGACAACTGGCAGCAAACCACGCGCCGTGCGTTTTCATTGCGCAACTTAAGTGGTCGAATGGCAGAAGAGCAAATCGCTCATGCCCGACAAATCATGGATGAGATAGCGGTAGAACTGCATTACATCACCGGGCTAGGAATCGACAAGGGGGTTATCAGGGTTAAGCAGAAAAAGGTTAGTGAAAACCTCTACCCCGATCTGCGACCGCACGAAACCGTAAGATATTTCCGTTACGGCGTTAACATACGGTTTTATCCAGTATTTACCTACCAGTGGCAAAAAGGAAACAAAAAAACCTGGGGTGGTACTGCCGACATGATAGAAGATGGGTGGGAGGTACACAAGACAAACCAAAATAAGAAAGAATCTTTTCGTCTGCCAGTTAATCCAGCATTTAATAGGCAAGACGGGCTGTTCTTCTCATACAGGGGCCCAAAGAAAAAAGGGCGAAAAGTAATTGGCTGGCATATACACTACGATCGGGAAGATCTGATTTTCCAGCGCTTTATTGCCCGATTCTACGACACTGGTAACTTGAGCTTTGGAGAGAAACAATGCTGGGCTGGTGCTTCTCGATATGTAGAAATTAGTGACACTTTCTGGACGTTACCAAAAACGAATTATTCAAAGGCACCGCGTAAGACGCAAATAGCTAGCCAGCCTACCGATAACACCGATTACGTCTATATCATTCGTATGGGGCAAACCAAGTTCTACAAAATAGGCAAAACGAACGATCCACAAGGCAGACTCGCTTCTCTTCAGACCGCCAGCCCGTACAAGCTCAAATTGTTACACGTCTTCCAGGCGGACAACGCCAGTGCCGCCGAGGAAGCTCTCCATGCCAAATTTCATAGTTCGCGCCTGGAGGGCGAGTGGTTCAAGTTAACAGATGACGAACGTAAGATACTCCTTTCTGTAGAAAAATATCAAAACCATGGGTTTATTGTCGATGGAGTGGAAATAAGAATTGGCAATTTGTTTAATTCTTAAGTTACAAACGAGGAGGGATATTTATGACTGCTGATAGCGCCATTGAACGCCACGCAGTTAGAATGCTTTTCATTTTATATTATTGCCGAAGCGGTAATGGTAAGTACGTACAATTAGCCTTATCTCTGCCTGATACAGAAGATGCCTACCTCGAATCGGAAACAAAATTGCAGAAGTTCGATTTTTGGATACGTTACCCAGACTATTTTGCGACTGCTCTGCTGTATCAGTGCTCTTGTGGGGTATTTGATGAACAAGAGACTGAGGAAATTAAACGAGTTGTGCGTCAAATAATGTACGATGAAGAACCAGTCCTAAGGCACATCCCAATGCGACGATACTTGCGTGGTGCACACGAGCCATTAGATGGAATTACCAGTTTTCTCTCTAGTCGTAATTTAGCTTACAAGCGATACACTGGAATGCGGAACAAAACCACTCGCTATTATATTACTAAGAAGGGCTTGGCGGCAGTAAATGACATTTTGAGAGACTGCCCCGAAGCCACATGGTACGCTGAAAGGTGCAAAATCCTAAATCGTTTCTTTGGGCATTTAAGTGGGAGTGCGATTCGCGAAATCCAATACTTGGAAGAAGAGTATGAGAATACTCCTCTCAAACAGAATATCTCAAGAATTACTCCTGTAGTAGAAAAACGGTTTGAAGAAATATTTCAGGAGCCTTTGTGATGAACCTTGATAATTTAATCGATCTTGTGGATGCAAATCGAAAGGCAAGTGGCAAGAAAAAGCACGCTATTGAAAAGAGTTACGTGCGAAAAATCTTGGAGGATGCAAATATAGGGGTTCTACTGAACCAAGAATCACCCTCAACAAAAGCATCCCGCCTTGTTATACGCAGGGTTAGTTTCCGAGGGCGAAAATGGCAAGAAGACAATAACTCTTTGCCTTTTCACTATGACCGAGAGCTTCGGAGTGGTGTTAATGCATGGGTAGCGAGTAACAGTTGTGGCAAATCAACTGTCTTAAAAGTTATCACTTGGGCATTTACAGGAATTGAGCCGGCATTAAAGGGAGATGTGGCCCAGTGGTTAGAGGAAGCCGCAGTCGAAATTGAAGTTTTGGATGATGGCATTTATACCATTCAATACTTTATACGCCCTGGCAGACCTAGAGTAACCGGAAAGATATTGCGGTTACCAATTGAGAAAATTACTGCTGAGCCGTTGGAGTCAGCAGTAATAAAAGAGTTCACGGGGATCAATTCTATGACCGCCGCAGTTGCAGAGTTCCTTGGACCGCGTTTTGGATTTCAAGGGGTCGAGTGGGTGGAGAGCAAGCGATATGACATCAATCTGTATCAAAAAGCTGTCTCATGGGAAGTATATTCTCAGGCTATGTTTTTAGGATCTGACGACTATTCAGATTTTTTGTTCCCTGATCGAAAAAATTGGATGCACCATCGAAATACTCTGAGTGCATATTTAAAGCTGGATTTACTTAAGGCTGTTGCAAAACTTGAGAAGTTGTACCGGGAAGCTCATCAAGAACATCAACTGGAGGATCGACGAGTTAAAGCGAATGCAAAATTTATTGTTGGGAAAATTCAACAACTGAAACAGGAGCTGGATATCGTAAACGCTCGGATTGAAGGAATAGATACTGGCCATTCTGCAGTGGTCGATGTGTCCTATGCGTCTCAAGTAAATGAGCAAGTATCTCGGTTGACAGAACGGAGAGTTGAAGTCACTTCGTCGTTGAACAAATATATCTCCGAAGAACGACAGTTGCGAGAAGAACAGAATGTCGCAAAAAGGCAGGCACAAGAAATGAGGGAGTCTATTCAGTTTAAGCTCTACATAAGTGGGCTGGAGGTCGAAAGATGCCCCCTCTGCGAGGCTAGTATACCGATCAAACAACAATACACAGACCTGGACGATGTGCAATGTCGCGTATGCCATAATCCTTTACAAAAAGTACAGGATACAAACCTACAGGAGAGGTACTTAAAAGAATCAGAGGAAAGGATTGCAGGGCTTCAGAGAGACTTGAGAAAGGTTAAAAGGCGAATTGCGTCGGCCAACAATGAGCTTAGTATAGTGGACAAGCACTTGTCAGAATGCAAAAAAGAGTATGAAGATCTGTCTCGGCAACAACGCGCTGGGTTCACATCAGAACTTAGGGAATTGCTGAACCGGCAGGGGCATATTTTGGGGCAAATAGAAGAGCTTCAGCAATTCTCGCCGGAGTCGCAAAGTGAACACATAACGCGGCTGAAGGATAAACGCGATGTCCTACAAGCCGCCAAGGCGATACTTCAAAACCTTGTGTCTGAGCGATCACGAGAGAGCCTAGATCTATTACAAGAAAAAGTAACCGAATTAGCTTTGAAATTTCGCGTGATGAATGTTCAGGAAGTCTTTTTAAATAGAAACTTAGATTTATTTACGCGTCAGTCGGGTGATCCCTTTCCATTTCAGAAAATGGAACTTGGCGAAAAACTTCGTCTAAAGATTGCATTCCATCTTGCTCTGCTTGAACTACGTTTGAAGGAAAATATCGGTCGTCACCCTGGCTTATTAATAATTGATGCACCTGGTGGAGCAGAGATGACCGATGACATTTTCAGTTCCATTCTGGATGGGATTTGTAAAATTGATCATGAGTATGGAAACAAATGCCAGATTCTTGTTGCTAGCACTCGTGACGAGATGTTGCAAGCATTTACGCCTGAGAGAATTGAGTACAAGCCTGATGGTGAAACGCTTTTTTGAGATGTTACTTTTTCCAGCTATGTCCTGATGGACTAAAACGATTTCCAGGAAAGATAAACACGCAAACACAGGTGGGAGTTATTTCACCTGGGACTTCGATTCGATCTATATAACAGTAGTCAGTCTTATCCTTAAGAGGAATGCCGAACTGTTTTGGAGTAATGTCTAATATGAATAAAAAGCCAACTTGGACCAATGCTGTGACATAGGTTTGGGATTGGGCAAGATAACTATCACGAATATGCTTTCTGTCAAGATTGTTATCTTCACATTTTACTTCAATGGGGAAATCAGTTCCCATGCTGCTTAAGACTAAATCGGGGCGACCTGGAGCCACATTTTTTACCTCCGAGCTGCACTTGATCCCTTGTGCCTGCCACTGTGCAACTTTATAAAAGTGATTTTGCAAATCCCTTTCTTTCGCTTCCTTGCCTTGACCCTCTGGCTTTTTAAACAGGAACTTTTCGTCAGGAGTCGCATCTGCGTTATAGACATTGAGAAAGTATTGTGTGACGAAGCTAAGCACTAATTTGAGCTGTGACCAGTGAGAATACTTTGGACTTAAGATTTTGTTTAACTCAGCTAGTAGTGGCTTGAGAATGTCTTTGACAGGTTGTTGTTGCAGATCGATTAAGTCGTCCCGTTCCATCTGCTCCCAAATGACATTTACAAAGAGGTCAACTCCATCATAACCTCGGTTTTTCCACTTATCTATTGACTGGGCTAATTCAGGACATGTTCTCTCAGCCACTACTCGAATCTCTTCTACCCGTGTAGTGGCCGAGTCTTTTGGGTCAGTAACATCTCTAAGTGCTTTAAATGCTAGGTCATAGAATTCTAGTTCCGGCGAAGTTGCTGTAAGCCTTAAACTACTGCTGGACAATATTTTCTGCAATTTGCTAAGCACTTCTTGTGATTTCACGAACTGGCTTGAAGTGTAAGGTAGTAGCACCAATCTTGATCCTGTTTCTTTTGCAAGGGTTGGTAGCTTACTGCGAAATTCGGTCTCTCTTATAGCCGCATAGGCTTTTGCCAGTAATTGTAAAGAAGGCTGTGGTTCCAGCTCATCGAACGCAAAAGTATGACTGATCCAGTGCTCAAAATAACTGATCAACTTGACAATTTCAATTTCTGCTGCGGAATAAGTAGTGGGCAAGTCGTCAGGGAACGCACCTAACCGTTCAAAAAGTAGCTTTTGAGCAGTCTTTACGTACTCAATTGCTTCTGTCGATCCGGCTGGTGTGTTCTGGAGGTATAGGAAACACTTAGTAATAGTACCAAAAAGGGATGCATCTGTCCGATTTTCTTCTAGCTCTTCGGCACCCTCGAATTCCTTCAACGCCTGCTCAAGGGCTGATTTCAGGCCCTCTGCATCAACTGCCTTGAAAGCATCATATAGAGAGCATATGCCTAAACTGTAATGGACTTCTGCTAATATAAACTGGTCATTTACCTTGACCAGAGACAATAGTTTATCTCTTATAGAACGATATTCGGGTTGGAAATCATAGCAGTGCGCAAGTAGTTTGACGGCCTTGACTGGTAAATTATCTACATTTCCCCCAACATTTTCTGCTAGTTCAGGAAAATCCGTTAAGAGGAGAGAAACTGCGCGCAGGAATAGCCCCTCATCCTGGCGATAGATTGGCAACCAGACGCAACCTTCAAGAGACAGTTCAGCTATATATCGATCTCCTTGCTTCTGTGACTGGAGATAATTGTCTTCAAAAACTGAATGGAATTTTCGGGTTTCAATGGTTTGCCACTTTGTCGAATGGAACAAGATGGCACGTTGAGTGTAGCGATAGATTAAACTGTCGAGAGATGGGTGGGAAAGCGCATATAGCAAAACGTCAAATATTCGCCTACGCTCTTTCAGAGAGTCAAACCTAAGCTGGATCGCCTCAATAAGAGTTGGCCCAAGCAGATATCCCGCATCCGGATTGCTAAGAAGTTCTTCAGCTTGAGAAAACACCTCTACTTCAGGTAGCAGATCAAAAATCACTCGCGGATCGTGTAGTTTATCAGCTTGATATAGCGCTTCCCTCAAAGTGTCCATCTCGTTCACGCTGTTCTCCTATGCCTGATTCCCCCGAAACGTTCCAAGTGTTTTTGCAGGATTATGTAGAGTCAATTCTCCTCGAGCTATCGCTTCAATAAGTTGAGAGACACTTCCTTCCCTGCCTGCACCTGCACCTCTGGTTTGAAGGTAACCAAACTCCTGAGCTAGTTCACTGATGCGTTGCAGACCATCAGGCGTGACGTAAATGGTTGTGATTTTCTGTTGCCTCTTTTTTATTTTTGCCATGTAAATTATTATATAATTATATAATATAATGATCAAGGAGAACGTAAAACAGATACAGCATCTGCATCCTTACTTCTTGTAGTAGCGAGAGGAATGTTTGAGCATCATCTCTTCCATTTGTTAAAATCGAAAGGTCTGTGCCTTGCATGCCTATACCTAAGCTGTTACAAATTGTTGGAAAATAAGGGTGCATTCGTAGATAAGAAACCATGGATGCTATGGATGATACAAGCCTATATCTCCAGGGAATTTATCTTAGGGGCGTAACCGGTCAGCGCTCAGCCAGTTTCAGTGCGGAACAACCTTAGAAGCAGTCCTACCTTTCCCCGTCTTTCTCTGTGCAGGAAAGATGGCTGTTCGTCAACGTGGCGTAATAGGCACAACCGCGCTCAAGTTACAGATTTGCCAGTGACGGTGTAAATGTTGACGCCTGGTTGCCGGTGTTGGGGTGTACGATTAGTGGTGGGGGATGCCGATCACTTCAGGATAATGGTCGTCATAAAACCCTTCCATCAGATCGGGTTGTCCCAGCAAAACCACTACCTCCAGAATTGCCGCTCCGGCAGCCATTAATGTTGGTGATGCTGGACGGTAATCGATCCTAGTAAGGCATCGATATTCAGAACAGAAAGCTGATTCTCAAGGTGAAATAGTTACAATAATCCGGCGCACTGGGATCTTGCACAAAAAAGATGAGCAGTTTCGTGAAATTTTGCCCGTCTTCGTATAAAATACGCAAGAAGTTGCCTTTTACAGTATAATTACCCCCTTTTTTTGCGAGTTCGCCTGCACCATCATTATCAATTCCATAAAAACAAACACCCATCGGGAGTTACATGCCAACCTCACCCATCAATCAGGACGAAATCAATACCATTCTCTGGAAAGCGTGTGACACCTTCCGTGGCACAGTAGACCCATCCGAATACAAAAACTACATCCTCGTCATGCTCTTCGTCAAATACATCTCCGATGTGTGGGCGGACAAGTTAGACCAACATCGCCAGAAATTTGCCGGTGATGAGGAGCGCGTCCAGCGCCGCCTCAAGCGGGAGCGCTTTGTCATCCCGCCCGGCAGCGACTTCGACAGCCTTTATGCCCAACGCAATGAGGCCAACCTGGGCGAAATCATCAACATCGCCTTGGACGCCATCGAAGATGCCAATAAAGAGAAGCTGGAAGGGGTTTTCCGCAACATAGATTTCAACTCTGAAGCGGCCCTTGGCCGCGCCCGCGAACGCAACGTCCGGCTGAAAAATTTACTGGACGATTTCCACAACCCCAAACTAAACATGCGCCCCAGTCGCCTCAATGGGAATGCCGGTCTAAAAGGCATGGCCGATGTAATAGGCAACGCCTATGAGTTCCTGATTGGCATGTTTGCGGCTGGCGCGGGCAAAAAGGCAGGCGAGTTTTACACGCCACCCGAAGTTTCAACATTGATTGCGCGGCTGGTTGCACCGCAGCCCGGCGACCGGATCGCCGATCCTGCTTGCGGATCCGGCTCCCTGTTGATACGCTGCGCTGAGCAGGTGGGGCATGGCAATGCCAGTGGTTCGCGCAACTATGCGTTGTATGGACAGGAATCGAATGGCTCCACTTGGGCGCTGGCGAAGATGAATATGTTTTTGCACGACGTGACAAACGCCGACATCCGTTGGGGGGACACGCTGCGCCACCCTTTACTCCTGGAAGGAAGCGACCTGATGCGTTTTGATGTCGTCGTTGCCAATCCGCCGTTTTCGCTGGATAAGTGGGGGGCGGATGTGGCGACCAACGACCCGTACAACCGCTTCCATCGCGGCATTCCACCCAAGAGCAAGGGAGACTATGCCTTTATTACGCATATGATTGAGACCACTGACCTGACGACGGGGCGAGTGGGGGTGATTGCGCCGCATGGCGTCTTGTTCCGTGGTGGGGCGGAGGGGAAGATTCGCAAGCAGTTGATTACGGAGAATTTGCTGGATACGGTGATTGGCTTGCCCACTAACCTCTTTTATGGCACGGGCATTCCGGCGGCGATTTTGTTGTTCAAGCGGAGCAAGAAGGATCGCCAGGTGTTATTTGTGGACGCTAGCCGAGACTTTGAGGCGGGCAGCAACCAGAACTGGCTGCGGGCGCAGGACGTGGACAAGATCATGGCGACGGTGGCGGCACGGCAGACGGTTGACAAATACGCTTACCTGGCTGACCTGGAGGAGATTGCCGACAACGACTACAACCTGAACATCCCCCGCTATGTGGATACGTTTGAGGAGGAAGACCCCGTTAACTTACATGAAACGCAATTAGAAATCGAACGTCTCAATGCGCAACTTTCTCAAACAGAGCTGACAATGAGCCATTTTCTACAGGAGTTGGGATATGGCTCGTAAAAATTTGTATCCTCCCAGCATTACTCCCGGCATACCTAAGTTGGGAGACAAGCCACATGGCTGGATTGAAACCACTTTTGGTGATGTATTAAGAGTCGTTAAGCGAAAAGCGGATTTGCAAGATGACTTTGAGTATCAACTTGTAAATGCTAAGCGGAGTAGAGGAGGAATTGTTCCCAGAGCCAAATCACTGGGGAAAGACATTCTGACAAAGACGCAGTTTTTCACAAAAGAGGGCGATTTTCTGATCTCGCGGCGGCAAATAATTCATGGAGCATGTGGTATTGTGCCGCAAGAGTTGGATGGGTCTATTGTTTCCAATGAATACTCAACACTGCGCACAAACACAGGCTTACTGATGAAATTCTTGGGCTACTATTGTTACACTGTTTATTTCCAACAAACGTGTTTTCAATCCAGTGTTGGTGTAGATGTCGAAAAAATGATTTTCAATTTGGGCGATTGGCTCAAGATGCCCGTTTATCTACCGTCAGTAAAAGAACAGCAGAGAATAGTTGAAATTCTTTCCACCTGGGATGAGGCGATTCGGCTGACGCAGGAATTGATTGCCGCCAAACAACAGCGCAAAAAGGGGCTAATGCAGCGTTTGTTGACGGGGCAGGTGCGGTTTAAGGAGTTTGGGGAACGGCCGTGGCGCCCGGTCAGTCTGGCGAACATTGCCGAAATAATCCTCAGCAATGTTGATAAGAAAACGGAAGAAAGCGAGACCCCTGTACGTCTATGCAACTATATGGATGTTTTTAATAACCACCACATTGCCAACAACATGAAATTCATGGAGGCAACCGCAACGACCAGGGAAATTGATAGATTCACTTTGCAGAAAAACGATGTTATCATAACAAAGGATTCGGAAACACGGGAAGAAATAGCGGAATCAACTGTTGTTATTGATGATTTGGATAATGTACTTTGTGGCTATCATCTTGCAATTCTCCGTCCCGATCCCACACAAGTTTTTGGCCCATTCTTGAAGGAAATGCTACTTGTCCCTTCTGTGCGTCATCAATTTATAAGCAAGGCTAATGGAATTACTCGTTTTGGGTTGACCCAAGACACCATTCACGGCATTAACTTACAACTCCCTAGTACTGAAGAGCAACGCCGGATTTCGGCCGTCTTGCAGGCCTGCGACCACGAAATCCAACTCCTCCAGAAAAAACTCGCCGCACTCCAGCAGCAAAAAAAGGGCCTCATGCAGCGCCTTCTCACTGGGCAGGTGCGTGTGCCGCCAGTGCAACCGGTGGCATTCGTGCCTGTCGCCCCATCTTCGATGCTTACATCTACCCAGGTGTTCATCATCTGGCTTATCGCCCAATATCAACCGCGCAAACATGCCCATCCCTCGCGTACCGAAGCACAAAAACTGGCTTACTTTGCTCAAGAAGCAGCCGGGCTACCGATGAATCTTCACTTTTATAGTCATGATTATGGCCCTTTTTCCAAAGAGCTATATCAGCATTTGGCAGATATGGAGGGGGCGCTTATCATCGGTTTTCAGGGTGGTGAACCGCAGGAGCGCAAAGAAATCGAAGCAACGACAGAAGCGATTGTCATGGCCGAGAATTATTTGCGTCAATATCCGGCAGAACAGGAAAAGCTAACCTTTGTCCTGAAATTAGTACAGGGATTCGAGACGCCACGCCAAATGGAACTTTTGGCAACAGTGCATTGGATCATGAAAAAAAATCCCAACGCGCCCTTTGTGGAAATTGTGCGTTATGTTCATGAATGGAACAAGCACAAGCAAAGTTTCGGTGAAGACCAGATTCGCCAAGCGTGGGAACACTTATGCCAATTTGAGTTAGTCCCATAGTATATCAATTTATACAACATGCAGGGTGATGTCATCTGTCACATGGGATATAAATTTTTAGATTTGCAGCAATCTTTTTATGGAAAGACATAGGAATGAGGATTGATTGTGAACTGAGGTTAGCATTGCACCAGCTACAAGGTTGACTATTATCGCTAAAACTACTTTTGATGCTTCTAAACACAAAACGACAATTAGTTCCGTCTTCATGGGCACCTCCTTATCTTCTAGAATCTTGATAAAAAACTGCATGAGAGTTACAAAGCCTATCGTGCAGATAAGTAGTCCCCATTGCCAAGGAATCGAACCCTGGAATGCTAACGCTAACCTCAAATCGCAATCAATTGTTAAAAACCTACTTAATTTTACCAAAAACCACCAACATATAAAGCGAAAAAGGCCTAAAACGCATCTATTAATCCGCTATTTAGGTATGGGACAGCTGCAAAGCCCGTGATAAGGAAAGCTCTATGAATGCACCCATTTACGTTGAAGAAATTAGCTCGCACGTCCCGGCTTTGCATCTGCTCACCAGCCTGGGCTACACGTATCTCCAGCCTGACGAAGCCCTTGTTCTGCGTGGCGGCAAGCTGAGCCAGGTCACCCTGAAACCAATTTTGCACGACTGGCTGCATGCCCACAACCGCGCACTCTACAAAGGGCAAGAGTACCACTTCACCGAGCAGAACATCCAAATGGCGATCAACCGGCTGCGCGACGAACCAAACGATGGCCTGCTCTCTACCAATGCTCGCCTTTATGACCTGCTCACTCTGGGAACCAGCCTGCAACAAACCATCCAGGGCGACAAACGCAGCTACACCCTGCAATACATAGATTGGCAGAATCCGGCCAACAACGTCTACCACGTCAGCGACGAATACAGCGTGGAGCGCAGCGGCAGCCACCAGACCCGCCGCCCAGATATAGTGTGCTTCGTCAACGGCATCCCCCTGGCTGTCATCGAATGCAAACGTCCCGACCTGCACAACGGCGCGGAAAGCCCCGTCGTCGAAGCCATCAGCCAGATGGTGCGCAACCAGAAGGGAGAGGAAATCCCTGGCCTCTTTGTTTTCTCCCAACTGCTGCTGGCTGTCAGCAAAAATGATGCGGTGTACGCCACCACCGGCACGCCGCGCAAATTCTGGTCCTTGTGGCGGGAGGCCAACCCGCTAGACGGGTCGCCGCTCGATGAGACCTTGCTGGATCAGGCTATTACCCCCCTGATCAACCGCTCCCTCAGCGAACTGGAAAAGCAGCATTTGTACGATTGGCGGCCCTACGCCTACCAGATTCGCCGCGAATTCGACCAGATTGCCGCCGGCGGCGGCCGTTTGCCCACTGTGCAGGATCGCGCCATTTACAGCCTGATGCGCCCGGAACGGCTGCTGGACATTATGTATCAGTTCATCGTCTTCGATGGCGGCGTGAAGAAGATCGCCCGCTACCAGCAATACTTTGCCGTTAAAGCGACTATGCAGCGCGTCGCCCACCTGAACCACCAACACACACGCACCGGCGGCGTGATCTGGCACACCACCGGCAGCGGCAAGTCGCTGACGATGGTAATGCTGGCGAAAGCGCTGGCACTGCACCCCAACATCCCCAACCCCAAAGTGATCATCGTCACCGACCGGGTGAACCTGGATGAGCAAATCTGGGGCACATTCCACTCGTGCGGTAAGCATGTGGTGCGGGCGGATGACGGGCAGGATTTGGTCAACTTGATCCAGCACAGCCGCGCCGACGTGATCACCACTGTGATCAATAAGTTTGATACGGCCGTGCGCCACAAAGTCCGCGACGAAAACGTCAACATCTTTGTACTGGTAGACGAAAGCCACCGCAGCCAGTACGGTTCCTTCCACGCCCACATGCAAAAGGTGTTCCCCAAAGCGTGTTACATTGGCTTCACCGGCACGCCGCTGCTGAAAAAGGAGAAGACAACGGCCGAAAAGTTCGGCGGCTTCATCCACAAATACTCCATGCGTCAGGCGGTGGCCGACGAAGCGGTTGTCCCCTTGCTCTATGAGGGGCGCATTGTGGAAATGGAGGTAGACCAGCAGCAGATTGACCGCTGGTTCGAGCGGATCACCCGCGATTTAACCGAAGAGCAAAAGGTAGACCTGAAGCGCAAATTCAGCCGCAGCGAAGCAATCAGCCGCGCCGAACGGCGGGTGGCCGAAATCGCCTATGACATCTCTCGCCACTACCAACAGAATTTCCAGGGCACGGGCTTCAAAGCGCAGTTGGCCGCGCCGAGCAAGGCCATTGCCCTGCGCTACAAGGCGCATTTGGAGGAGTGGGGGGAGGTAGGAACGGCCGTGCTGATCTCGCCTCCCGACAGCCGCGAAGGGCACGAAGAGGTAGACGAGGCGCAGGAACCGGCGCTGCAAGCCTTTTGGAAGAAAATGATGCAGCAGTACGGCTCCGAAGAAGCGTACAATCGGGAGATCAAAGCCTCCTTCGCCCAGGCTGATGGGCTGGAAATCCTGATTGTCGTAGACAAATTGCTCACCGGCTTTGACGAGCCGCGCAATTGCGTACTGTACATTGACAAACCGCTCAAAGAACACAGCCTGCTGCAAGCCATTGCCCGCGTCAACCGTCTCTACGAAGGAAAAGATCATGGCCTGATTGTGGATTATCGCGGTGTCCTGGGGCAGCTTAACGAAGCGATGCAGGTCTACAACGCCCTGGAAGCGTTCGACGCCGAAGATGTGCAGGGCGCCGTTACTGACGTTGCGGCAGAAGTGGCAAAACTACCCCACTATCACGACACTCTTTGGGACGTGTTTAAGACCGTGCCCAATAAGCACGACACCGAGCAAATGGAGCAATTTCTGGCCCCGGAAGATATTCGCCAACGCTTCTATGATACGCTGAATAATTTTGCCGGGGCGCTTAAAACGGCGTTAGGCACACAGCTTTTCTACGAAGAAACGCCAGAGCAGACCATCCAGCGCTACAAGAAGGATTTGGCGTTTTTTCATAGCCTGAGAACGGCCGTGCGTCACCGCTATGCCGAGACGATAGATTACAAAGAGTACGAAGACAAGGTGCGCAAACTGGTAGACACCCATCTGCAAGCAGAAGGCGTCACCACCCTCACCGCGCCAGTCAATATCTTTGATGTGGAAGCGTTCGACGCCGAAATCGCCCGCCGTGAAGGGGCAGCGGCTAAGGCGGACACAATCGCCTACCGCATGAAGCGCACCATTACCGAAAGGATGGATGAAGACCCCGCATTTTTCCGCCGCTTCTCGCAAATGATTGAGGAAACGCTTAAAGCGTACCGGGAAGGGCGGATCAGCGAGGTAGAATACTATCAGACGATGCAGCAAGGTTTAGGCGAAATGCGGTCAGGGCAAACGGCCGATTTGCCACCTCAACTGCATCGCTTCAAAGACGCCCCAGCTTATTATGGCGTCATCAAGGAGCCGCTTACCACCTACCACATCGAGCCGGAGCAGGCCGCCACTATCGCCATCCAACTTGAGGGGATTATTGAGGCACGTAAAGTACGGGATTGGGTGGGTAATTCTTATGTAGAAAATCGCATCAGGGACGATATAGAGGATTATCTCTACCACTTGCGCGATGAATTGGGCATCCCGCTAAACGGGGCCGACATGGATGAGATTATGGATATGGTCATAGACGTGGCTCGTCACCGAGATCGGGTGTACGGATGATACAGCAGACAGTTCAGTATGGCACAACCACCATTCAATATGATCTGCAATTCGCCGCCCGCAAAACGTTGGGCATTGACGTACACCCCGACCTGAGTGTGACTGTCACAGCGCCACAGGGCAGCAGCCCCACAGAGGTTGCGGCCCGTGTGCAGAAGCGGGGGGCGTGGATTTTGCGCCAGCAGCGTGAGTTTGAACTTTACCTGCCGTTGGTTCCATCGCGCCAATATGTTAGCGGCGAAACCCATTTCTATCTGGGCAAACAGTACCGCCTCAAGATTGTAGCTGGCGTAGAAGAGCAGGTGAAACTGACACGCGGCCGTTTGTTCGTTCACACGCCCGATCCCCAAGATCGGGAGCGGGTACAACACCAGCTTACCGAATGGTATCGCAAGCACGCGCAGCGCATTTTTGCCGAAAGGCTGGATGCTTGTTACCCACGGGTAGAAAAGTTTGGGGTTCCGTATCCAATATTCGAGATCAGGCAGATGGAAAAGCGCTGGGGAAGCTGCACAGTCGAAGGCAAAATCCTCCTGAATCCGCGTTTAATCCAGACTCCCAAGGAACTGATAGATTACGTGATGATGCATGAGCTATGCCACTTACGAGAACATCATCATGGTTCTGCGTTTTACGCTATGTTAGACCGGGTAATGCCTGATTGGCGAACGCGTCGTCAGCGCTTAAACGAGATGGATGTAGCCTAGAACTGCCTTAATCAGGTGACGTAAATTTTTCGGTTCTTGGCCGGCTGGCATAAATCGGCTACACCCTCACGTTTGATGAACTAATTCCCGATCGGTTACCTTTCCAATCATAAACCAAACTTATTCACCTACGCTTCTGTCTTGTGGGGAGTTTGTTACTAACATCATTATAAAATGGTCGCACTTTAAAATGGAATTCATTCTTCGGTTTTCAGAAGATTGCGACATGAGAATGATCACTATGGAAAATCACATTCTAGGCATCCTAGATGGAATCTGACCCGAGACTTATGGGGAGTCCCTGATAGGCACGATCATAATATAGGCTTGCGTCAGGCATGAGCGTGGTTTTGTGGTATAGCTTAATAACACGGGTAATTTTCACTTGATTCTGCTGTAAAATCGAGCAGAACGAAGTTAGGCCTGTAACGTGAATTGTATGTAATGGAAAACAAGGAAGGTAAAGATGGTTAATTTACGCGAAGCAAAGATTGGAGATTTGGTATGGTATGAAGGCGAAGGGCAATGCTTTCTCGCAAAAATCAAGGAGATTAATACATTCTCCGACCGCGCAAATATAGAACTGCTTGATTACTCACGATATTATCGGGGTCGCAACCCCTCTCTCGTACCAGTGGTGAAAACGGAGTGCTTAACCAAAACGGAAAATCTCGTTGAGTTGGAAAAGACTGCTTCCAGATTTGCATCGGAAACCGTTACTCAACTGGAGAAAATCCAAGAAGGTTTTGGGGAGTCGGTCGGTTCATCCTCCTACATGCGAACCTTATCTGCGGCCAAGCATGCATATCTTATGCTAATGCGTCCAACACAACGTGTCATTTAGGCCGCAAGCGGTGGCTAGTAATGCTATGCGGTGTCAACATTCATACCGATAGATAGAGCGAATTCGTTCACCTCATCCTTGAGAAATAGATAGTGGCGGCATTCATCAATGCCCGGTCCAGAAACAGGCTGGATACGCCCCGCTTTCACCCAACTACGAACACGCGATGGCGTGACATTCAATCGCTTGGCTACCTGTGGCAAAGTGAGCCGGCTTACTGGCGCTAGCCGCAATAAATCTCTTCTTCTGTAGAGGTAGACGCCACGGCTGTCAACGCCTGGCCCAGACACAGGTTTCAATCGACCAGCCCGTGTCCATTTTTGAATTGTGACGTCCAATACCCCCAATATCCGTTTTGCCTCTGCTGTGCGTACATACTCTGAGCGAAATGATTTTACGTCTTCAAATTTAAGATACACAACTTGCCCTTTCTTATGGAGCGGCTTTAACAATCCGCTTTTTATCCATATTGCGATGACTTCTGGTTTTACGCCGATCTCTTCTGCCGCCTTCAGTGTGGAAACCACCTCTTGTTCTTTACGCAGTTGTTCAAGTAACGTTAGGACGCTTCTTTTGGAGAAAACCAGCTGATCAAGTCCCTGCTCAACTCGGCAGCGTCCTAAAATCTGCCTTTGAATAGCTAGCTGAATGACTTTGGCGGCATTAAACCCGTAGACAGAAAGGGTCTGGGTCGTTGTTACAAGGTCTAGAAGATCTGTCTTATTCGGATAATGACGTAAACCCAAACTATGCACAGCTTCTAGTAAATCTTCAACGTCTGCCTGGCGAATCTGCCAAATCGAGCTGCCGTCAACCTTTGGTCCGCGAACTGCTGTCAATAAGTTAATCTCAACTAAATCCAAGATAACGTTTTCTGATAACCCTAACCACGCAGACGCATCTGATAATGGTATCGCCTGTGCCCAACGAGCCTTCAAGGTCATGATGTCTTCTCGTGACAAAAACTTGATCTTCAGGAATTCCGTTTCCTTCTTTAATCGGATGAGACCGATAGAAATCAATCTTTTTACGGTTCTATCAGTTACCTTCAGCTCTAAAGAGGCTTCATTTATTGCCATCCAGGCACATTTGAAGGACAGAATGGGATGTTCTTTAAAGTGTGGATGTTTCTTAATACGGGACGCGGGCCAATTGGCCGCCAGGTAATCAGCCAAAGCGCTGTAGACAAACTCATATCCATCATTTTGCCATAATTCTAGTCTCTCTAAAGTGAGAAGTGTTCCAAAATGCGCCTGTAAGTTTGTGGTGTAGGATTGACCGTCACGAATTGAATACTGCTGGAGAAATTGGAAGAGACCATTCGGCCAGTTCATGAGAGCCTTTATGGCTGTAGTCGATGCAACGTAATGTTTTGCCGTATTATTCACTCTGGGGAATTGCCAATCGAAAGGTTTTGAAAGCTTAGGAAATGGGTGTAAACATGATAACTCCTGTTCGACATAAAAAATCAATTGTCTAAAAGTGGCATAAATGCTATAGAGTTCTCTAACAGGCTGGTTTGGTAATGACAACCAAATATGCGGACCAGCTTTGGCCCAGTAATAGAGGACGGCTTGAGTACAAAGCCCAAGTTCATCTTCGGCAAGGCTTACGGTCGGAGCTTCAACGAAATTAAATCTGCACTTTCCGCATTGCCCCAAGATCAGGTCAGACACCTTTATGTACTCTCGGCATTGCGCACATTTGTCAACTAAAAGGCATTTATGCCGGCAACATGCCGCGACTGCGTTTAATTGCCAAGATCGTCGCTGGTAGCCACCGTTTGCCAAACAAGAAGGACAATACTGAGAATTATTAATGCTCCTGACGTGTCGGCGTAGGTAATTATCTGGTGATTGCGGGAAAACAAAGCCGTTTGGAAAGGTAATGTTTTCGGTTTCGACATGTCGCGGCACGATCAATTCAGTATGCCCGTGTACACTGGCCCAATATGCTTTATAAGGCTCCAAACCTGTTAACGTAGCGATGGCTTCAAACATACCGGAGCGTTTCGGCCGTATAGGATTATCCCGTTCTATTAGGTATTCGCTGGTCAGCTTTTGGAATATATCTTCCCTATGGCCATTCGCAAAGGCCAGACGAAATAAATATGAAGCCAACGTTTCGTCTGCTAATAGTGCGGGGCGATAGAGGAAAGGTTTTAACTGGGTCATCTGTTGGTCAATACGCTAGAAACAGGCGACGTCCTTTTCTTGCGTGGCCGTGATCGGTTGCCGGCTCCATCCAGCCGGGAGGTTAAGGCGGTCGGCGTTAGGTTGGATAAATCAGAGGTAAATGGATTGGCCTCCTTGAGTACGTGGCGCTTTAACCGTTTATTATAGGCCTGATCCAACAATGTGACGGTTAGTACTTCTTGATCCGCCCTTTCTGCAAGGAGGGCCGCAAACCGCAGGAGATTCATAATATTCCCCACGATCCCATCGGTAGCATAATGCATCCGGGCTAATAAATCAGACTGTGACAATTCACCGGAGATAGACATACCAACTGCTTCTTGAGCATATAAAAGGAAAAGCTGAAAATCCTTGGCCGCCGCCTCGTTGTCCACACTCAATGGCGATAATGTTTCCCGAACGGCAAATAGACGAGAGAGCTGCTGGTTAGCGCGTAGAATTGTTTCGACTGTGTTTTGAATGCCCACAACGAGGTAAGGGATACCTGTCTCCTTAATCAGGACTTTTAGCCAGTCTGAGACTCTGGCCAGGATTCGATTGGTTTCCGCGTCGAATAGGTGGTGAAAATCGTCAAGAATGACCAACTCTACTTGACAGACTTTGAGGTAATGGATCAACCGAGCATTCATCATAGGCAATGTCCCTTTATGGGCCCCGGGATCTCCCAGCTCGGTTAGCATGTGGGTTGCCATAGCCTTGACAGTAACGGGCGATGGTGTCTCCAGGTAGAAGATTGGTATTCGTGTGCCATCCTCGGCGTCATAACGAGGAAACTCAGCGGCATAAGCACGGACCAATGTTGACTTTCCTGTCCCAGAGAATCCTTCCAGAGCCATACAAGAGGGATCGCCGGTCAAGCGTGTGGCTTCCTGGCACAATTGAATATCTTGATGCAATTCGTTGAACCTGGGATAACGAATTAATGCTGACCTCATAGAATCGTGAAGCGGTACCATCTCATCACCTCTTAAGGGCTCCGGGCAGCTCCAGGCTCCAGCCTTCATTATCTGACACAGATAGAGATTCAATCTCGTACCGAGCGGGCAAGCTCTCTATTGGAGGCGCTATTGAGCGATCGCCGTTTGCTGCTTCCCACCTCGCAACCTTTTTTCTGGTTTGTTTCCGTTTGCTGCGCTGTTTGCTCTGGTCGACGATTTCTTGGATTTTCCTTTTTGCCTCAGCCAGGGCTTTGATGTTAACACGGTCTCTGTGTGCCAAAACCTCCTTCCGAATAATCTGATGCGACCAAAGTGATAAACCAGCGGTGTAGTGTTGATCAAGCGCGGGGACTTTAATGTAAACTTGCTCAAAGGGGTCGAGGACGAACAGGTGACTCAAATCGTCGGGTAGGTATTTTATTTTTATCCTGGTTGATGAATGCCCTTGCCTGGCCTTATGATTCTTCAGCCGATATCGTAATAATGAGAGCTCGTCACAGTTATAGCGAAGGGACTCAAACTCGATGCCATAAGGGTTAATCGCTCGTTCGGCGGACCGAGCCAACAGGATGGATAGATCTTCAGGGTTTTCCGGCACGCGGGGGAAGAAACTCTGTTCTGTTGCAGCTTCCCAGCGCCTGGCCGGTACGGCGCCAAGTCCCCGATGAAAACTCTCTGCGTATACGTCAATTAAAAAAAGGTGGAGCAGTTGATTGACTTCTTCGCGGCGCAGCGAGGCATATCGTAAGCTGTCATAGTCTCCCTTTGCGGCAAAATTTGAAAATGTGGTTCCCGGCAGCATGTGAAAGAGACCGGTGTTGAGCGTGCTAAACATGCGTTCAACGGTAGCTTTGAAATGCGGCGTTTTAACTGGCAGTTGTTGCAAGACAACACCCAATGACAGGCAGGAGTTCCGAAGAGACGCACTGATAAACTCTTTGCCATTGTCGACGACCAGCATATTGGGAATGCCGCAAGCCAGCCATTTATGACTTGTCCCATACACCTGAATCACGTCCGGTTTAGGCAAAATTGCATGGTGCAAACAGGAGCTGACAGTCAGGTGACTGGGTGGCTCAAACCCCAGATAAAACCCTAGTGGATACCGAGTCGTCACGTCTAAACAATAGGTCAAGGTTAGCCGGCCGAGCGGAAGGTTATCTTCATCATCAACTACAAACAAATCTGTGAGGGTGTGATCAATCTCTACGCGTTCAAGAGGATACCGAGGGTATTCCATTTGCCCGTATTGGCTCAAGGCTTTCTTCGCTTCTCGGCGACCTTTTTTAGCGGTCAGTTTTCCCTCCAGGTCAAATTTGTCGACCCGACGCCAAACGGTTGTCCTTGAAGGAGGTGCGAGTTTCTCTCCTTCAGAACGTAGCCGATTCTCCATATCGATTCGTAGACACGCCTCATGCCAGATGTCATCGATTTTCACACGCTCCCTGACCAGATAACGCTCTTCAATAACGTTTTGGATGATCTTTTCAACCACGTCTCCACTTGATGGTTTGCTCTGGCGTTTTTGTGGGAGCAGCGCTCGCACGTCATTCCCACCGGCCGTGTAATCTTTGAGCCAGCGATAAACAGACGAAACGCTTACCGATTTTTGAGGGAAGATGTTTTGTTTCTGCGCGGCTTTTACAGCCTCTACTCGTTTGATGACGTCCTCCCGTTTTCGATCTTCCACTGGGATGTTAAGCAAGGGCTTTATAACGGCATATCGATAGTTAATGGTTGCTTGCTGCTCCGGGGTATAGTCTTCCAGAGTAACGGTTGGTGTGGGATTTGTTTTTGTGACTCTAGGTTGGGTAGTAAAAGATAAAGTGCCATTGGCCAGCGCGGCAAATAGAGTAATAAAAGCGGCGACTTCTACATGACCATCTAGTTGACTTTCCAACTCCAGCTGGTTTCTGGGCAGCAGTCGCCGGACGCGAAAAGGAACATTTTGCCAGATAAAATGGTTATCGGTTGAAAATCTCTGCGTACTCATTATTCTCCGCTCTCTGGAAATCCATGGTTATAAGTGAGTTGACGTTTATTGGGCTGGCAAAGAGGTCAATGTACAACTCATGAAAAAAAACCATTTGGAAAATCGCTGTGATGATCAGGTTTTTGTTTGAACCTTCTGAGCATGTCACAGCTTCTGCAATTTCCAGTACAGAGATACCGGTACGACTTACTTTTACTTCGTGAATTACCGCATTTTTTACGTTTGCTGGGATTGAATGCCGAGCAAATTGATACAGGAACTTGATGTTTGGAAGTCCAAGGCCCGCTCGTAGCATGTCATCGGTGACAACCTGATAGTTCGCAAAGTTTTGGGCGCACCAGGTCTTCCCAGCCATGAACTTAAGTTGATTTTCTGGTTTGTTCACCAATGGCTGTGGCTTACATTCAAGAATAATTGAGCAGCCATTGGCAAGGTCAGCCTGAAAGTCAGGTGTGTACGTGCGTTCCTTACCTTCATGGATGTAAGTGATGGCAAAAGGCTGTTCTGCGAATGATTTTACGTCAGGTTCAAATTCCAAGACGTAAATCAAGTCACGCTCAATGGTAGACTCAAACGCCACCATGCACCCCATCTTGGTAGATGGGAAATACCCAATGACGTTGCCGCCCTTATTTGAAACTTTACGAACAGCCATCATCTTTCTCGCAGAACATTCAAAACAAAATGAACGTGCGCGATGGTATCCTAAAAAACCAACTTTTTACAAGCGCCAATTTTCCTTCGAAAAACAAACCCTTCATGCCTTTTTCTCACTGACTTGAGTAGAGATGGATCTGGTTGTACAATGTTTCGTTTGTCTAATTGCAATATGATGCCTTTCGATGGGTTAAAAACGTTAATAAAGGTGGGGGTTCAAGATCAAATACGCCAGGAGTTGATCAAGAAGCAATCCGATTGTTTCCTCATGCAATGACGCCGTTGGCACCTCAACTCGTAAGGGGGGATATGACTCTCGTGGTTTCACATAGCAGGAGTAGAATTGTAATTCTATTTGCTCTACTTGAATTATCCCCTTAACCAGACGTGTCCTGCTCCCCCAGGGCATTAACGCGCTGAGGACTTCTGCATCGGTAAGTCGATCCGGAACAGGCTGTTCTATTATTTGGCCGGCCAGGCGCAAATATACTTGCGAGGCATTTGTACTAAAGGTTAAGAGCGGTAGCACAGATGGATCCTTGCACAAGTTCCAGATATCTTGCGTAGCCCTATTGTCTTGTTGAACCAAGTCCAGCAGACTTTTATTCCATAGGCAAAAACCTGGCGTTTCTGCCGTATGAAAAAACTGTTTGAAAAACTCAACTTCTTCATCGAGTACTACCGATTCTTTATCACTGGCTATGTCGGCGAGGGCAGGGAGCAAATAATTTTCAACGGTTTCTACGTGAATTCTGTTGCGATATCGATGTTTGTTGTGACAAGCATACAAACGAATTGTGGGTTGTTCGGAAAAGATTGGACTTACTAGTGGGCTCGCAGTCAACAAGCTTATTGTTTGACCTTCTAGCGTCTCGTAGGCCCAATCAATAGCTACATTTTCTGATGGCCATCGGGCTTCAGAGCACGTAGTGAACCATCCTTGGTCATTCATTTCCAGTGTGGGGGAGAGTGAAAATATCACGTTGCTACCGAAAGAGGCGGAAAATTGCGAGGGAATTAACTGAGGAAGCGTCTCTAAACAAAACGAAAACATGGCAATGATTTCGGGGTCGCTTATTTGTTTTGAGAAGCGTTGGATCACTTGTTTGATTCCGATCATCATGGGACTCTCTTATTGAATGAAGATGTGAGGGTAGGAAACAACCACAAAAAAAACGCCGCTTCCCAAAACCAAGAAAGCGGCGTCACGTGCCAAGCAATTACCAATCCGAACCTTTCCAGGCTCTTATGGATTTGGTAAACTTTTGCTAGCCCGCAACCTGTTGCTGCAGGTTTCGGGTTAGATGTCGGGGAGGTGTAGCAGCACCTTCCCGGCATCGGACCAGTTATGTGGTTGTCTCCTACCCCGTATTATAAGAAGCCGCTGACTGTCTTGTCAATTAAAAACGTTTGAAACATTTTGAAACCAATGTAAAAAAGAGTGTCCAGTCTCGTTTATGGTGAAATAGCTCAAAATTATGCCATTGAGATGATCTCAATATGTGTGAAACAAAGTTGCCGATACGAATGATGGTCTCAATTTCGGTGAATCATGTGATTATCTGATTCAAGCGGACTGGAATGGCACCCCCCCCCAAATAGTGAAACAAGCTGATATTTTCCTTTAGGACGATCTCATTTATTACGAAACCCTACAAGAAACTGGCAAAATTTGCAGGTTGGTCCAATCGGCCAGGTTGGACCAACCTGCTGCTTTATCCTCCCAAAGTACCATTCCCCCCCGCTCTCCCTCTGGCTAGAATTCCGGCAGTCGTGTCGGAATGAACCAGTC
>ERZ795053.2028-NODE-2028-length-25014-cov-10.603710_pt1 | contig 25014 bp, 17 predicted proteins | sample MGYA00375137_ERZ795053 | MGnify/ENA primary metagenome ERZ795053 (study PRJEB30182, sample SAMN05720284) | activated sludge metagenome | isolation source: Anaerobic digester | place: Hong Kong | collected 2014-12-17 ...
TCGAAGAATCTGGTTCCAAACCAGATGCCCCGCCACCGGCGGGGCTACACCCCGAGAGAATAATGTTTTTCGAAGAATCTGGTTCCAAACCAGATGCCCCGCCACCGGCGGGGCTACACCCCGAAAAAGTATTTCAAAATTTCAACTTTATCAACTTTTGCGGTGAAGGGGGGATTCGAACCCCCGGTACCCTTACGAGTACGGCAGTTTAGCAAACTGCTGGTTTCAGCCACTCACCCACCTCACCAAACTTTTCAAAATGAATGTGAGCACTTCAGTTTATCCGCTAATCAGCGGATGGTTTCAGCCACTCACTCCTGCCTTACGGCAGGCAGGCACTTCACCAGTTCAGCCCAAGCCTTTCGTTAAAAGCACGACAAAAGTATAAAAACATATTAATATGACAAATTTTTAGTACGAAATAAATCTTTTTATCAAAAAAAAGGGTTGCAAATACATGCAACCCTTTTTTTTGTGTTTGAAAATGAGCGGTTTATTTCTTGCCCTTTTTTTCGCCTCCGCTTTCCTTTGCAATGTTTTCGCGCATGCTTGTGTCGGCTTCAATGTTACGGAACTTGTAGTAGTCCATAATTCCCAGGTTGCCACTTCGGAATGCTTCTGCCATTGCCTTTGGAATTTCTGCCTCGGCTAGAATAACCTTTGCCCTAGCTTCTTGAGCTTTAGCTTTCATTTCTTGCTCAAGAGCCACAGCCATTGCACGGCGTTCCTCGGCTTTCGCCTGAGCGATGTTCTTATCGGCATTCGCCTGATCCATTTGGAGCACCGCTCCAATGTTGCGTCCAATGTCAATATCAGCAATATCAATCGAAAGAATTTCGAATGCTGTTCCGGCATCAAGTCCTTTCTCCAGCACAACGCGTGAAATGAAATCGGGGTTTTCAAGCACTTTCTTGTGGGAATCGGACGAACCAATTGAGGAAACGATTCCTTCTCCAACACGGGCAAGTACGGTTTCCTCGCCGGCACCACCAACCAGCTGCTTAATGTTGGCGCGAACGGTAACTCTTGCTTTGGCAATTAGCTGAATGCCATCCTTTGCAACTGCAGTAACAGGAGGAGTGTTTATAACCTTGGGGTTTACCGACATTTGAACTGCCTCAAAAACGTCCCGCCCGGCCAAATCGATAGCGGTTGCCATTTTAAAATCGAGAGGAATGTTCGCTTTCTGTGCTGAAACAAGCGCATGAACAACTTTCGACACGCGCCCTCCAGCCAGGAAGTGTGCTTCCAAATCGTTTCGGAAAAGTTCTATACCAGCCTTTGTTCCTTCAATAAGTGCCTGAACGATAACGCTTGGCGGAACCTTACGCCACCGCATTAGGATAAGCTGTAGCAGTGATACCCTAACGCCGCTAACAAGCGCTGAGAACCACAACCCGATTGGTACAAAGTAGAGAATTATCCATAGCCCTACAATGCTAACTGCAAAAATTAGTAAGTAAACTACAATCTGGTTCATGTTTTATCTATTTTAGGTTTTACAATCACTTTCGATCCGTCAATTTTTATTACTTCAACCTCCGTTTTTTGGTCAATGTAATCGCCGGTTGATTTTGCCTCAACAACCAATCCGTTTATTCGGGCTTTGCCCATGGGCGATAGACGGCTAATGGTTACGCCAGTGTCGCCAGGTTTAATGGTTTCGCTGCTAGCCGGATTTTCAACCTTGCCATCAACGTTTGTGTTGAGCATGAAGTACTTCCATGTTTTTGAACGGAGAGCCATGGAAATAACAAAAATGGTGAGCGCAATTGTACTGATAAGCGTAATGTGCCCAACGGTGCTGCCATGCTGGGTGTAGGCTATTACTATTCCGGCAATAAGAAAGCCAACGCCACCAATTCCGGCAATGGTTATCCCCGGAATTAGCAGAAACTCAACGAGGAACAGGAAAAGGCCAATCAGAATTAGAACTATAACAGCAGTCATTGAAGTAATATTGCTAAGGTTTGGTTGTAATAATTGACGACAGACCACGGTGCGTCAGCTCGTCTTTTAGGTTTTTTAGGTAAGTTTTATCGCCACTTTTTATGTCGCATTTCCCATTATGATGGGCAATTAGCGTGCACTGTTCCGCCTGTTCCCAGGTGTGTTTACAAACCTCAACCAGCGATTTTACAACGTAATCGAACATATTTACCTCGTCGTTGTATAGTATCAGCGAGTAATGACCTTTGGCTACTGAAAAGTCATCGCTACTAAAAAGAGGGTTGTTTGTGGTTTTTTTATCCATTGCCGCAATTAACACTAGGCTAATATAACACTATTTATCGATATCAACGGTAATAACCATGGCATTATTTATTCCGCTGGTAATTAGGTTGTCCTTTACACGCTGTGCTTCGCTCGCTGTTGCGAATGAGCTAATTGAGTAAACGAATGAGCCTGGACTCGCTGTTTCGCGAACCAAGTCCTTTCCCGGAGCCAGCGCTCTTACTGTTTGCGCTATATCATCGGGAAGTTTGCCTTTATAGGTGCCAATTTGCACAAGGTACAGCTTGTTTGAGTCTTCCTCAATTTTTATGTCAACGTTTGGTTTTGCATTTGGAGTTGAGAAACCTTCCATCTCTTCAGCTCTATTGAGTTGAACGCTACGGCCATTGTGCCATGCAGCAATAAATGCATCCCTAAATCCTTTTGAATGCACGGTTGGTAGGGCTTTTTGCGCATCGGCAAGTGTTTTGAACATTCCAGCGTAGTATTTTGTCACGCGCCCGTTATTCACGGGTTCCTTGGAAAGCGGATAAAGCCCTTTGAAAACGCTATTCCCAACTGGGTTGCTGAAAGCTGCCAGCTGAATTTTGTAGATAACGCCATCGGGTAGGGGAAGGTGTGAGGGGATTGGATTCTCCTTGTTGTACGGTAGCTTCTCTAAAACTTGGAATGAAGGTTCCTCCTCGGGTCGGAATTCAATTTGGGTCTCAATAATCTCGTTGGTTGGTTCAAGAAGAGCAACTTGGTTCGTTTGTGCTGGTTTCGTTTCTTGAACGGTGGCTTTGGTCTCGGTTTTAGCCAATGTTTTGCCAAATATATCCTGTTCCTGCCGGTAAATTTTACTGAGAAGCTCCTGCTCAAAAAGGTGAATCCCCCAAATTTTTGCAAAGGCAAGTTCAAGGCGGTAAATGCCCAACTCGTCAAGAAGGAGCGCTTCGAGCTGGCTTTCGATTTTTGTCTCTTCGGTTAGATTGTTGCGAATAGCAGTGGCACCCCAAAAGTGGTTGTTTGCCCTGTCGATTTCAGCTTTTACACCGTTTTCATCGCTGACTCCGCGTTTAACCAGAGCAACAGAGATACACTCGCGGTAAAGGGTTTTTTTTGTGTCAACGTAGTTTGATGCCAGATTGTTAAACTCCTTTGCCTTTTCAATAAAATCTTTGCGGGCACTAGCATAGCCAGTGCTATCGCCTTCGGCTGCTTGCATTTTAGATTTAGCAGAAAGTGCCTGTTTTCTGGCAATTTCTATTTGCGGGAAAAGTTTTTCAACTCTGGCCAGCTTGTTAAGCTCATCTGTTTGAAAAACGGTGGATGCAAACTGAGCCTGGTATAGGAACTCGGGCTTATCGGTTGTAAAAGTTGAAGTTGGTTTGTCGGAAGGTTTCCGTTTTCCGGTTAGGTACTCCTGTTCAATTTGGCTGGCTTGGGCAAAGTAGGTATCGGCGTTGCGCTGGGCATCGAGGAGCTTGTTCTCCATGGCCACAACCTTGGCCTCAAGGCTTCGCCTTTCGTCGGCAGTGCTTATGTAATCGAACTTTTCCCTTAGCTTTTCAAGTTCAATGCGGGCAGTATCGGCCTTCATTTGCTCCGAGAAACCTTTCGCCAGCACTCTCATATACTCGGGGTCATTTTCTACTGCGTTGAACGATGCCGCTTGCTGCTTTTTGGGTTTCTTGGTAGCAACTTCAGTGCTGGCTTTGCCAGCAGATTGGGCAGGTTCCAGTTTGGCAACCGAGAGGAGTGTTTCGTGGTTGGTAACTGTTTTGCGAATTGGATTCTCTTCAATTTCAAGCAGAACAACTTCAATCATGTTGCCAACAACGTTCCTGTCGGTTACAAAGCAGGCCTGGGTGTTTGCTTCGTTGGGAACGAAAAGGTAATCGTTGAATGGTGAACTGAAAGGGAATCCAAGGTTCTCAGGCGTGCTCCACTGGTTGGTTGAGGGGCTGTAAATGCTTCGGTAAATGTCGAAACCGCCCATGCTATAGTGCCCTTTGGAAGCAAAGTAAAGGGTTACTCCATCGGGTGAGAGGTAAGGGAAATCTTCATCCTGATCGCTATTAACAACCTCGCCAAGGTTTTGGGGTTTGCTCCAAAAACCGTCGCTCTGGTACTCAATCATAAATATATCCTTGCCGTACATGCTGCTGGTACCGTAGCTCGCAAAGAATATTTTGTCACCAACCTGCGGATTTAGAGGATAGAATATTATGGAGGAATCGCCTTTGTTTACGTCGTTTTTTGTTTTTAGGTCGTTTGGTTTTACAACGAAGGTGCCCCTGCTGGATTTTGTAATTATATATTGATGAAACTTGTCTGAAGCAACACTCTCTTTGGCCTTTATGTTGGGTTGGTAAAGGTACTTTAGCATGAATTTTCCGTTGTCGCACTGGTTCACTTTCTGCTCAACCAGCTCCTTTGGAATCTCCTTGTCACCTCCGTTTAGGGTAAACCTTCGGTAGTACGAAATTGCCTCATCGAACTGGTAGCTGAACCTGTAGGCTTCGCCTAGGTAGAAGTAAACAAGGTTCGGAACGTCGAGGGTTGAGGCTTTGCTTAAGAGCTCAATGGCATTGTTAATGTTACGGGTGGCGTTAAGCGTAGAAACTCCAAGTTTGAATATAAAACTCGCATCCTGAGGGTAATCATTCACAAGATTTTGGTAGTAGGGGAGCGCCTCCACGTAATTTTTTATAGAAAAAAGTGAGTCGGCCTGTGAAATAATGCTGTCCTGCTGTGAGTTGTATTCTGTGTTCTGTGGGAAAGTATTCCCGCCAAGTAGCATTATGAAATTGGCTGCTAAAAATATATATTTGCTTATGTTGCGTAACCCCATTGCGTTGAAAATTTTCATAAAATTAGCAATAAAAACTTTAGCGAGGGTAAAATTGGTTGCTAACCTTACAAAATAACTGGGGATAAACTGGAAAAGTATTTTTAGTAGCGTTTAATTGGGTTGTAGAGCGAATCTCTCTCAACAGGGTTTTTGCCCATGCTGCGAATCGTAGCGCATAAGTTTTCGATAGTTATTGATGGATTCTTGTCCTCGGCTCCGGCCATGCTGTAAATTTTGGTGGAGTCGTCAATTGTGCCATCCAAATCGTTCACCCCAAAGGCAATGGCAAGTTGTGCGGCTTGTTTGCCCAGCATGGGCCAGTAAGCTTTGAGGTTCTTCACGTTGTCGAGGAATAAGCGCGAAACCGCAAAATTTCTGAAATCCTCAACAAGGTTAACCTCACCAATGTACTCCAACTTGTTTTGTGATGCTTTGAATTTCAAAGGGATGAAACAGTTGAAGCCCTTGGTTCTGTCCTGTAGCTTTCGTATGGCCTCCATGTGTTCAATCCTGTGCTGGTAGGTTTCAATATGCCCGTAGAGCATGGTTGCGTTTGAGGTGAGCCCTTCTTGGTGGGCGGCCTCATGAATTTCGAGCCAGCGTTCCCACGAGGTTTTCTCGCCACAAATTTTTTGCCTTATCTCGCTGTTGGCAATTTCGGCGCCACCGCCGGGAATGGAATCCAGCCCAAAGGCTCTCATTCTCCTTATTCCTTCGCGGGGTGAGAGTTTCGCTTGCTGAAAAATGAAGTCGAGTTCAACGGCAGAGAAGGCCTTAATGTGCAGGGTTGGCATCTCGGATTTTATGGTGGAAATTATTTTCCCAAAGTAATCGATGGTCCAGCGCGGATGAACGCCTCCGGTAATGTGAACCTCCGTGACACCCTTGGGGCGGAAACTCCTTACGGTTTCGCGAATCTGCTCGAGCGTCATCTCCCAGCTTCCTTCCTCGCCAACTCTTCGGCGGTACGAGCAGAAAGCGCAGCTATGGATACAGATATTTGTGGGCTCGATGTGAAAATTTCGGTTGAAGAAAACGTCGTTACCATTATTCTTGCGGGCAACGAAGCTGGCAAGAAGCCCAAGGAACCCAAGTTCAGCCTGGTTGTATAGAATTAAAGCATCTTCGGCACTTATTCGAATGCCATTAAAAACCTTCTCGGCAATGGTTTTTAGCTTGCTGTTTTCTATTCGTCCCTTTAATAAATCGCTGGGAGTTGATGCTTCTGTAAATTCCATTGGTTAATTGAATCGTTTGGAGTTGCTAGCTTGCAAAGCTACAAATAATGATTCTTATTTGTAAGAAAAAGTAAACAGCAAATTATTGGTTTGGTTGAATAAAAAAAAGGCCGACCCTTGTAAGATCAGCCATATGGAGATTATGCAAAAATTTGCAACTATACTTTGTGTCTTGGCTCGTCGGATACGGTGAGTCTTTTTCTTCCTTTTGCTCTGCGCGATGCCAATACTCTACGACCGTTTGCGGTTGCCATACGTTCACGGAAACCATGCTTATTTTTCCTTTTCCTGTTCGAAGGTTGGAAAGTCCTTTTCGTTGCCATAATTATGAACTATTTTAATGTTTTCGCTGATTCTCAGTAAATTTTCCAGCTCTTCCTGCTGGATTTAGGTTTGCAAAAGTAAAACCTTTTTTTTAAAACCGAAAAGAAAAGTTGAAAAAAGTTGGCAATTTTTTGTCAATTAATTCTTTGATTCTTCTGGTTGGTTAGTATGCTGGATTGAAAATGATAAATTTTTCAGCGAAGTACTCCTCCTTGAAGAATTTTTGAATGCTCCATTTTTCCAGCGTTTTTCGAAAGGGAGCAAGTTCCTCCTTCAGCTCTCCGCCCTTTAGGGCAATTACACCGTTAGGTAACGTGTTAAGCCCGCCGGGCCGAACCAACTTGCGCGACCACTTCACCACTTCGGGCATGGGTGCCACGGCCCTTGTAACTGCGAAATCGAAGTTGCCTTTCAGCTCTTCAACCCGGGCTTTCTGGGTAGTTATGTTGGTTAGGTTAAGCGACTCAGCAACCGATTGGGCAACGGTAATTTTTTTTCCAATGGAGTCCACCAGGTGAAACTTGCAGTGAGGGAAGAGGATTGCCAACGGAATTCCGGGAAATCCACCTCCGGTTCCAAGGTCGATAATGCTGGTTCCCTTAGCAAAATCGATAACCTTAGCAATGGCCAACGAGTGTAGAACGTGGTGTAGGTAAAGTTTGTCGATATCCTTGCGGGAAATAACGTTTATTTTACTGTTCCAATCGCGGTAAAGCTCGCTGAGCATGCCGAACAGCTCCCTCTGCAAAGGCGTAAGGTTTGGGAAGTATTTGTTTATGAGTTCCATGCTGAAGGCTAGTGGTGTTGTGAACTGCTTTTCAGAATGTTGTAAAGAAGTTCGCGGGCTCTGAATAGTTGGGCTTTCACAGTTCCCAGTGGTAATTCAAGCTCATCGGCAATTTCTTCGTACGAAAATTCTCTGAAGTAACGCAACTCAATGAGCTTCCTGTACCGGGGTTTTAGCTTGGAAACCAAGCTTTGAATAAGCTTAATGTTTTGCTCCTTAATAAGAGTTTCCTCGGGGTCGAGCACGCTGGCTTGCAGGTTTGTTGCCGGAGCCGACATTAACCCTTCTGTGTCCTCGGTTTGCTGGTCGATTGATATTAGGTTCGCTTTTCGTTTCCGAATGAAGTCGATGCAATTGTTGGTGGCGATTTTAAACAGCCACGTGCTAAATGCGTAGTTAGGAGTGTACTGGTTAATGTTTTTAAAAGCCTTCCCGAAGGCCTCAATGGTTAAATCCTCGGCGTCGCTCTTGTTGTTCACCATCTTCAGAAGCATGAAGTATATGGCATCGCGATACCTGTCGAGCAGCTCGGCATAGGCTTTCTGGTCGCCGTTCACAGCTTTTTCAACAAGTACAAGGTCGAACTTTGCCTTGTCGGAAAGGTTCTGGTTTAGTTCCATTTACTCCTTTTTGGGGTTAAACGAATTGCGCTGTGAATGGCTATTTGCATAAATGGTGAAAGCAAATCATATACTAGCGAAATTATGAATATTTTCTTTTCATTCAAACGATTCAACACAATTTTTATTATGATTCCGTTAAGCACCAGCCTGAAAAGTATTGCCCCAAGTGCAATCCATGTTAGGTTTGGGAACGTTAGGGAAAAAATGGCAACGCTCCAAAAAAATATTCGAGAAAGGGGTTCGAGCGAAAGCAGGAATTTAATCCGTTTTTTGTAGAGAACGCCGGTTGTTAAATGACGTTTCTTTTGGCTAAACCAAGCTTTGTAGGTTTGTTTAGGGTTCGATAGGGTGTGCGCTTGGTGTGAAACTTCAACCTTTGTATTCCGCTTATTAGCAACCTGATGGACAAAAAGATCGTCATCGCCGGAAAAAATATGGCTGTGCGATGCGAACCCTCTGTTTCTAAAAAACAGCTCCTTGCGGTAGGCAAGGTTTCTTCCAACGCCCATGTAGGGTGATCCAGCAAGGGCAAAACCCATGTACTGCATGGCGATAAAGAAAGCATCGAACCGAATGAGTTTATTCAGCAGGCCCCTTTCGGGGAAGTAGCCTCCGTATCCCAAAACCAACTCGGTGCTATCGTCGAAATTTGAGGCCATGCTGGCCAGCCAACGGTTTGAAACGGGCTTGCAGTCGGCATCGGTGAGTAGTAACCAGCTGTTTTTTGCAGCTTTGATACCAACAGTAAGCGCCAGCTTTTTGCCATGCGTAAACTTGTCGTCCTGCTTTATTGTAGTGTAGCGAAGATTTGGGTACTTTCTGGTGAAAACATCCAGGAGCATGTCGGTGTCATCGGTTGAGCAGTCGTTAACCACAATAACTTCAAAGTCAGGATAGTCTTGTTCCAGAACAGAGGGTAGAAATGATTTAAGATTCAACTCCTCATCGCGTGCGCAAATAACTATTGAAACCGGGGGTTGGTTTTTTTTATCGGTTGTAACTTTCGGCTTGCGAGGCAAGGCTACACGAAGGTAAAAGTTGAGGTAGAAGAAGAGCTGTATGATTACAAAAAAAGTTAAGATGCTGAGTGTAACTATTTCGTATGTTGATAGTTGAAAAAAGAAATCTTTCACAATTCAGATTGTTAAATTCGCAAGCAATGTTATTAAAGTTTTTTGGGTTATACAAGGTTTAGGAAATAATGTGCGGTACAATTTGAGTTTGACAATAAGTTAAAGTATTTACAGTGCCATTTTTTAAATTTTCAGAGCAAATTTACCAAGTAGATTCTCTAATTAAGGTAGATAAGAATTGTTTGCGGGGAACTTACTCTCTTGGTTTTATTGTGTATGTGAAAACCCGTTGGTTTTGTGTTGGTTTTGCTTGTTCAGTAACTTTGTTTTCTCTTTTCTTTGGGGTTTTATACTCGTAAGTAAAGGAGGTTGTACGTATTTTCTTCAACCTGAAAGGAACCTTCAGTCGGGTTGAAGCGGTTACCCGAACTCCTTTGTTTTTTACGGCATCGTGCTTCAGCAGCTTAACGAGCCGAACAGCTTCCTCGTCGCAGCCGTAGCCAATACCCTTCTCAACCGTTGCGTCGAAAACTTCTCCTTTCGAGTTTATTTTGTAGGCAACTATCACATCGCCCTGAATTCCCTTCTCCAAGGCTTCAGCAGGGTACTTTAGGTTTTCGGCTAGGAACTTGCGGAGTAACTCTTTCCCTCCGCTGTAGCGAGGTATTTGTAAAAACTGCTTCTTTTTGCTTTGTCCCATTCTTGGTTAGTTCTGATAAAGTTTGCCCAAGTATTTCCAGAAAGCACGGTGAAAATTTTCTCCCTTTTCGTTTGGGTAAAGTTGTAGGTACGAAATACCCTGTGATTCGTTTGGTAAACGGCGAAACTTTATGGTTGAGTCGTAAATAAATGTAGGCTCGGGATGGAACTGAACGCCAATTACATTCGGGAATTTTGTGTGCTTAACGGCTTCAACTATTCTGCCATCAACCGACCATGCAATGGGAGTGAGGTTTAAGCCAAGGTTTTCGATACACTGATGGTGACTGCTAAGAACGTAGGGTTGATTGCCGGAAAAACCGTTGATGCTATCGAGGAAGGAGCCTTTCAGAAATTTCACTTGGTGGAAGTTTCCCCAAATTAAATCGTTGTCGGTTCCAAGGTTTGTATAGTAGTTCCTGTGTTGCTGGTTTTGCTCCAGCGAAAGAACTTGTTCAACGTTGCTGACTCCGAATAATTCGGTTGGAATATCCTGAACCATTGTTCCTCCGGTAGCAACATTCATGCTTTGCATGCCAAGGCAAATGCCAAGAATCGTATAATCATTTCGCTCATTAAGGAAAGCAATAGAAGTTGTATCCTGTGAACCTCCCAGAAGATGAAAGAGAAATGATAGTTCAAGGTAGTGTCGGTGCGGATCGGTAATCTCGGTTAGCAAATTGGTTTCTTCCCCGTAGCAAGCGGGTGGCATGTCGGGTCCTCCGAAAAATATTGCACCCTGCGAGTTGTTGAAAATTTCGTAAAACTGCGGCGAGCCGCTATTTTCTTTGTATATATTTTCGGGGTTTAGCTCGGCAGATATTTCTGTGAAATGAAAGTTTCCAATTTTTTCTTTTTCAATAAAATCCAACGATTGGCTGTAGTCGTACTTCTCTTTTGAGTGGAATACACCAATAACACCATAATCCTTGGGTAGTGTAAAAACATTATTTTTTGTGAGGTAAAGAAAAGTTTTCAGATTGTTAACCGTGGGGTGCAATAGAACAATGTTACGACCAGAATTCTCAGCACGTACCACTGGCTTTTGGCTTGGACTGCTACACGTAAACAAAGAAGCAATTCCAGCAGCGAGCAGAAGAAAGGTTAGGAGCTTTTTCATTTGCAATTTGGCTAGTGGCTGTCAATTCCCATTCGCATGAGGAACAGATGCTGCAAGGTTTTGGTGATTTCGTTCATGTACTCGTTCACGGCCTTTACGCTTCCGGGAAGCGTGTATACGAAAGTGCCGCCCATAATTCCTGCAACTCCGCGGCTAATGAGCGCATTGGGTTTTTCGGCTCCGTACTTTACGCGAATCATTTCCATAATTCCAGGAATCTCCTTGTCGATGGATTCCTTAACAACATCGGGGGTTATGTCGCGTGGTCCAATGCCAGTGCCGCCGGTAGTAATAACCACATCGTAGTTCAGCTCACGGGCCTTGAGAAGATTCCCGCGAAGCATCCTGTCGTCATCGGGAATTACAAGCGTATCAACCGAGTGGTGCCATTTTATTGTGCGGAAAAACTCGTCAACTTTAGTAACAACAGCGGGGCCGCTCTTGTCCTCGTAGGTTCCTTTGTAAGCCCTGTCGCTTAACGTGATTACAAGAATCTTGTAGATTTTTGGAACGTACTCTAGCTCATCGCCGGGGTAAAGCGTTCCCGATTTTTTTACCCAAAGGAATATTCCCTCCTTGGGCATTACGCAGTTTCCCACTTCGCGGTATATGGCGCAGCTATCGCCATGGCACTTCTTCCCAATTTGGGTTACTTCTAGCTCAACATTTTTTCCAATAAACATATCGCCAGGCTTGGTGTTAACTAGTTCCAGCCCTTCGGTGGTGATGTTTTCGGCGAACTCGCCGAAATTTATTTTACGGCCTGCCAGCTGCGCAAATCTGTCGAAGCTCTCCTTCCCAAGCATGCTTACCTGCCTGTGCCAATCGCCCGAATGGGCATCGCTAGTAATTCCCTGCTCGTTTAGTTCAATGCTGTTTACGGGTTTCTTTATAGTGCCCTTCTCGGTTGATATGTTTACCGAAAGTACTTTTACTTTAGTCATGTTTCTCCATTTTTTGTAATAGCAGCAAAGATACTTCAATTAAAAACTATTCAAAAAAAATCATTTTCGTTAAATTTCTATTTGATTTTGTAGAAGTTAAGTGCTAGAATTTCAAGTGATAAAATGTATTACAGAGGTTATTAGTTCTCCAAACATATATTCATTTGGAATATGTAGTAGTTATTCGAAAACTTTTTTCTAACTTTAGAATGCAAGCGAAATAATATAAATATCAGTTAACCAGCGGTATAAATTGAGTATAGAATACTTTTTTGTAGATATTCGTGCGTATTTTCGCCATTTCTTAGGAGTGTGCGCTCTTTTTTTGTTGCCCATACTGGTTAATGCTCAAGCATACGAAATTCACTCGAAACAATTCCGATACCCGTTAAACCAGCATCTACAGGTTCTGTCGGACATAAATGGTACTTATACTGCTAAGCAGGTACTATCGCCTGAGTTTTCAGAAGTTTTCCAATCCAATATAACAATAAATAAGAAAGCCAAGGTTCACTGGCTAAAATTGAAGTTTTTCAACTATTTGGACGAGGATATTCGTTGGCATTTATGGGTAACTCCATTTCTTGATAATAAGGTATTCTGCTTTACCGATTCCACAGTAGTATTAATTTCAGAGAATGGGAAGTATGTTAGGAACTCTGTGCGATGCTTCCCTGAAAACCCTAAAGTAATTCCTGTAACAATTTTACCCAACCAGGAAGTAAGTTTGTTGATCAGGGTCGATACGTCTGTTCCACAAGAGGTTAAGCAGTCTTTTGATTTAGAGTTGCGCCTTGAGAAACCTGAACTTAAAAGGTATCGTGAGTCATGGATTGTGCTTGCGGTGCTTGTGGGAATTCTGATATCGCTGGGTTTCTATATTTTGCTACAGTATTTCCTTTTCCGCGACAAAGGCTTCCTTTACTTTTTTCTATGCTTCTTCTTTCTTGCTATGTATTTCCTGCTATTCGACAGGGTGAGTTATGCCCTTTTTAGAACTGATTACATTACCCGTTTCACAGGAAACTATGTAGCGTTACTCAGCACCTTTTTTTACATTGGGTTTACTCGTCATTTTCTGGATCCGAATAATAATTATCCTTCGTGGCATAGGCTGCTTAAGTTATTGCAGGTTCTGTATATAATCCCGTTTGTATTAATAGGTTTAATAAATCTTAAGGTTTTCTGGGATTTTTCGCCATTTGTTCATAGCTACCATGTTATCGTTTTCATTTTTTTGCTAGTATTTGCTACCATTGTGTATCGTCGTAGCGGAGAACAGGCTGGTTATTACCTTTTAGCAAACTCTGTGTTCTTTATATTTCTGTGCCTTTTCATTGTATTTGTGCAGAGAAAACCCGCCGAAGGTTACTCATCAATTCTGCTTGAGTCGAGCTTAAAGATTGGATCGTTGGGGCAGGTTTTACTTTTTACCTTAGCGTTGGCCAACAGGTTTAGCAGGCTGAGCCGGCAGGTGGTTGAGAAGCAGCTAGAGAATGAACGGTTAGAGAAAGATAAGATACTGGAGATACAGGAAACCATTTCGAAAGTAAACCTCGAACTTGAGGATAAGGTTAGAAAACGTACGGCCGAAATTAGCCATCAAAAAGAGGAGCTGGAAACGCAAGCTGAACATTTAGAGCGTGCCAACCATGAGATTTTTCTGCAGAAGAGTCTAATAGAGAAAGCTCATACACAAATCACTGATAGTTTATATTACGCAGCAATTATTCAACAAGCCGTTTTGCCAAAACCTAGCCTGATGAAATTCTGTTTCAAGGAACATTTTACCCTGTTCATGCCACGTGATATTGTAAGCGGTGATTTTTACTGGACGACCCAAGTGAATGATATTACCCTCTTTGCTGTGGCCGATTGTACAGGGCATGGAGTTCCCGGAGCATTTATGAGCATGTTAGGAATTTCATTGCTAAATGAAATTGTTAAACGAGAAGGTTTGCTTAAACCCGACGAAATTTTAAATTTGCTGCGAGTACATTTAATCAACGCGTTACAACAGGAAGCGGTAGGTAACGATATTCGTGATGGGATGGATATCTCTCTTTGTTCCCTTTATAAGGAGGATCCTCAAGATCAGGATTATGTTCTTGAGTTTGCCGGAGCACATAATTCTGCGTTACTACTTACAACTTTTGATGATGTATTGAAAGCAGAGTCTTTGAATTACGAATCTGTTTTCTTGGAAAAACAAGATGGAATATCAGTTTATCAGCTTAAAGCAGATTTAATGCCCATTTCAATGCATTTCAAAATAGAACCATTTAGTCGAAGAACAATTCGGGTTAGAAGCAATGATATGGTATACTTATACACTGATGGAATTACCGATCAGATTGGCGGCCCTGAATATAAAAAGATGTCAAATGCACGATTACGTAATACATTTCTGAATGTGTTTGGAGAGCCTCCAGAAAAACAGAGGCAAGTGTTGGAGCAGGAACTCATCGACTGGATGAACCAACCCGATCCAATATCCGGTTCTCCATGCGATCAGATAGATGATATTTGTGTGCTGGGAGTTAGGATTCCCTAAATTGCATTTAAGAAGAAAATGAAGGTTAACGTTTCAGAATTTGGTAAATTAGCTAACGGATCAGCAGTGTCATTATTCTCTTTCCAGGCAAAGAAGGGTTTAGCTGTTAAAATTTCAAATTACGGTGGTATCATTACCTCAATTCAAATACCCGATAAGTATGGAGTGGTTGATGAAATAGTTGCGGGTTTTCCAACACTTAATCAATACCTTCAGGGGCATCCTCATTTTGGAGTTATTGTTGGCAGGTTTGCTAATCGAATTGCGAATGGTAAGTTCGTAATTGACTATAAAGAGTTCAAACTACCTATCAATAATGGAGAGAACCATCTTCACGGAGGGAATAACGGATTTCATACTAAACTGTGGGATTACAATCTGACCGAATACGAGGATTATGCAAAATTAAAGCTAAACTTGATGAGTCCGCACCTCGACGAGGGGTACCCAGGGAACTTGGAGGTTTCGGTTACATACATTATATACGACAACAATGAGCTTCATATAGAATTTGTAGCAGCAACCGATGAGCCCACGCATGTTAACCTAACCAGTCATGGGTACTTCAACCTGAGCGGATTCAAGAATGATATTTTCGACCATAAACTTTTGCTCGATGCCTACGCGTACCTTCCTGTTGATGAGCATCAAATTCCAACAGGGGACATTAAGCGCTGGGACGAAACACCCTTCGACTTTTCGAAACCATACTCTCTAGGGAAAAAACTTGATGCTATTGAAGGTGGCATCGACAATTGCTTTGCGCTTAAGCAGCCAAGATCCCTTACAAAATCAGCCGCTAAATTGATTCATGAGAAGTCGGGTAGATGGCTTAAAATTTACTGCACACAGCCTGGGATTCAGATTTATACAGGTAACTCACTCGATGGTTCATTGGTTGGTCACAACGGAACCCGTTACAATAAACACAGCGCGGTTTGCCTAGAAACGCAACACTTCCCCGATTCGCCAAATAAACCAAACTTCCCAATAACCCTGCTGATGCCCGATGAGGAGTACTCGCATCAGGTGCGGTATGCTTTTGGAACTTCATCCTAAGCTTAATGTATGCAATTGCTGGAACTTAATGTTTTATTCTTCGTATAAACATTGATTTAGGTATTGTAAAAATTGGTCAAAAAACACCCTTTAAAGGGTGTTGCCTAAGTATATATTTTTACATTTGTTGCCTTAATTTTAATTCCTGTTTAAACCATTATTTTCCAATGAAAAGTTTTAAGTTTAATGTAATCGCATTGTGTTTTTTATTCTTTACAGCTTTTGCTTCTTTCACTTCATTCTCCCAATCATCAAAACTATCAGAGGCTCAGAGTGTGCTTGCTGAGCGAAATGAGCTGTACTTTAGCTTCAATGTTGATAATAAGGATATTTTGAATGAATTTACTAATGTGGTTTCAATTGACAACTACAACCACAAAACCGGAGAGGTTTTTGCCTATGCAAATTCCACCGAGTTTAATGAATTTCTGAAGTTTGGTATTGATTATAACGTTTTGCTCGCTCCGTCGTTACAGCAGGACAAGGCATTAACAATGGCAACCACAATTGCCGATATGGCTAACTGGGACAGGTATCCAACATATGAGACTTACCGAGAAATGATGAAGAAGTTTGAGCAGGATTACCCAGCAATTTGTAAGCTCGATAGCATTGGAACAAGCATTGAGGGTCGAAAAATATATGTTATAAAAATATCCGACAATGTTCTTATCGATGAGGCTGAGCCTGAATTCTTTTACACAAGCACCATGCATGGTGACGAGGCTACCGGTTATGTCTTGATGCTTAGGTTGATTGATTATTTCCTTTCAAACTACGGTTCTGATACCAGGGTTGATAACATGGTAAATAACCTGGCCATTTACATAAACCCGAACGCAAATCCTGATGGAACGTATAATTATGGGAACCATACAGTTAGTGGATCAACCCGATCTAATGCAAACGGTGTTGATATTAACAGGGATTTTCCTGATCCTCGAATTGGCGCAAATTCGCCCTACACTACAGAAACACAAGTTTTTATGAACTATGCTGAATCACGAAACTTTGTGTTTTCCGCTAACTTCCACGGAGGCATTGAGCTGGCAAATTTCCCTTGGGATGCCTGGACTACCTCGCAGAATGCACATGCCGACCATAACTGGTTCTACGATGTAAGCCGCCAATACGCCGATTTGGCTCAGGCAAATAGCCCTGCAGGCTACTTTACGGGTCTAAACAATGGGGTAACCCAGGGTGGCGACTGGTATGTAGTAGCCGGAGGAAGGCAGGACTACATGAACTACTGGCACCATTGCAAGGAGATTACTTTTGAAATATCCGATACTAAACTTATTTCATCCGACCAGCTACCCGCTCACTGGACCTACAACAAGGAGGCCATGCTAACCTATATCGAGCATCTTTTTACAGGGATTCAGGGAACTGTTACTAATTCCGAGGGCGATCCGTTGGATGCTACCATAACCGTGGAGAATCACGATAAGGATAACTCTCATGTTGTTACAAACCCAAACCATGGGAACTATATCCGCATGATTGAGGACGGAACCTGGGATTTAACCTTTGCTGCCGATGGGTACGCTTCACAAACCATTGAGGATGTTGTGGTAACCGATGGCGGACCTGTTCAGCTAAATGTTGTTTTGTACCCTAATAGCGAGTTTCCTGCTCCAACCGGACTACAAAGCGATGTGGAGAATATTCGTGATGTGGCGCTAACCTGGAACCAGCCATCATATTCCGGTAGCCTGGTTTTGGAGAACTACAAAATTTATCGGAACGATAACCTGCTAACTCAAACTTCATCAACCTCATATACCGATGAAGACCTTGCTGTAGGAAGCTACTCGTACAATGTAACAGCAGTTTATTCGAACCCCGCTGGCGAGTCGAACCCTTCAAATACCGTTACAGAGAGTATTTCATTTTTTACCATCACCGCCACTGACGGTGAGAATGGGAGTATTAGTCCAAGCGGTTCTGTATTAGTTAGCCAGGGTAACTCGCAAACTTTTTCTTTTACACCAAATTCAACCTACGAGGTTAGCACAGTGCTCGTTGACGGTTCCTCGGTGGGAAATACTTCCAGCTACCAATTTACCAACGTTACCTCAAACCATACAATTCACGTTGACTTTAGCAAGATTGAGTACACAATTGGTGCAACACCAAATAACGAAAGTTACGGGAGTGTAACCGGAGCGGGAAGCTACGAGCATGGTGAAACCGTATCGCTTACCGCAACTCCTGCACAGTACTACCACTTTGTTCGGTGGACCGAGGATGATGTGCAGGTTTCAACAAACCCAACAATTTCGTTTACCGCAACTGAAAACAGAACCTTGGTGGCAGTATTTGACATTGAAGTGTTTACAATTTCTGCTGCTCCAAACAACCCCAATTTCGGAGAGGTTACAGGTGCTGGCGACTATAGTAACGGTGAAACTGTTACCCTGGAGGCTACGCCAAATACGCATTATCATTTTGTGAATTGGACAGAGAGCGCCATTGAAGTGTCGACTAATTCAACCTACTCGTTTACTACCGAACAGGACAGAAGTTTGGTGGCAAACTTTGCAAATGACACTTACACCATTACGGCATCCACTGTTGGGAATGGAAGCATTTCACCCTCAGGCGAAATTGTGGTAAATTACAATGAAGACCTGACCTTTACAATAACTCCCGATGGAGGAAACTACATCCAAAACGTTAAGGTTGACGGTGTGAGCGTTGGAAGCGTTAACACATATACATTCACCAACGTAGCGGCTAACCATTCAATTGTAGCCACTTTTACTGATGTTGAGCCTACCTATTACACAGTAGCTATTACTACAAACGGAAACGGAACGGTTACTCCCTCAGGAGATGTTTCCGTTGCCGAGGGGAACGATTTAACTTTATCAATAATTCCCAATAATCATTATCACATTAGCGATGTTTTTCTCAATAGCGAAAGCGTTCTCGATGATGTTGTTATTTCTTCATCAGGCAATGGTACACTTGCATTAACAAACATTTCTGCAAGCAGCAGCGTTGAGGTGCAATTTGATATTGACACTTACATCATAACAGCTACGGCTTCTGAGAATGGAACCATTTCACCCAGTGGCGAGGTTGTTTGTGAGCATGGAGCAAGCCAGCAGTTTACTTTCATGGCTAGTGAGAACTACCATATTTCCAACGTTTTGGTCGATGGTGAAAGCGTTGGCGTGGTATCATCGTACACTTTTCAGGATGTGAGCTCATCGCATACAATTGAAGTATTCTTCGAGGCAAATACATTTGTAATTTCTGCTAGTGCTGGTAATTTAGGAATAATATCACCATCGGGGAATGTGGTTGTAAACCAGGGTTCCTCCAAAACTTTTACAATCTCTCCCAATTCCGGGGCAAATATTGTTGATGTTCAGGTTGATGGAGAGAGTGTTGGAGCCGTTCGAAGCTACACATTCGATAATATCCAGGAGAACCATACAATTGTTGTGACTTTTGAGCTTAGCACATACACAATCACTGCTTCTGCTGAACTAAACGGAACTATTTCGCCTGAGGGCGATGTGGTAGTTAACCATGGGGCGAGCCAAACTTTCACTTTTACACCAAGCGAGAACTATAAAGTGCTCGATGTGCTTGTTGATGGCGAAAGCGTTGGGGCACGTTCATCGTATACCTTTGCCAATGTTACTGCTAACCACCAAATTTCAGTAAGATTTACGCTGCAAACCTTCAATATTTTTGCTTCAACAACAGGTAATGGAGCAATCTCTCCGTCGGGGAATGTGGAGGTTGAGTACGAGGCCGATCAACTTTTCGAAATAGTTCCAAACGAAGGCTACCACGTTTACGATGTTACTGTAAACGGTGAAAGCGTTGGCGCTGTTTCGGAGTACACCTTCGAGAGTGTTACCGCTAACGGAACCATTCAGGCTACATTTGAAATTAATTCGTACACAATTACAGCAACAGCGGGCGAAAATGGAACCATTTCACCGGTGGGTGAAACAGTTGTAAACCACGGCGATGATTTAACCTACACCATTTCCCCAAGCAATGAGTATCATGTAGAAGATGTGTTGGTTAACGGCGAAAGCGTTGGTTCGGTAACAACCTATAAATTCAGCAGCATTGGCGGTAACGCAACCATTCATGCTGACTTCTCGATAAATACATACATACTTTCCATTACCAAAAATGGCGAGGGACGAGTAACAGTTGACGGAGTTGACTACTCAGGGCCGTTGTCTTTCAGCTCGGGCACATCAGTAGAACTCGTTGCTATACCCGACACCGACTGGGAGTTTGACGGTTGGGAGAATGGAATAACTTCTACTCAAAATCCTGTAACTATTAACTTCTTGAGTGATTACCAAATTACTGCTGTTTTCTCTTCAACAGTGGGGTTGAATACAGGTGAATTGGCAAATGTTAATGTTTTCCCTAATCCTTTCAGCAACTTTGTTAATGTAGCCAATGCCTCAGAAGTTGAACGCATTTTCATAGTAGCTTTAACCGGAGAGGTGGTTTTTGAGGGAACGGCAAACGGAAGCGCTGAAATTGAAATCGGAACAAGTAACCTTGCGCCAGGAGTTTACTTCGTAAATCTTGAAGCCCGAACAGGATTAACCAAGGTGGTTAAGCTGGTGAAGGTGAAGCAGTTTAACTAAAAGCCGTTCCATACGCCAACATCGCTAAGGGTTCCGGGTGTGTAACCGGTAGGGAGCGAGAAGTCGTTGGCATTCATTGAAATTCGGGTGGCTTCAACTACCTCGGATACGTAGGTGTAGCCGTCCGATTTTGTCATCTCAATTTTTACGGGGTAGCCTACCTGAATCATATCGAAGTATTCCTGTGAACTTTCGAAGCTGGCAGCGTAGGCTCCTCGGGCAAGCTGGTTGAGGAATTGGCTTAGGCTAACGAAATCGAAATCATTTGCAATTTGGAGAGTGGGAGCAACCCATATTGTTTCAAGGGGCATTCCCCCTTCATAAATGTTGTAAACAATGGTGCTAAACCCCGAAACCTTTTCGCCTGCGCCACCTTTCTGTGCGCTAAAATCTCTATGCTCAACCTCTGTGTCCATCGACTCGGGGAAGGAAGCGTTCAGCATTTCGTAGTAAACTTGGCGCATTGCTTCTTTCTGGTCGGCTTCCACTCCGTTTAGCTTTTCTTCAATCATCACTTCCAGCTCCGCTCTAACCTCAACGTTAAATCTATCGGGGTTCCCTTTCCAGTATGTTTGGTTGTTTGTGTTGTAGTAGATTATTTCGCTCTTGCCAACATCAAAAATGGTTGTAACATCCCCAGCCACCATCTTCATAAAGCTATTCTGCAGAAAAACTTCCTCTATTCGGGCGTTGGCGGGGTTTTCAAACTCGTTATAAAATCTTGTTTTGATGTGCCATCCATTCTGAGCCAACGTATGAATAGAAATGGAAACAAGTATCAATAGCAGAAATTTTCTCATGGTGGTTGTTTTATTTCAGCGTAAAGGTAACGATATCCGTGTATAAATAGCAAACAATTTTGTAACGCATTTATTGTTAGAAAGGTGTGTTGCATTTTGTGAAAGTGAACGAACCGAAAATATCGATTTTATCTATTGGTTGAAATTCCTACCTTTGCAGGAAAAAAAGGATGGTAAACACAGATCAGGTAAAAGAGCTTGTAAGGCGTGTGGATGCGCTGAGGAGGCATCTTTGACATCGATAGTAAGCTAATTCGGTTGGAGGAGGAGCAGGAGAAAACCACCGCTCCCGACTTTTGGGACAACCCAACAGATGCCGAGAATCAACTTCGCAAGGTTTCAGAAATAAAGCAGTGGATCGATGGTTTCAACGAAACCAAATCGATGGTTGATGATTTGCTCGTGATTTTCGATTTTGCCAGGGAAGGCGAGGCTACCGACGAGGAGGTTCAGCAGCAGTTCAATGGCGCACTCAAAAAAATTGAGTCGCTGGAGCTAAAAAATATGCTTCGTAACGAGGAGGATAGGCTTGGAGCCATCCTAAAAATTAACTCAGGGGCAGGTGGAGTTGACAGCATGGACTGGGCACAAATGCTTATGCGAATGTACCTGATGTGGGGCGAGCAGAATGGTTACAAAACAATTATTCTCAGCATTCAGGAAGGTGAGGAAGCTGGTATTAAGTCGGCAACAATTGAATTTGTGGGTAACCAGGCATATGGGTACCTGAAAAGTGAGAATGGGGTTCACAGGCTAGTGCGGCTTTCTCCTTTCGACTCCAACGCACGCAGGCACACTTCGTTCGCTTCGGTTTTTGTTGCGCCAGCAGTTGACGATACCATTGAAATAAAGGTTAATCCGGCAGAAATAAAGTGGGATACATTCCGCTCTTCAGGAGCGGGAGGGCAGAATGTGAATAAGGTTGAAACCGGTGTTCGCCTTCATCACGTTCCTACCGGGATTGTGGTTGAGAATACCGAAACCCGTTCGCAGCTAAACAACAGAGAGAATGCAATGAGAATTCTGAAAGCCCACCTCTACGAGTTGGAGCTACGAAAACGCCAGGAAGTTCAGGCAGAAATTGAGGGCAAGAAGAAAAAAATTGAGTGGGGTTCGCAAATCCGAAACTATATACTACATCCATATAAGCTAGTTAAAGATTTACGAACGAACCTTGAAACATCGAATGTGCAAGAAGTTCTTGATGGAGATATAAACGATTTTATAAAAGCCTACCTGATGGAATTCGCCGGGGACTAATTGAACGCATAATGAACATTTTCGAATTATTTTTGTTTACACTTCTTGTTTGTAAGTAGTTGTTAAAAAGGTTGATAGTAAAATATCGTGATATTTTTTTGTAAATATCACACTTTAATAGTTGTATATATTTATTTATGAGCTTATTTTCGAGCTCAAATGAAGATGTTTATAAACTAAAACCAAAACTAAATCTTAAAAGTATGATTATCAGTAATCTATTTTGGGTGGTGCCGATTGCATCGGTAATTGCTCTGGGATTTGCCTATTTCTTCTTCAAGCAGATGATGAAGGAGGATGAAGGTACCGATACCATGAAAAAAATTGCGCTCCACGTTCGTAATGGTGCAATGTCGTACCTTAAACAACAGTACAAGGTTGTAACAATAGTGTTTGTTGTCCTTCTAGCACTTTTTGCATTCTTGGCGTACGGGTTAAATGTGCAAAACGAATGGACTCCCTTCGCATTCCTAACCGGAGGTTTCTTTTCTGGTCTTGCCGGTTTCTTCGGAATGAAAACTGCAACCTACGCATCAGCAAGAACAGCCAACGCTGCAAAAAACTCGCTCAATCACGGTTTGCGTGTAGCATTCCGCTCGGGTGCTGTAATGGGTTTAGTTGTTGTAGGTTTAGCAGTACTCGACATATCACTTTGGTACCTGGTGCTAAACTACTTCATTGATGAGCCTGATTCGTCGCATAAATTGATAATCATTACGACTACAATGCTAACCTTTGGTATGGGTGCTTCAACCCAGGCGCTCTTTGCCCGTGTAGGTGGTGGAATTTACACAAAGGCAGCCGATGTTGGTGCCGATTTAGTTGGTAAAGTTGAGGCTGGAATTCCTGAGGACGATCCTCGTAATCCCGCAACTATAGCCGATAACGTAGGCGATAACGTGGGAGATGTTGCCGGTATGGGTGCTGACCTTTACGAATCGTATGCAGGTTCAATCCTGGCCACTGCAGCACTTGGTGCATCGGCATTTGCTTTGGCTCAGGGCGATATGCAATACAAGGCTGTTCTAGCTCCTATGCTTATTGCTGCGGTCGGGATAATCCTTTCTATCATTGGAATCTTCATTGTTCGTACAAAGGAAGGTGCCACAATGAAGAACCTTCTAAGTTCACTTGGCTTAGGGGTAAATATCAGCTCGCTATTAATTGCCGTTTCAACATTTCTAATATTGTACTATCTAGGTCTTCAGAATTGGCTGGGAATTTCTTTCTCTGTAATTTCTGGGTTAGTAGCAGGTATTATTATTGGCCAGTCAACCGAGTACTTCACCTCTCACTCCTATAAGCCAACCCAGAAAGTTTCAGAAAGTGCTGAAACCGGGCCGGCTACTGTTATCATCTCAGGAGTTGGTTTAGGTATGATATCTACCGCAATTCCTGTAATTACTATTGCAGTAGCTATTCTTATGGCTTTCCTTTGCGCAATAAACTTTGATGTGAAAAACATGCTTGATGCTCAGAACATCCAACTTGGGCTTTACGGAATTGGAATTGCTGCTGTAGGTATGCTGTCAACCCTTGGAATCACGCTGGCAACCGATGCATACGGCCCAATTGCCGACAACGCAGGTGGAAATGCTGAAATGAGCCATTTGGGACCCGAGGTACGTAAACGTACCGATGCTCTCGACGCATTAGGAAATACCACAGCAGCAACCGGTAAAGGGTTTGCTATTGGTTCAGCGGCACTCACCGCTCTTGCGCTTCTTGCATCGTATATTGAGGAGATTAAGATTGGATTAATGCGAATTGGCGAAAATGTGTTAACTTTTTCTAATGGTGAAACTATTGAAACAGCCAAGGCAACTATCGTTGATTTTATGAACTACTACCAGGTTAACCTAATGAACCCCATCGTATTGGTTGGTGTTTTTATTGGTGCAATGATGGCCTTCCTGTTCTCAGGATTAACAATGAATGCAGTTGGGCGTGCAGCCCAGAAGATGGTTGAGGAAGTTCGCCGTCAGTTTAAAACCATTCCTGGAATTATGGAGGGTACAGGTGAGCCCGATTACGCTCGTTGCGTGGCAATTTCAACAAAAGGAGCCCAAATTGAGATGATTCTTCCTTCACTTCTTGCCATTATTATCCCAATCCTAACTGGTATCGTTCTGGGTGTGGCAGGTGTTCTTGGTCTACTCGCTGGTGGGTTGAGTTCAGGATTCGTTCTTGCCATTTTTATGGCAAACTCTGGTGGAGCTTGGGATAATGCGAAAAAGTATATTGAGGAAGGAAATTTTGGTGGGAAGGGGTCAAGTAACCACAAAGCAGCTATTGTTGGCGATACAGTTGGCGATCCGTTTAAAGACACGTCGGGTCCTAGCTTAAATATTCTTATTAAACTTATGAGTATGGTATCTATCGTTATGGCTGGATTAACCGCTGCTTTTAGCTTGCTTTAATCAATTATTCATATTGCAGAAGGGCGCCTCGTACTCGAGGCGCCTTTTTTTTGGCTTCATTTTATCTGTTTTGTATATTTGTTAGTGGGATTGTTTCGTTATACAAATAAATGAAAAGGAGAATAGTAAAATGAAAAGGAGACGATTCATATTGCACCTACTTTCAATTTTTATTCTTGCATCGTGTGTAACTCACTATTTCGATAGGCCAATACCCGTTGATGTTAGGAACTACAACCAAATGCCTAAAGAAATTCAGGGAAATTGGACAAGCAACGATGGTGAGGATATTGTGATAGACAAAACCTGTTGGACTTTGAATTCAGTAGATTCAACCGGAGAAAAACAATCGACCATTGAGTTCATTATTCCCGACAGCCTAACCGTTAAACGCTGGCGTAAAAG
>ERZ795053.2032-NODE-2032-length-24988-cov-5.668512_pt1 | contig 24988 bp, 20 predicted proteins | sample MGYA00375137_ERZ795053 | MGnify/ENA primary metagenome ERZ795053 (study PRJEB30182, sample SAMN05720284) | activated sludge metagenome | isolation source: Anaerobic digester | place: Hong Kong | collected 2014-12-17 ...
GTCGTGGCGGCCTGGGCCCCGGGCAAGGAGCTCGCCGACGTGGTGGCCGCGCTCCAGCAGAGCAACCGCTCCGTCCCCGTGTTCGGCGGACCGTCGATGCTGCGACCCAGCTTCGGCGACGAGCTGACCGCCCTGCAGAGCGCGAGCGGCGCCGTGGCGATCGACGCACCCCTCTACAGCGTCTCGCCCCTCACCGCCGAGCTGCGGGGCACCGCGGCCGGCAGCGCCTTCGTCGAGGCCATCCGCCTCGCGTCGGTCAACCCGAAGGTCGAGGACATCGCGGGCGGCGATCCGCTCGGCGAGGACGCCGCCCTCGGATCGCTCGACCCCGGCGCCCACGACGCGGTGCTCCTCCTCGAGGCCGCCGCCGCCAAGGCCGGCTCCAACGACCCGAAGGCGGTGCGCGAGGCGCTCGGCCAGCTCGACGCCGGCGACGTCGCCGGGCTCGCCGGTCCCTCGCTCGACCTCGGCGACCGAGCGGGGATCCCGCTCGAGGCCGTGGTCGTGGTCCAGGCCGACAGCCAGACGCGAGGCCCACGCGCGGGGATCGCCACCCCACCCCTCTTCACCTGGTACCGGGCGCCGCAGGCCACCCAGCAGTGAGCCGGCAGCTCGGCAGCGCGTATGTGCTCGACGAGCCCATCGGCCGCGGCGCGATGGGCGAGGTGTGGCGCGGCCACGTCGTCGTCACGGGCGAGGCCATCGCGGCCAAGCTGCTGCACGAGCAGTACACCTCGGACCGGGAGGTCCTGACCCGGTTCGTGCAGGAGCGCTCGATCCTGGTGTCGCTCGACCACCCGAACCTGGTCCGGGTGAAGGACCTCGTGGTGGAGGGCGACGACCTCGCCATCGTCATGGAGCTGGTGGAGGGCGCCGACCTCCGCAAGCACCTCGACGAGCGCCGACGGCTCGAGCCCGCCGAGGCGGTGCGGCTCACGGCCGAGGTGCTCGACGCCCTGGCGGTCGCCCACGCGGCGCGCATCCTCCACCGCGACATCAAGCCCGACAACGTGCTGCTCGACGGCAGCGACGGCACGCCGCGCGCCCGACTCTCGGACTTCGGCATCGCTCGGCTCGCCGAGGGCACCGCGGTGCGCATGAGCCAGCTGATCGGCACACCGGAGTACCTGGCGCCCGAGGTCATCTCCACCGATGTCGTCACCTCGGCGGCCGACGTCTACGCCTGCGGGATCCTCCTCTACGAGCTGCTCGCCGGCCGCACCCCCTTCGCCGGCCAGGGGGCCGCCTACCAGATCATCCGGCGCCAGGTGGAGGCTCAGCCGCCTCCGGTCCTCGGCCTCCCCGAACCCCTCGAGAACCTGCTCCAGCAGCTGCTCCGCAAGGACCCGGCAGGTCGGCCCGACGCGGTGGCGGCGGCCGCCATGCTGCGGGCGCTGCTCCCCGATCTGGCCGGGGTCCCGACGCTCGCCGAGCAGCCCCCCGTGGACTGGAGCGAGCCGCGCGCCTTCGTCGACGCCCCCACCTCGGCCGATCGGGGCACCGGCACGATCATCCGGGGCGACGAGGGTGCCGAGGTGCTCGAGGAGCTGGCCGAGGCGCCCGTGTGGGTGCCACCAGTCGAGCCGGAGGCCGACGATCGAGGCACCCAGGTGGTGGACGCCCCGGTGCGGCCGCGCACGCCGGGCCCGACCATCGTCGAGACGCCGCCCGTGGCGCCGGTGAACCGGACCAAGAACCGACGGAACCTCCTGATCGCCGCCGGCGCCATCGTGGCCATCGCCGCGGTCGTGGCCGTCGCCCTGGCCCGGTCCGACGGCGGAGGCGACGACACGGCGGCGGCTGCCGACCTCGCCGCCGGCGCCACGACGGTGTCGGCTCAGAACCAACAGCTCGGCCTGCTCGCCATCGACCGGACCTACGAGGTCGAGCCTCCCGAGGAGGGCTCGGATGCGGGCCCGACGGTGGTGGGGGTGGTGACCTACCGGGCCGACGCCGACCTGAGCGTTCCGGCCGGTCCGGTCCGCGAGTACCTGTCGCCGTCGCTGCTGCTCCTCTCGACGGCCCAGCCCGTCTGGGAGGAGGGCGCCGCGGCCAACCGGAGCGACGGCGTCGTCGACCTCGACCTGCCCGAGCTGCAGCCCGGCGACGAGCACAGCTTCCGGTTCACGCTGAGCGACGTCGACTTCTCGCTGGCGGCACCTGAGGCGCAGGACGACGCGCCGGTGGACCCCGAACCGGTCCTGCAGGACGCGCTCGCCGACGCCGAGGACACCCTGGCCCGTGCCGTGGACGGCCTCCACAACCTGGCCGACCTGGATCGACCGCTGCGCTGGCTGGCGGTGAGCGGCGTGGGCGCGCAGCCGGCGGCCACCTACGGGAACCCGGGCGACCAGGTCCCGTTCTCGCTCCAGCTCCTCTACGGGCCCGACGAGGTCCCGCAGGAGCTCGACGGCGAGGTCCGCCTCGCGCTCGGTGGCGGCACCGACCCGATCTCGATCGTGGCCGACAACTGCAGCCGCGTCGGCCAGGAGGACCGCATCAAGCTGGTCGTGAACGGCACCACGTGCGAGTTCACCCCGAACCTCGGTCGCCTCCGCGGCTCACCGGCGACGATCGCCATCAACGCGTGATCGAGCGGCGCATCTCCGTGGTCGACGCGGCGAACCCGCGCGCCTCCGCCGCCCACCTGCTGATCCGAGGCGACGAGCACACGTCGATCGAGGAGATCCGCACCGGCCTGCTCGGCCATGCGCCCGCCGGGGCGGCCCTGTTCGTCGGCAGCTCGCTGTTCCCCACCGAGGGGACCCTCGGCGAGCTCCCGCTCGTCGACGGCGATCGGATCGGGTGGGGTGGCCCGGTGCAGCCGGCGGTCATCGATCGCCGGTGGACCCGCTGGGAGCTGCGCCTCGTCGGGGGACCAGCCGCGGGACGGGTCGTCGCCCTGCCTCCGGGCACGCACCAGCTCGGCCGGAAGGGGGCGAGCATCGCCGTGCCGACCGATCGGCTCATGTCGGGCACCCACCTCGAGATCGAGGTCGACGAGCACGGCGCGACGATCACCGACGTGGGCTCCGCGAACGGGACGCTCGTCGAGGGCATCGCCCTCGCGGCGAACGAGCCACGGACGCTCGACCCCGACGAGGTGGTCCAGGCCGGTTCCACGCTGCTGCGGGTCGTGCGGGCCACCGAGCCCGAGCTCAAGCTGGTGCCCCAGCCCGACGGCTCCCGGGGCCTCAACCGCCGGTTCCGCGTCGGCACCGAGGAGATCCCCTCGGAGGTGGCGTTCCCCGCGGTGCCCGAACCCGGCGAACGCCCGTCGCTGAACATCCTCATGATGATCATGCCGGCGGTGCTGATCGGCGGCCTCATGCTGGTCAACCCGAAGATGGGCAGCACGATGCTGCCGTTCATGCTGATGGGGCCGCTGCTCGGGCTGGGCGGGGCGTTCGGGCGGCGCAAGCAGCAGGAGAAGCGCAACGCCGCCGACTTCGCGAAGTACCAGGAGCAGGCGATCGCCGCGCGAGACAAGCTGCTCGAGGCCCGCGCCGAGGAGACCCGCATCGCCCGGGACCGAGCCCCCGACCCGGCGGCCGTGATCCAGTGCGCCCGGGCCGCCGGTCGGCTCCTCTGGGCGCGCCGGTCCACCGATCCCGACCTCCTCGAGCTGCGCGTCGGCAGCGCCGAGCGGCGCTCGACGGTGCGGGCCATGAACGCGACCGACGACGACGCGACGCTGTGGCAGATCCCGGCGACGGTGTCGCTCCCCGAGTTCGGCGGCCTCGGCATCGTCGGCGATCGGGAGCAGGGACGGGCGCTGGCGCGCAGCCTCGTGCTCCAGGCGGCCACCCTGCACTCCCCCGCCGAGGTGCGCATCGTGATCATCGCCGACGAGGACGGCGGCGAGGCGGCCTGGGGCTGGACCCGCTGGATCCCGCACTGCCGCTGGGCCTCCGACGAGCCGTTCGTGCTCGTGGGCTCGGATCCGGTGTCGACGCGCCACCGCCTCGAGGAGCTGCGCGACCTCATCCGGCGCCGTCGGGAGCTGCGCGCGCAGGAGCGCGACGCCGTGCTCGCGCCCTCGGTCCTCGTGGTCTACGACGGCGTGTCCCGACCGCTGTCGCTCGGGTTCGCCGAGGTGCTCCGCGACGGGCCGCCGTTGGGGATCCACGCCATCTCGGTCGACGAGGTGCAGGTTCCGGAGGGGTGCGCCGCCTCGGTCACCTTCACCGGGAACGGCGAGGCGCACCTCGAGAAGCAGGACCGGCCGACGCTGCGCCAGGTGCTCGTCGACCAGGTGGGCGTCGAGGACTGCGAGGTGGCGGCCCGCTGCCTGGCCCCGCTCCGGGTGATCGGCGAGGAGGGGGCCATCGAGCTCCCGCCCCAGCTGCGGCTGCTCGACGTGCTCAACCTGCCGACCCCCACCCCCGCGGGGGTCGCCGACCTGTGGGCCGCGAACACGCGCAACCCCGGCGCCCCGGTGGGGCTCACCACCGCAGGGGCCCTCCTCGTCGACCTGACCCGCGACGGCCCCCACGGGATCATCGCCGGCGCCAGCCGGTCCGGGAAGAGCGAGTTCCTGAAGACGTTCATCGCCAGCCTCGCCGCCCGGAACCACCCCGACGACCTGAGCTTCCTGTTCATCGACTTCAAGGGCGGCAACGACTACCAGGTGGCGGCGACGCTGCCGCACACGGTCGACCTGGCGACCCAGATCGACCAGTCCGGCTTCGAACGGTCCCTGCAGCTGCTCGACGCGGAGATCCTGCGTCGACAGGGCATCGCCAAGGAGCTCCAGACCTCGACGCTCGAGGGCTACTGGGCGGCGCAGGCCGGCCAGCCGGCCGGTTCGACACCGGTGATGGGCCGGCTGGTGGTGATCGTCGACGAGTTCGCCGAGCTCGCCCAGAAGAGCCCGATGCAGCTCGAGCGCCTCGTCAGCGTGGCCTGCGTCGGCGCCGCCTACGGGGTGCACCTCATCTTGGCCACCCAGCGACCGGCGGGCGTCGTGTCGGGCCAGATCGATGCCAACTCGCCGTTGCGGGTGTGCTTCCGCACCACCCAGAAGGAGCACTCGAACGACGTGCTCGGCTCGGGCCTCGCCGCCGAGATCGCCGAGCGCCACCGCGGCCGCGGCTACAAGAAGGCGCACCAGGAGCTGCCGCTCGAGTTCCAGTGCGCCCGCGTGGGCAACGCCCGGCCGGGCACCGACGCGGCGGCCGAGCCCCTCCAGATCGCCCAGCAGCCCTGGAGCGCCCTCGGCCACCTGCCGCCCGAGGAGGCGCGCCTCGGCGAGGTCCCCGATCCCGAGACCGACTTCTACGAGCTGGCGAAGGCGATCCGCCAGGCCGCGATCGACGCCGGCTGGACCCGCAACGCCGTCCCGTGGCCCAAGCCGCTGCCCACCGTCGTGGAGATCGGCGCGCTGCCACCGCTGGCCGCCGACGAGGCCACCGGGCGCGAGGTGCTCTTCGCCGTGGCCGACGATCCGCAGCGCCAGGCCCACCTGCCGGCGGTGATCGAGCTCGGCGCCGGCCACGTCGCCATCGCGGGCAGCGGTGGCACCGGCCGCTCGACCGCCCTGCGGACCGTGGCGGCGGCGGCCGCGCGCTCCCTGCCGGCGGACCACCTCCACCTCTTCGCGCTCGACGTGGCCGGTGGTGGGCTCGCCGGCCTCGCCGGGCTCCCCCACTGCGCGGGCGTCGCGTCCGACGACGCCGAGGTCACCGGACGCATCCTGGACCACATCGACGCCGCCATCCGGGACCGGCGCAGCGCGTTCGAATCGGTCGGGGCCGCCGACCTGGTCGAGTACAACCAGATCGTCGGCGACGACGGGCGCCTGCCGTGGCTGATGCTGCTCATCGACGGCTGGGAGATCCTCCACGAGGAGTCCCAGACGACCTCGGGCTCCGCGGTGCACGACCGGATCCTGCGCCTGCTCGCCGATGGCCAGCGCTTCGGCCTGCAAGCCGTGCTCGCCGGCGACCGGTGGGTGGCGAGCGGCAAGGTCGGGCGCGTCGTCGCCCACCGCTTCGTGCTGCGGTTCTTCTCCGACGTCGACTACGACGCCACCGGCCTGCGGTCGTCGCAGGTGCCCGAGCAGCTGCCGCCCGGCCGGGCGATCTGCGCCGACGACGGGCGCATCCACCAGATCGCCGTGCTCGGCGACGGCAGCGGCCCCGGCCAAGCCGAGGCGCTGCGCGCCCTCGTCGCCGAGCTCACCGAGCGGGACGCGGCGATCGACCCGGCCCGCCGACCTCGCCGCATCGTGTCGCTGCCGACCAAGGTGCTCCTCAGCGACCTGCTCGACGAGTCGCCCGAGGGCACCGGCCGGACCCCCGTGCTGCTCGGCGTGTCCGCCGCGAGCGGCGGCCCGCTGTGGGTCGACCTCGCCACCGATGCGCCCGGGTTCGTCGTGGCGGGCAAGCGCCGTTCGGGGCGCTCGAACGTGCTCCACGCCATGGCGGTCTCCGCGCTCGCCCAGGGCGTCCCGGTCGTGGCGATCGCCCCTCGCCCGTCGCCGATCGAGCGCTTGGACGGCCACCCCGGCGTCGTGGCCCTCTATCGCGGCGAGGCGGCAGCCGTCGCGACCTTCGACGACACCGCCGGCCTCGACCGGTTCCTCGTGCTCCTCGACGACATCGACAACCTCGACCCCATGCACGCTGGCATCGCGGCGATGGTCGCCCGCCCGCAGCCGGGCCGATCGATCGTCGTGGCCTCCACGATCGACCACGCGAAGAACACGGTCAGCGGGTTCCTCGGCCAGATCCGCCGGTCCCGCTCGGGGGTGCTGATCTGCCCGGAGTCCCCCTACGACGGCGGGGCGCTGGGAGGCTCCAACCTGCCTCGCAACCTCGTCTTCGGCCAGCCGGAGGGCCGGGCGGTGATCTCCGTGGCCGGCGAGTACGGCATCGTCCAGCTCGCCAAGGTCGAGGCCTGACGGCTTCCCTACCCCACCACGTCGGCCGTGTCGGCCCGCTCCTCGGCGGTGGCTTCGTCGCCGGCCGTGGTGGCGGCGATCGAGCGGAGGGCGCCCAGGCGAGCCCACACCTCGAGCGACCCGCGGTCTTCGAGCACGAGGCGGTCCTCTGCCGTGGACCGAGCCGTCCAGATCGGCGCGCCGGGGCCACCGTCGACGACGGTGAGACCGCCCGGGGCCCCGCCGGCCGGGAACCACTGGACCGTCCACACGACGGCCACCGGGCCGAAGCTCTCGATGCTCGCACCATCTCGGAGGGCGGTGGCGAGCTCGACCCGCTCCACGAGCGCCTGGGCGCCCGTCGCGTCGGCCCGGACCCCGAAGCCCACGGCGTCGGCGAGCAGCGACGGGAGGAAGGCGGGATCGGCGAACGAGGCGGGCAAGGGCTCGTTCGGGCCGCCCTCGGGGTGGAGCACGACCAGGTCACGCCCCACCCATCCGTCGAGGATCGCCTTGAGGTCGGGCATCTCGACGTGCACCCGCAAGGTCATCGCCGGGGTGCTCACGGCGGCGGCGAGCTGCCGTCGATCCTGGCGGTCGAGCTCGACGGCGAGACCGAAGCCGTCGAGGTCCAGCAGCTGCTGGCGGGTGAGGGTGCGGGTCGCCACCTCGATCAGGCAGCGACCCGCAGCGAGCCGAGGACCGCGTCGAGCACGGCACCCTCGACGCCGATGCGGTCGGTCGCGACCGTCGCCGTGGCCACGACGAGCACGTCGTCCACCCCGCGCACGAGGTGCCGGTGCACCGTGAGCGGCGAGCGGTCGAGGGCGTAGCCGAAGCGGACCCGCTCGCCGCGCAACCGGGCGGAGGTGGCCCCGCGCTCGACGGTGACGTTCCCCGGCAGGTCGTCGATGCCGGCGAGCAGCTCCGACGCCGCGCTCGGATCTTCGTAGACGACGATGTTGCCGGCGAACGAGCCGCCTCGGTGCCCGGGCGCGATCACGACGCAATCGTCGCCGTGGGCCACGGTCCAGCCACCGGGCACGTCGGCCTCGAGGCCGCCCGGGAGCTGCGCCACGGTCGGGTACCGCGGCGTGCCACCATCGGCCTCGGAGCGCCCGGCGGCGGCCGCCACCGACCGGCGCTCGACCTCGTCGAGGGTGCGACGTCCGAGCGCACGGCGCCCGAGGTCGAGCCAGCGGTCGCCGAAGCCGGCGGTGGTGCCCGATCGCCCCATCCGCTCCCCGACGATCACCATGCCGGCGGCCGCGCCCGCGGCCGCACCGACGATCGGCACGACCGTGCCCCAGTCGATCTCCGCGGGGCCGCTGCGGCGCCCGACGCCGTCGGCGCCAGCGGCCACGACCGTGCGAGGCGCGTTGCGTCGGCGCGACCCGGCGGTCGCCGGTCCGGCACCGGGGTCGTCGGCGGTCGTCCCGGTGGCGCTGGTCGAGCTCGCGCCACCGGGTGCGGCCGAGGCCAGCACCTCCCCACCGCCGGACCGCAGGCGTCCGTAGACCGCTGCGCCGCCTCCGGCGAGGAGCGCCGCACCGCCGGCTCCGAGGCCGATGGTGGTCGCCGCGCCGAGCCCGCCCGATCCGGCGCCGCCATCAGCGCCGGAGCCCGGGGAGGCGACGGGGAACATCGGATCGCCGGGACCGGCGACATCGCCCGGCGACCCGGCACCCGATCCACCGATCGTGGTCGCCGGGACGCGCCCGACCGACGGTCCTCCACCCCCACCAGCGGGATCGGTCGGGGTGGGGATCGACGGCGCGGGGGCCGTCGATCCCACCGGATCGGCCGAGGGCCCCCCGGGCCCACCGCCGTCGCCGATGTCGGGTCCACCGGGTCCACCGGCCACGGTCGACACCTCGGAGGCGCGCATGGTGACGGCATGGACGCGGTCCTTGACGTCGCTGAGCGAGGTGGCCAGGGACCGATCGGTGTCGAGGCGCCGGCGGCGCACGTTCTCGAGCTGCTGCTGGGCCGCGGTGACCTGCCGGTTCGGCTCGTTCGCCTCGGTGACGAGCTGCTCGATGTCGTGGGCCATCTCCGGCGTCCGGCCCGGTCGGCGGCGCAGGTCTTCGGCGTGCTTGGCGAAGCGGAGGCGCCGGAGCTCGGCCCCCTCGCCCTCCTTGATCCGCCGAGCCGCCTCCTGCTTGAGCGCATCGATCCGCTCCGCGTACCGCTGGAGCGCGTCCGACGCCGAACGCAGCTGCGGCGCCAGGTCATCGATGATCAGGCGGCCGAAGAGCGGACCGACGGTGGTGAAGCCACGGTGGAAGGCACCCGACCACCGTGCGCTGTCGGCGAGCACGGCGTCGACGGTCCGGAGCACCTCCTGGGCATCGGCGATGAGGTCGTCGGCCAGGTGGTTCGAGCGTCGGGCCAGATCGCGGACCTGGTTGGTGTTCCCGGGGACGTACGTGTCGGGCGTGCCGAGCACGCGCTGGACGAGGACCGTCGGCGGATACGACGTCGGCGTCGTGGTCTCCACCACCTTCGTGATCCCGTCCACGGAACCGGTCGAGCTCATCAGAGGAACCCCCCCAGGTTCGTCGTCAACCGTCGGTCGACGTCCTCCATCGCCTGGGCGGCGAACTCGATGGCGCGCGCCAGCTCGCGCAGCTGCTCGGCCAGCTCGTCGCGCGCTCGGGTCGTCTGGCGACACAGCGCGGTGAACGACTGTTCCGGGGCCGGGCTGCCGCCAGTGAACGCGTCGCCGATCGGGAACGTCGTCGTCCGGCTCTGCATCTGGGACGCGATGCGACGCAACCGTCCCGCGATGTCGTTGAGCGTGCTCGTGTCGCACGCCACCACCTGGGCCATCTCGCAGCTCCCTCCCACGTCGCGCCGCCGGCAACGGTAGGGAAGATCCCCCGCGCGTCGCAGGGAGCGCAACGCGCGTCGAGCGAGGGCCGCTGCGAGGGGCCCGCAGGGGACGACGGCCCCCGGTACGATGCCTGCCCCATGGCGGGGAGGACGGGTGCCAGCCCGTGGCGGAGGCCCTTCGGGCCCACGATCTCGATGGCGCTCGTGGGCGTCGTGCTGGTCGCCGGCACCGTCTGGGCGATCGGTCGATGGCGCGAGCCCCGCTACGAGGCGGTGGCGCAGGTCCGCATCGCCGTCCCCGCCGACGATGCGGTCGAGGGGGCGCGGGGCGGCGATGACGTGCTCGCCCGCCTCCGGTCCTCCTCGCTGCAGGAGGCGATCGCGGCGTCGACGAGCAGCAGCCTCGATGTCGAGCGTTCGCTGCGGGTGGCGCGCCACGACGGGACCGCCGACGTCTACGACCTGCGCGCGTCGGGACGTCCGGCGCTCGACGTGCAACGGCTCGCCAACGATGCCGCCGGGGTGGTGCTCGTCCTCGAGCGCGAGCGGTGGACGACCGAGGTGACCCGGCGGGCCGACGCGCTCGACGCTCGATCGGCCGCGCTCGATCGCCAGGTCGCGCTGCTCATCGAACCGGGGACCTATGACGGAGACGCCGTCGTCGAGCTGGTCCAGACCAGCGCGCAGCTCACCGGCGACGCCGACGCCCTGCGGGCGGCCGCTGCGGACCCTGACCGCGCCGGGCCGACCCTGGAGGCCCGCGCCGCGCTGCCACGCCAGGCCGAGCGGACCGTCGGACCCCTCGTCGTGCTCCTGCTCGTCGCCGCGGCGGCCACCCTCGCTGCCCTCGCCCACCGCCGCTTCGGTCGTGACGCGAGGTCCGTGGGCTCCGGTGGCTGGACGAGGCTGGACGATCCCTCGGTGCCGATCGCCGTGCTGTCCGAACCGCCGGGAGGCGGCGACGAGGAGCGCGGCGACCTCGATGCCCTGGAGGAGCTGGTGCTGCGCTCGTCGACCGATCGCCGGGTGGTCCTGGTGCTCCCGGTCACCACGCGCGCCCCCGCCGCCGGGGTCGCCGCCGGCCTCGCCCGCGCGCTCGCCGGAAGGGGCCGGCCGGTGGCAGCCGTGGACCTCGCCGGCGATGCCGCGGCCGTGCACGAGGTGCTCGGCGTCGCGCTCGCGCCCGGGCTCTCCGACGTCGTGAGCGGTGCGGCGCTGTCGTCCTCCCTGCAGCAGGCCGACGGCATCGCCGTGCTGGCAGCGGGTGGGGCGATCGCCATCGACGGGCCGGACCGCACGGCCCGGCACCGTCGAGGCGTCGTGGCGGCGCTCGCCGCCCTCGAGCGCTCGGCGGACACCGTCATCGCCGTGGCCCCCGTGGCCGGCGGGGGCGAGCGCGATGGCCTCCTCGAGCTCGTCGACCTCGTGGTGCTCGTGGTCGACGGGGCGACGACGCGCCGGTGGGAGCTGGAGGCGGCGCTCGGTTCGGTCGCGAGCTCGCCGGCCCAGCTCGCCGGCGTCGCGATCGTTCGCACCGACCCCGAACCTCGCACGCCACGCTCGCCCCAGCTGACCCTCACGCGTCGCTGATCAGCCGCAGGTGAGGCCGCGGGCCGCCTGGATCACGTCGCACACCTGTCGCCACGACGGCAGCACCCGGGTGATCACCGCGCCCGACCCGGCGGGGATCGGCGCCATGCCCATCGCTTCGCTCAGGCGGGTGCGGATGGTGATCGTCTGGCGCCTGGACAGGGAGGGCTCGGGCGCGTCGAACTCGTCGGCGAGGCCGTGCTCGCGGACCAGCTCGAGCCCGGCACCGGGTCGGGATCGGGTCGTCAGCCCGAGCGGTCGGAGCCGGTCGGCGAGCTCCCGTGGCGAGCTCCCCGTGGACCGCCCGCCGAGCACCAGGTGCCGGAGGTCCGCGGCATCGGTCACCGCGGCTCGATCGATGAGCCGGTCGGCACCGACCTCGAGCATCCGCAGCTCGGCGATGCCGTACGGGTCGGAGGGGAGGAGGGCGACGACCTTCGGGGGATCGAGCGCGGCCTTCAGGCGGGCGACGACGTTCGCGCCGCCGAGCCGGTCCCAGTCGTCCGGGCGGCTGAAGGCGTCGACCACGACGAGGTCCAAGCCCGCCAGGGCGCCGGTGCACGCCATCGCATCCCGGTGGTCAGCGACCGCCGCGACCCGGTGGTGCGCGCACTCGGCGATGGCCGTGGCCATGCCTCGGCGATACCACTCGTTCGAGATCACCACGCCAACCGACGTCTGCTCTTGCACTCCGCCCCCACCCCGCCGTGGGCGCCCGCCGCCCATCCGCCCCCGAACGGTATCGCAGCGGTGGCCGCCTGGCGAGCGATCGCGACGCTCCCGTCGCCGGTGCCCGTGGCGGCGCGCCGGTGCGCCGAGCGCCCTAGGGATGCTCGACCTCGTCGCCCGCCACCGCCACTTGGGCGCGCCCGGCGCGCTTGGCCTCGTAGAGGGCGGCGTCGGCTCGGGCCAGCACGCCGTCGGCGTCCTCTCCGGGCTGGGGCCGGGCGACGCCGACCGAGGCCCGAACGTCGATGGCGACGCCGTCGAGCACCAGCTCGCCCGAGACCGCCTCGAGCACGCGCTGGCCGACCCCGGCGGCATCCTCGTCGCTGGCGACGCCGCCGAAGAACGCCGCGAACTCGTCGCCGCCCAGCCGGCCCACCACGTCGCGGGGCCGTTCGCCTTCGTCGTGCCGGGTGGCCCCCGCCATCCGGCGCGCCACCTCCCGGAGCACCTCATCGCCGGTCCGGTGGCCGCGCCCGTCGTTGATGGCCTTGAACCCGTCGAGGTCGAGGTACAGCACCGCGAGCTGGGGATCGGCGGTGCCGGCGAGCGCAGCGTCGAGCTGGTCGAGGAAGTGGTTGCGGTTGGCCAGCCCGGTGAGGCCGTCGTGTCGGGCCTGGTGGGCGAGCTGCTCCTCGAGGGCGCGCCGATCGGAGATGTCGCGCAGGGTCTGCACCACGCCCTGCACCGCCGGGTCGTCGATCAGGTTCCGGCCCACGACCTCCGCCCACACCCACGACCCGTCGCGATGGCGGATGCGCAGCACGCTTCGGTACGAGCGCCCGGGGCCCGAGCGCACGTCCTCGGCGGTGCGGGCCGCCTCGGGCAGGTCGTCGGGGTGGATGAGCTCGTAGGTGCGCAGCGCGGTGAACTCGTCGGGGGTGTAGCCGAGCACGTCGGCGACCGACGGGCTGACGAACGCGATCGACCGATCCTCGCGGTGGATGAACACCACCTCGTCGATCAGGTGGCCGAGCGCCGCGTACCAGAGCGTCGGCTCCTCCTCGTTCGTCATCCCGGCGAGCCTATGGGCGCTGGTCGTCGACGGATGACCCGAGCCCTCCGTCAGGAGTGGGCCGTCCCGGCGGGTCCACCCGGTCGCAGCAGCTGGTCGAGCGCGGCGTGGAACTGGTCGTCGAGCGCCGCCGCGTCGAGCTCCGTGAAGGGCTGGAACCGGACCCGCATCGTGACCCACCCCACGACGAGGCTGAGGGCGATGGCGACCTGCGCACGGTCGGGGCCGGGCTGAGCCGCGTGCTGGAGCTTCTCGTGCAGCGCCGCCAACGCCGGGACCTGCGTCGGGTAGGACGGGTTCGAACCGACCCGGAACGCCGAGCTCAGCGCGGCGAGGTCGATGGGGTTGTCGATGAGGTACGCCGCCGCGACGTGGGCGGCATCGGGCGGGTCGGCGGCCTCGATGGCCGCCGCGAACTCGTCGAGGATGGATGCGGCGGCGGCGGTGACCAGGGCGTCACGGCCGTCGAAGTAGCGGTTGATGAGGCTGGGCTGGAGGCCGGCCTCCTCACCGATGGCTCGAACGGTCAGCTCGTGGGCGGGCACCGCGACCAGGAGCCGGCGCGTCGCGGCCAGCAGCAGCTCTCGGATCTCGGGTGCCGAACGGCGACCGCTCACCAGGTGGGGGTCGCGGGTCGCGGCCATCGGCCCTGCTTACAACATCCCTCGACAGCTTGTGAACGCGTGATTACATTTGCCCTCAGGCAACGCTGAGAACGGGAGGGACCATGGGGTTCGAGGAGGGCGAGCGATGCCCGCGAGCGCGGCGCGACGGGCTGACGGTCGAAACGATCGACAACGAGGTCCTGGTCTTCGATGAGGTCGCCCAGCGCGTGCACTGCCTGAACCGTGCGGCCGCGCTGGTGTGGGAGTGCTGCGATGGCACGACGCCGGTCGCCGAGATCGCCGACAAGCTCGGGAGCGACCTCGGGGCCGCGGCCGACGAGGAGGTCGTCCACTTCGCCCTGCGCCAGCTGGCCGAGCAGGACCTGCTCGAGGACGCGCCGGCGCTGCCGAGCGACGGCGGCGTGACCCGCCGCCAGCTGCTCGCCCGCTTGGGCGTCGCCGCGGTCGTCGTGCCGGTCGTCACCTCGATCGTCGCTCCCAGCCCCGCCGCGGCGGCCAGCGGGCCCGGCGGCTTGACGGAGACGACCACCAGCGTGACGGGAACGATCACGGGCGTCGGCTGAGATGCGTCGGAACCGCCGGCCGCGAGGCGGTCCGACCCGGCGCGGACGAGGCCCGCGTCGGTGAGCCCCCGGTCCGAGTTCCGCGGGGAATCCCTCGTCTTCATCCTCTCCCAGCACCGCTCCGGTTCGACGCTCCTGCAGCAGGTGCTGGGCGGCCACTCGCAGATCCTCACGGACGCCGAGTCGTTCGTCATGCTGCACCCCCTCTACGCCCTGAAGACCACCGGCTTCCGGGCGGAGTACCAGGAGTGGGAGGCGCGCGTCGCGGTGCACGAGTTCCTCGAGCACCTTGCCGGCGGGGAGGAGACCTACATCGAGGCCCTGCGGGCCATGGCGGCCGTGCTCTACGGGAGGGCGCTCGAGGGCACCGGCAAGCAGTACTTCCTCGACAAGACGCCTCGCTACGCCGGCGTCATCCCCGAGCTGCACCGCGTGCTGCCCGAAGCGACGTACATCTTCCTCTTGCGCAACCCGATGGCCATCATCGCCTCGATGGTCGAGCGCATCGACCGACCGTCGACGTACCAGCGCTACACGCTCGTCCGCAACGACACCGTCCTCGCTCCCGGGCGGCTCCTCGCCGGCATCGACCTGCTCGGGCCCGATGCCATCGTCGTCCACTACGAGGACCTGGTGACGGACCCCGCGGGCGTCGTCGCCGGCATCTGCGAACGGATCGGCGTCGACTTCGAGCCGGCGATGATCGACTACGGAGACCGCCCGCTGCCCAAGGGCCGCTTCTACGACCGGCGCGGCGTCCCCAAGCACCGCCGCCCCCAGCCCGAGAGCCTGCACAAGTGGCGCGCCCTGGCCGACGATCCGCAGCGGCGCCACATCGCTCGGTCCATCCTGATGGAGCTCGGTCCCGACGTGGTGGCACGGCTGGGCTACTCGTTCGACGAGCTCCTCGCCGGCGTGTCGGGCGGTCCTGAGGGGACCGTCGTGTGCCCGTGGCCGTCGCTCATGTTGCCCGCCGTCGCCGCCGACGCGTACCTCGAGGCCTTCCCGGGCACCGGCGACTTCCCGCCGGGCACGACCGAGCGGCGCATCCGGCCCGCGACCCCGGCGCGGATCAGCGTGGTGATCCCCACCCACGGCAGCCCGGCGCGCTTCGAGCGCGCCGTGCGCTCGGTGCTGCTCCAGGCACGCCCGAACGTGGAGGTGATCGTCGCGCCCGACGCGACGCAGCCCGGCAGCGAGGCGATGGTCGAGAAGTACCGCCCCTGGCTCGCGGCGGTGACCGAGCCCGCGCCGGGGGGCTTCTTCGATGCGGTCCAGCGCGGGCTGGAGTGCGCCACCGGCGATGTGCTGACGTGGCTCCGCCCCGACCAGGAGCACCTGCCCTGGACCCTGGCGACCGTCGGCGAGATCCTCTCGGAGTGCACCGACGTCGAGTGGCTCTGCGGCGAGGAGCACCTCACGCTCGACGAGCACGGCCGACCGGTCGGCCGCTCGTGCCTGCCGACGAGCCTGGCGCCCTGGGTCCGGCGTTCCGATGGTGACCACCTCGAGCCACTGCTCTTCCCCTTCATCCGGCGCACGCTGTGGGATCGGGCCGGCGCCCACGTGGACGTGACCCTCGTCGATGCCGCCGACGCCGAGCTGGCCGTGCGCCTGGCGCGGCTGGCGCCGGCGACGCTGGTGCCGACGCCCCTCGGCGGCGTCCAGCTCGCCCCCTGGTGGTTGGCCGCGCGCCACGTGGAGGAGGCGGAGTCCTACGTCGACTCGCTCGACCCGGCGGAGGTCCCGGCGCAGCCCTTCGCACGCGTCCGGCGGGATGTCGCCGCAGGCGTGTGGCGCCTGGAGGAGCCGGAGGCTGCGCTCGCGTGACCGCGGCGCGGGACGAGCGCGGGGCCCTCGCCGGGGTGACGTGGCGGGCTCAGGCCCGCGCCCACCTGCACGGCGTCGGCATCGGCGTCCGGGTGGCCGAGGCCGACCACCTCCCCCTGCTCCTGCGCCACCTGCCCCACGGTGCGGTCATCGACCCGACCGTCAAGGTGAGGCGCCTCTACAGCGTGCTGCGCCACCATGGCGCCGCCGGGCCTGCGCTCCACCTGTACGCCGGGAGGCGGCACGTCGCGCAGCACGTCGACCTCGAGCACCTGGCGCGCTCCTTCGCGGCCCGAGCACGGCACGTCGTCGCAGCGCGAGCGCGAGGTCGGATCTTCGTCCACGCCGGGGTGGTCGGCTGGCACGACCGCGCCGTGGTCGTGCCCGGTCGGACGCTGACGGGCAAGACCAGCCTGGTGGCGGAGCTCGTGCGCGCGGGGGCCGACTACTACTCCGACGAGTACGCCGTGCTCGACGAGGACGGCTGGGTGCACCCGTTCGCCAAGCCGCTGAGCGTCCGCACCACCCCCGGCCACCTCCCGGACCTCGTCGAGGTCACCGACCTCGGAGGCCGGGCGGGCACCGCCCCCCTGAGGATCGGTGCCGTCCTCTCGACGTGCCACGTGCCGGGCGCCGGGTGGGAGCCCCGCGTCGCGTCGCCGGGCGCGGCGGCGCTCGCCCTCTTCGACAACGCCGTCGCGGCCCGCAGTCGCTTCCGCGAGGTGTCCGACGCCATCGCCGCCGCCCTCGACGGCGGCGTCTTCACCTGGGAGGGGACCCGCGGGGAGGCGCCACCGGTGGCGCGCTGGGTGCTGGCCCAGATGGCGGGCGACCGGATCTGATCCCGTGCGGTTCGCTCTGCTCAGCGGCCTCGAGCTGCGACTCGTCGATCGGATGTTCGCCGTCGGTGCGTTGCGCGACGTTCCCGTGGTGGTCCGGCCCCCCGTCGACCTCGGGCCGGCGGAGCCCCGGACCGCCGCGCTCGTCCCCCTCGCCGCCCAGGTCGACGCGACGGCGCAGCGCGTCGGCGACGTGGTCGAGCACGGGTCGATCGACGAGCTGCTGCGCATCGCGGAGCAGCTCGGTTCGCGACCGCGGCGTCGGCGCCGGGCGCACCCGTGATGGGCACTGCCGTCAGCGCGATCACGTCGGCCGGGTTGGTCGCCCTGTTCGTCCTGAGCCTTCGCTACCAGCTCCACGATCGAGCGGAGCTCGCGCGGCGGACGTCCCGGCTCCTCCTGCTGCGCCAGTACCGCCTGTTCGCGCCCATCCCGGGACGTAGCGACCTCCACCTCGTGGTGCGCGACCACGACGTCGACGGCGCGCCGCGCCCCTGCCGGGAGGTGTCGATGGTGCCGCTCCGCCACTGGTCGCAGGTGCTGTGGAACCCGCAGAAGCGCCGCTGGCTGCCGGTGCGGCCGCTGCTGGTGGACCTCGTCCGCGCCGGCGCCGCGCTGGAGGACCGTCCCGTCGCGATCGAGCTGACGACGCCGTACCTGGTGCTGCTCGGGGTGGTGGGCGCCGAGCCCGCCGACGAGGACGTCCGCGCCCGCCAGTTCCTCGTCGTCGAGCGCTACGGGCACGAACCGGAAGAATCGCCCCGGGTGCTCTTCTGCTCGGCGGTGCACCGACTCGAGCGCACCACGGCGATGGCGAGGTGATCGCCGCGACGGGTCTCGACGCCAGCATCGGCTGGTTCGGCGATCCTGACCACGTCTTCCGCGCCTCCGCGGTCCTGCTCGGCATCGGCCAGACCATCACCACCCTCGAGCACCTCGCGGCGCGCGAGGAGCTCGGCCCCGGTGGCCTCCACCCGTGGACGGTCATGCGGTGCTCCGTGCCGCGTCGGCCCGCCGTGTTGGAGCGCGTACGGGAGACCTTGTTCGTTGCCCCCGGCATCGTCGCCCTGCTGGTGCTGCGCCTGCTCGCGGCGGTGACGCTGGCGCTCGCCACCGCCGAGGCCCTCACGCTCGTCGCCGTCGTCACGCTGGCCGCGCTGCTGGTGACGTTCTCGGTCCGCCTGCGCTGGGGCCAGGAGGCCGCGGACGACATCTCGGTGCAGGTGGCGCTCGGGCTCTCGGCGTTCGCCGTCTGCCGCTGGTTCGACGTCCCCAGCATCGGGCTCTACTACATCGCCGCCTTCGCCGCGCTCGCCTACGCCACGTCAGGCGTGACCAAGCTCGGCTCGCCGCTCTGGCGCGAGGGCGTGGCGCTCGGCTGGGTCGCGAACCTGCGAAGCCTGGGAGCGCCCTGGGCTGCAGATCTGCTGTGGGGTCGGCGGCGCCTGCGCGTGGCGCTCTCCTGGGCGGTCATGGTCGGCGAGGTGTGCTTCCCCCTGGCCCTGCTCCTGCCCGCGCCCGGCGTCGTCGCCGTGCTCGCAGCAGGCCTGCTCTTCCACCTCGCGACCGCGGTCGTCATGGGTCTCAACACCTTCGTGTGGGCCTTCGCCGCGACCTACCCGGCCGTGCTGCTCTCGTGGACCGCCCTGCACCGCTGATCCGTCCCGGTGGAGCTGGACCGGACCTCGGCCCCCGGGGGGTGGCGGCGGGCGAGGTCGCCTCCGTCGCCGGATCGAACGCGAACGATTCCCGAAACTCTCGGCCGTCCTCGAACGTTCGGCGTCGATCGGGGAGACACTGATCGGGTGAAGCGGTTCGCGGTCGTCCTCGCCCTGCTCGCCCTGCTCGTCGCGTGCGGCGACGCAACGCCGGAACGGGCCCAGCCCCGCCGAGCGGTACCGGCATCGTCGCCGGACGACGACGATGCCGCCGCCGTGCGCGCTCGGCTCGAGGAGATCGACGCGCTCGTGTCGACGTGGCACGAGAGCGAGGACCTGCGTGGCGCCCACGCGGCCGCGGAGGCCGCGGCGAACCTCGTGGTCGGGCCGAACGGCCCCGGCTACGGCGATCGCGACGGGGACGGCGAGATCGCCGGCGCGAACGACGAGGGCCTGCTGCCCGGGAGCGACGGCACCCCGGCGGGCCTGGCCTCCCCCCTCGCGACCGACGAGTGCGTCGCCCGGGACGTCCTCGCCGGCACGACCACCGACCCTGCGGCGGCGTGGGCGCAGCTCGACGACGTCCTCGCGGCGTGGACGCCCTCGAGCAACACGATGCCCCAGCTCGCCAGCCATCCCATGCGGCTGGTCGGCTGGGCCACGCTCGCGCTGCGCGCCGATTCGCTCGACGACGCCCACGAGTTCGCCGGCCACGCCGCCCTCCACGTCCACGTGGCCCAAGACGCCCTCGACTGCTGACCGCCTGACCGCCCACCCACCGCCGCGCCGCGCCTCCGGGACGGCGGGCTGCGGGCCGTGGTGGAGCCCGTCCGGACCGACCGGCGCTCGTCGCTACCATCGCCAGGAGCCGCCCAGGGGGAGGAGTCCGCCAACCGATGACGCGCTACGACGTCACGGTGCTCGGGCGCACGCAGGTGGCCGAGGAGGGCCAGCCGGTGCCGCTGCGCCCTCGGGAGGCCAGCGTCGTGGCCGCGCTGGCGCTGACCAGCGGGCCCACCGCGGTGGACGTGATCGTCGACCGGATCTGGCTCGACCCGCCCGCGACGGCCGTGAAGTCGCTGCACAACCACGTGGCGCGCCTGCGACGGTCGGTCGACCTCGTCGTCACCGCGCCCGAGGGGTACGCCCTGGCCTCGGGTGCGGCCGTGGATCTCGATCGGTTCGAGGCGCTGGTCGCCGGCGTCGGCGCCGATCCCGCCCGCGCCGATGCGCTCGAGGCGGCGCTCGTGGCCTGGCGGGAGCCGGCGTTCGCCTCGCTCTGCGATTCGCCGGCCGTCGAGGTCGAGCGAGCGCGCCTCGCCGAGCTGCGCGCCCGAGCCGAGGAGCAGGTGGTGGCGCTCCGGCTGCTCCGTGGTGCCGATCCTGCGCTCGTGGCCGCCGCCGAGGCGCTCGCCGCCGCCGATCCGTATCGCGAGCCCCGCTGGTGGCTGCTGATGCTGGCGCGCCACCGAGCCGGGCGGCGACGCGACGCCCTCGCCGCGTTCCAGCAGGCGCGCGAGGCGCTCGTCGGCGGGGCCGGCCTCGAGCCCGGGGCCTCGCTGCGCGCCCTGGAGGCACGGATCCTGGCCGACGACCCCAGCCTGGGCACCGCCGACCCGTTGCTGGGGCCCGACGGCCCGCTCCCAGCGCCGGCGCCCGAGCACCACGCCCGCCCTCCCCGGCCCACCCCGCTGGTCGGGCGGACGGTCGAGCTCGAGCGCATCGTCGACCACGCCGCCCACGGTGGCGCGGGCACGCTCGTGGTGCTCGGCGAGGCAGGCACCGGCAAGACCGCCCTCGGCGATGCGGCGCAGCGGCTGATCGAGGGGGCCGGCATCGTCGTCGTCCGCACGGCGGGCGAGCCGACCCCGGAGGGGCCGCTCGCCCCGGTGCAGCGGCTCGTCGACCACCTCGTCGCCACCCACGGCGAGGCCACCGTGCGCGCCTGGGTCGCGCCCGACGATCGCGCCGCCATCGGCCGCCTGGCCCCGAACGTGCTCGACGAGGAGCCGCTCTCGCTCCCCGGGCCGGTCGACGCCGCGGTGGGCCGACTCCTCGCGGCCGCCACCCGGGTTCGGCCCCACGTCGTGATCGTCGACGACGCCCACCTCGTGCCGCCGTCGTCGGCCCGCACCCTGGCCTCGCTGCCGACCGCCGCGGGCCCGCCCCTCGTCCTGCTCGCCCGGCCCGAGCCCTTGCCGGTCCCCTTCGCCGAGCTGAGCAGCGCGACGCTGGCCCTCGACAACCTCGACCGTGCCGGCGTCGAGGCCTACTTGGCCGGCGAGGTGGGGCGGGCGCTGGCGCCGGAGGTGGTCGAGCACCTCCACCGGCGCAGCGGTGGCAACCCGTTGCTGCTCGGGGCCATCGTGTCGGCCCCGGCGGTGCGCGAGGCGCTGGCCACGGGCGCCGACGTCGCGGTCGTGGCGGGCGCGGAGCACGTCACCGAGACGGTGGCGGCCTTCGCTCGCCAGCGCCTCGGGGAGCTGGCGGCGGCCACCGTCCGGGTGGTCGAGGCCGCCGCGGTGATCGGCGCCACCGTCGACCAACCGACGCTCCACGCCGTGGCCGGGCCGATCGACGACCACCTGGAAGCCGCGATCGGAGCGGGCCTCCTCGTACGAGATGGTTCCGCGGGCCCGCTCGAGTTCCGCCACCACCTGATCCGCGACGCGGTGCTGCTCGCGATCAGCCCCGGCACCCGAGCCGAGCTCCACGACGCGGTCGCCGATGCGCTCGAGCGTGTGGCCGACCCCGACCGGGCCCGCATCGCCCACCACCGCCTCGCCATCGCCGACGACCAGCCCGAGGCGGCCCTCGATGCCTGCCGGCGCGCCGCCGCGGAAGCCGTCGACCAGTTCGCCTACCGGGAGGCCGCCGACCTCCTGGGCACCGTGTGCGACCTCCTCGTGCGGTTCGGCCGGCGCGGCACCGCCGAGCACGCGGACGCCACCATCGACCACGGCGAGGCCCTGCACCTCGCCGGCGACCCGGCGGCGAGGGCGATCCTGTTGGACGCTGCCGCGCGGGCCGAGGCCGACGGCGACCTCGACCGAGCCGGGCGAGCCCTGCTGTGCCTCTGCCGTCTGGGGTTGAGCACCGATGCCGGGCCGGCGGAACCGGACCTGGCCGAGCGCATCGACCGCGTGCTCAGCGGCGACGTGCGCGCCGACATCGCCGCCGAGCTCGCCGCGACCGCCAGCCTCCTCCACTCGCTCGACCCCGACCCGCGGCGCTGCCGCGAGCTGTTCGACCAGGCGGAGAGGATCGCCCGCGACGCCGCCCCCGAGGTGCTGCCCCGCGTCCTCCCCTATGCGTACCTCGGGCTCGCGCACCCCGATCAGCTCGATCGCCGAGCCGAGATCGCCGAGGAGCTGGTGGCGATCGCCCCCGACGGGGCCGCCCGGTTCTCGGGCCTGCACCAGCGCTTCAGCGTCCAGGTCCAGCGCGGCGACCCCGGGTTCCGCGCCACCCACGCCGAGATGGCCCGGCTCGCCCAGCAGATGGGCGATCCCGGCCATCGCTGGACCGTCGCCTACAACGCCGCCTGCGTCCACCAGCTCGATGGCGACCTGGCGGCGGCGGAGGCGGCAGCCGAGGAGTCGCTCGCCATCGAGGGCATCGCGCTCTCCCGCCGGATCGCCGCCTACGGGGTCCAGCTGGTGGCGCTGCGGCGCGCCCAGCGCCGGATGGCGGAGCTGGCCGAGGAGGTGGACCGGCTGCTCCGCGACCAACCGGACGTGAAGGGCTGGCGGGCCGTGGCGATGGCGACGGCGGCCGCCGCCGGCGACCTCGACCGCGTCCGACAGCTGGGCGACGCCTTGGCGGCCGACGGCCATGCGGGCGTCCCCGACGACTACACGCGCAGCGGCGCCGCCCTCCTCGTGGTCGAGGCCACGGTCGCCACCGGGGACCGCGACCGGATCGCCCGAGACCTGCCGTTGCTCGACCACCTGCGCGGGAGGCTCAGCTGGGTGGGCACCACCACGCTGGGGTCGATCGACCTCGTCGCCGGCCGAGCGGAGGCGGCGCTCGACGATCCCGACGCGGCGCGCGCCAGCTTCGCCCGGGCCCGCTCGATCGGCCGACGCCTCGGTACCGCACGCCTCGAGGCGCTCGCCACGTCCGGCCTGGAGCTCGTCGCCGCACCCTGAGCTGCTCCCTGCTACCGGGCTGCTACCGACCCCTCCCTACCGTCGGCGCTGATCGCGCAACGGATGGAGGGCCACGATGAGCGACGCGAACGACCTGATGGCACCGGCGAGCCCGACGCGGGCACGCCGACGAGGGCTCCGCACCGGCCTCGCCGCCAGCATGGCCGCCGTGCTGGTGCTCGTGGCCAGCGCCTGCGTCCCGTCCGACTTCGTCAAGCACACGTCGGGCAACCCGGTGCTGTTCTCGTGGTTCGCCCCGCGTGACTGGCTGGCCAGCTACTCGACGAACGGCATCGACATCACCGACGCCATCGGCTCCCAGTACGTCGGGCTGGCGTTCGCCCCGATCAGCTGCGCCTCGGGATCGACGCAGAAGCAGTCGGCGACGAACTTCTACAACGGGATGCGCGCCAACGTGCGCGACCTGACGGGGTTCTCGAACTGGCGAACGCTCAGCGCCTCCACGCCCCGGCAGCTGCCGGCGTCCGAGTACGGCGCCAACTACTGGCGCCAGGACATCACCTTCTCGGGCACCGCCCCCAACGGGACCGCGATGCGCGGCGAGGGCAGCCTCGACGTGCAGTTCGTGAACTTCTATCCCGGCTGCTACTACCGCAACCAGATCCGCATCGCCCCGAGCTCGCAGTTCACCGCGGTGGTGGATCGCCTGCGCTCCACCCAGAGCAGCATCTCGTACTTCCCGCCGGGCGCCTGAGCGCTCGGCGCGACGGGTCCGGGTCGCGCTCGTCGGGCGCCGGATCGTCGGTCACGGTTGGTCGCGTGCCGATCGAGCGTCCGGCCCGCCACGACCACCGGGCGCTTCGCGGCGCCGATCGCCGAGGCCGAGGGAAGGGGCCGTTGACCCCTCCCACGACTCGCTATACGATTCGTCTTTGCGGCTACCCCGAGCGGGGCGGGTTGGCTGACCTTCGGATCGAGATGACCGCCGGAAGGACGACGCCGTGTTCAGGCCGGATTCGAGGGCTGCGCAACGTCTGAACCAGGAAACGGGCGGTGGCGCCGATGGCAACCGCAACCTCGCAGCCCTCGGCGGGGGCAACGCCGGGGACCGCACCGCCCGTCAGGGTCCGACGATCCAGTCGCCCTGGCCGGTCGTCGAGAACCCTCCCGGATGCGGCGAGCTCGAGGTCCGGTCGTTCAGCAACGCGCAGGGCACAAGCAGCGGGTACCCGTCCACCGTCGGACCAGGGGTTGGGTGGGTCAGGTGAACCGCACGCCCCTGGCAGCAGCGCTTGCCGTGTCCCTCGGGCTGATGACCGGCTGCACCGGTAGCAGTCCCTCTCCGGCTGGGTCGCCCAGAACCGCCGTCGACGCTCTACCTTCCGGCCCATCACCAGGCATCGAGCTGCCCGTCGGCGCCAACAGATCTCTCCCCCAGGCTCCGGGCGCCGGCACCATCGACGGAGCGGTGTACGCCGCAGCGGTGGTGCATGCGACCAAGGGAGTCGTCGTCTCCGGCACGGTCAGCACGATCCGCTCAGCGCCCGGCGAGTTCGACGTGGACTACCCGGTGACGACGCTCAACGTCGAGCGAACGTTCGCTGGCGATCCGCCGCCCGCTGTCACGATCCGCACCGCGGACCCGACCTTCGCGATGGAGGAGGGGCACACGTACCTGATCTTCCTGTCGCAGGACGCTCCCGAGAGCGACTACGCCCCCGTCGACACGTACCTCTTCGACAAGACCGCAGCTGGGTGGACCGCCCGCACCCCTGATGTCGGGCCGGGCGGCCGCCAGGTGGCGACGCCGCTCACGCTCACCGACGAGCAAGTCGCCGATGTCGTGGTCGATGGGCAGACGTACCTCGATCACCGCCAAGCCGCCGGTCGCGCCAAGATGACCATCGGACCTGGCGAGTCCGAAGACGAGGTGGTGGTCTCCGGATACACCCCGGGCGAAGCGATCGAGTTGACGATCTGCGCCGCGGACGATGGCTTCAACCCGAAGACCGACGCTTCACGGAGGTGCGGTACCGACCTCCGCGAGGCCCTCACGGCGGAAGAGCCGAGCTTCACGGCCAAGGTCACCATGCCGAAGCAGCTCATCCTTGGCGACGGTTCGACCATCGATTGCGATGCAGGAGGCTGCGCCCTCGTCGCCTACGACGCTGGATGGCCCGACCGGGTGTTCGCCGTCTACCGGAGATGAGACCGAGGGGCTCGACGCCGCAGGATCCTCCCCCGGTCGGGCCGGTCGGGACTGCCGCGTGAGTCGGTGACATCTGATCTGTGGTGCCGAGAGGTGCCGCTG